>Ga0153947_1001237_pt1 | contig 12164 bp, 9 predicted proteins | sample TSNJ031MetaG_FD_104697 | JGI IMG/M metagenome (GOLD analysis project Ga0153947, IMG submission 104697) | Attine ant fungus gardens microbial communities from New Jersey, USA - TSNJ031 MetaG | ecosystem: Host-associated > Fungi > Mycelium > Unclassified | place: USA: New Jersey, Wharton State...
AACCTGTTGTTGTCAGTAAGTGTTCGGATCTTAACCAGTAACGCCATGTTCTTATTAAACACGATATTAGAGCACAGAACGCAATGTAAGATTATGGATAACAACAGATTTGTATCACGACCCAATAATGTAGTTACCCAAAAGCGTATCCGTATTAAAATAACGAAAGGCGGTGGGTAATCTTCCCGTCGCCTTTCGTTACTCATAAATATTTATCTCACCGATTCAAACGCCTGCGCCAAATCCCCTATAATATCGTCAATATGCTCCGTACCGATTGACAGCCGGATCGTGTTTGGCTTAATTCCCGAAGCCAGCAATTCATCTTCGGCCATCTGCGAGTGGGTGGTAGAAGCCGGATGGATGACCAGCGACTTCACATCCGCCACATTGGCAAGCAGCGAGAACAACTCTAAACGGTCGATGAACGCTTTGGCTTCTTCCGCGCCGCCCTTGATTTCAAAGGTAAAGATCGAACCGGCACCGTTAGGAAAATACTTTTGATACAAATTGTGATCGCGGTGCGCCGCCAGCGCGGGATGGTTTACCTGCTCTACCTTTGGATGCAACGCAAGGTATTCCACCACCCTCAACGCGTTTGAAACATGCCGTTCAACGCGCAGCGACAGCGTTTCCAATCCTTGCAGGAACAGGAACGAGTGGAACGGCGACAATACCGCGCCGGTGTCACGCATAAGCGTTGTTCGGATTTTGATGATGTAAGCGAGATTACCCGCCACCTCGGAAAATACCGCGCCATGATAACTGGGGTTGGGCTTTGACAATCCGGGGAACTTATCGTTCCCGGCCCAGTCAAACCTGCCGCCGTCAACAATCACGCCGCCTAACGACGTACCGTGCCCGCCGATGAATTTTGTAGCTGAATGCAAGACAATATCAGCACCATGTTCTATCGGACGCAACAGATACGGCGTAGCGAATGTGTTGTCAACGATCAGCGGTATACCGTGTTTGTGCGCGATTTCCGAGACGACGGCTATATCCACGATGGTCGAATTAGGGTTACCGAGGCTCTCGATAAAGATTGCCTTTGTATTTGGGCGAATTGCCTTATCAAAGTTGGACGGGTCTCCGCCGTCTACGAAGGTAGTTTCAATGCCGGAGTCAGCCAACGTGTGCGCAAACAGGTTGTATGTACCGCCGTAGATAGCGTTATCAGAGATGATATGGTCGCCTGTCCGTGTGATATTTTGAATGGCGTATGTGACCGCAGCCGAACCGGAAGCCGTCGCCAGCGCCGCCGCTCCGCCCTCAAGTGCTGCGATGCGCTTCTCAAAGACATCGGAGGTGGGGTTCATTAGACGGGTATAAATATTCCCGCCCTCGCTGAGCGCAAATCGTCCCGCCGCCTGCGCGGAATCCTTGAATACATAGGATGTGGTTTGGTAGATGGGGACAGCACGCGAATCCGTGACCGGATCAGGCGTTTCCTGACCGACGTGAACCTGTAGGGTTTCAAATTTATAATCTTTGCCCATGGAAAAATCGCTCCCTTTTCATTTTATCATTAAAGATCGCTCAGATTATCGCCACAGCACATTCGCCCGTTACGGAAATTATGCCTGACCAGCATTTGAAAATACAAAAGCATGCAGTCGCCTCCCACTATAATCATATAACACCTATGTAATTAGTAGGATTATACTATTCATTGGCAATATTGTCAATAGGCCGGACAAAAAAACTTGAATACATAGAAAACCTATAGTATAATAGGGTAAAACATGAAGCGGGTGGAAAAGTGAAGATATCGACAAAAGGGCGTTATTCGCTGCGTATGCTTTTGGACTTGGCTGAGCATAAAAATGATGGGTTTGTTTCGCTCAGAGATATATCGGAACGGCAGGGAATTTCTAAAAAGTATATGGAACAAATCGTGACTCTGCTGAACCGCCCTGATATTCTGCGTACCAATCGCGGTTATCAAGGCGGGTATATGCTGGCAAAAGAACCGGGGCAGTACACGGTAGGCCAGATTCTCCGGATTACCGAGGGGGGACTACTCCTGTTTCATGCTTGGAGGATGAGCCAAATCAATGCGAACGCAGCGCAACCTGCAAAACCTTACCGGTATGGCGTGGCCTCGAAAAAGTCATAAATGAATATCTTGACGGCATTACCCTTCAAGACATTATTGACGATTGCAAGGAAACCGGCGCCGATGAGTATTATATTTAGCCGTCCCTATTTGGAAAAAAGGGGGCGGTATGTTGTGCCAAAACATAGTATAACTATAGGAATAGTATAGTATTATAAAATGAGAGGCAGGTGGTGTATCAAAAAGTTCCTTTTCCGAGCTTGCGCTGATATTCTGTGGGCCACATTCCGGTAATTTTCTTAAACAGTTTTGAAAAGTAATATTGGTCATTATATCCCACATCCATTGAGACTTCCTTAATCATGGCCTTTTTATTGGTCTGCATGATGGTTTTCGCTAATTCAATCCTGAAGTTGTTCACGAATTCAGATACTGAAACGCCATAATAATTTTTGAATATTTTAGCAAGCTGTGTTGAGGAGTATCCAAAATGCCGGGCCAAATCCGCCCCCCTAATATTTTCCTTATACCGTTGCCTCAGATACTGGGCCATTTCTTCACATAAATTTTGTGTGTCATCGTGTTTTTGAGATGCATTGTATGTAACCCATGAATATAAAATTTTACTTATTTCCTCCACAAGTTCCGTAGGCCGCAGTGACGTGGAGATAGCGCTTTGGACTTCAAACTTGATTTCGCTTAACTGATTCATGTCAAATAACCCGCCGAAATATTCGAGTAATATTTTTTCCATGCACAACTCCAAATCAGGCTGCCTAGCCGACTGAAAAACGGCTGAATCCACCAATGTCTCGACTGCCAGGTGAATCGCTTCGGATTGCTTTGTTTTCAGCGCGAGAAGCAGCTCGGCCTGTTGTGCATCCGAATTCCATACCATTTCATTTTTCCCTGTTCCGTCTATAATTAACCGGGAGGAAAAAAGCTTAATTTCTTTATAAATCCGCTTGCGAAGCCTGCTTAATATATTCCCGATGTTTCCAGGTTTTGAAAGCTCTTCCCACACCGCTAACGTAATCGCTATTTTACCGTTTTTTGTTAACCCGCTGAACAGTTTCTCCGCAATCTCGCGAATACGCGCCTGATCTGATGTAAAAAAAATCACGGCCAGCTCCGCAGGATTTCTCCCGCGGGCACAAAATCCTGACTCCCTGTTATCAAAATAGCTTTTCAACGCATCCTCGATTGCGTCCACGTTCCAAATGTCCTGAATGCCAAGCATCCCGTCATCATCAGGAATGATCTGATAAGCCCCGCCATACATCAAAAACACGCCGCAATCCCCTTCCATATGAAAGGTATCCTGCGTGATTTCGTTCATCACCGCGTTTTCCAATAGGGAACGCATGTGTTGTTCCCGTTTTTCAAGCACTTCCGCAATCGCCGGCTTTAGCACCTCGGCAATATGCGCCTTGGAAACCGGCTTGAGCAGGTAGTTGTTTACGTTGTATCGAATCGCTTTTTGCGCGAATTCAAATTCCTGAAACCCGCTTATAATAATCACCACGATTTGAGGATACCTCTCCTGAATATGGCGCGCTAAATCAAGGCCGCCCATAATTGGCATCTTGATATCGGAAAATACAATATCCACATGGTTTCCTTCAAGATATTCCAGCGCCCGTTTCCCGTTTATTGCGGTATAGACAACCTTAACACGTTCATCGCAGCTCTCCGCCAGGCTCTTTATGCTTTTTGCGATGGGCGGCTCATCTTCAACGACCAGCACGCGGATCATTTGTTGATCGCCTCCAAAATAGAAATTTCCACACAGCTTCCCCCGCTGTCCATATTCCGGATATCGCAGCGCACCTGTTTGCCGGTGAGCAGCTTCAGCCGCACAACCGAGCTGAGCAGGCCCAGCCCCCCAATCTGCATGTTGGTCAAATCACCATACCCCGCATTGTTCGCCCGCTCTGTAATGGTCAGGCGCAATGCCTCCTGGAATCCACACCCGTTATCAGTCACGCGGATGATGAATCCGTCGGGGATCCGTTCCACCTGAATCGCGATACGATAAGGCGGCTCCATGTTGGAAAAAGCGTGTGTAAAGCAATTTTCGCAAATTGGCTGTATAATCAGCTTTGGTATTGTCACAGACTTCAAGTCGTCCTCCACCTGAACAGAGTAAGAGAACATATAATCGTACCGCGCTTTCATCAACTCAAGATATTCGGCGGTAAATCTCAGCTCCTCCGCAATTGTCGCGGTGCTGTCGACATAAGACGATGAATAGCGAAGGATAAAGCTTAGATTCCCGCAAATGTCGGCGACGACCGCACTTTTTCCCTCCAACGCCACGGCGTTGATTACACTTAGAACGTTATAAAGAAAGTGCGGATTCATCTGTGCCTGCATCGCTAAAAGAAAAGCCTGCTTTTCCTGATTCATTGACAGGGTTAACCGCTCCAGCATGTTGTTAAACGAAGCTTCCAACGCGGTGATTTCATAGATTCCGCTGTCGTTCGCATGGACTCGCTGTAACGCGCCCGGGATGATTTGTTCCACGGCCGCTGTTAAATCCGTGAGCGGATGGGCAATCCGCATCGAAATCAGGCAAATGATGGCAAATACGGCAAGATTCAGGATAACCCATGTCAATATGATTGTTTTAAACAGGTTCCATTGTTGTGCCCGCATCACGCTTTTTGGTTCCAGCAGCTCGATCTTCCATCCATATGCGTCGGAAACCTCGGTGGCCACAACAACGTCCTCGGCCCCCCCGCCCACAAGCACAGGCAACCCCTTTTCGTCGTACACATTGACAGCCAAAGCCTTATGGTCGGGAAACTCCAGATATCCCTCCAATATCTTTTTATTGCTCTGCACCTCCACAATTCCCACAACATCACGGGAATATGGGTTCATAATCGGACGGGTAAAGGTGAAGTAATCCCCTTTAAAGTACTCCATCCATTCGTCCTTCTGCGGATGGCTTATTAAATATTCGCGCGTCCCGCCGCGAAACTCCGCAATCAGTTCCGCGACGCTGCGCTCCTCCAGCACTTCCGCAACCTTCTGTGAATCCACCATTGCGCCGGAAGAAATAAAATCCCCTTTATCGTTATAGGCAACAATCCTGCGCAGTGGAGACACCCGCCGGTTCAGAGCCGCGATTACCGTTGCGGTATCAATGCTTTCCAGGATATTGTGGTCAAAATAGTTGCCGGGAAAATCATTCTGCCGCAAATTTGTAAATTTACGGATCAGCACCTCGCTCGTCATGGCCTTATAGGCAACGTCATCCATTTCGGAAAGAAATCGATCCAGCTGCTTTAAGGGCTGCCCCACCAACACCTGATGGTTCAAACGCGCCTGCTCTCTGCTGTTCGCGGACAGGGTAACATAAAGCACACCCACGATAACCAAAAAAACAAGGCTAAACACCATGGTATACGAAAAAACCATGCGGTACAAAAGCTTTTTATCCTTTTTCAATACCACACATCCTTTTACGTATCATAGACCTGCTTAAACTGACTATGCAATCAAGTCAAAACCACCCAACGGTTACGCGGCTTAGGCCGCAGCTTAAAATGCTTTTGCGTTTTAAAGTTAACTGATTATAACAAAAGTGTAGCAAAATGTAAAGGTAAAGAGCACCTCTTGAAAGGGTTTCACGCAAAACAGGAGAACAAGGGGAGGCGTAAAACACATCCCCTTGTTCTCAAAGCCTGATTAGTAAATGGCTTTCCACTCCGCAATATTTTCCGGTTCAAACTTAAACGGGTCGCCCAGCAAAACCTCGGTGCCGCCGCCGGGTGCGTCCACGATCGCCATTTCTCCCATGCGGCCCGCAGTGAACGTATCGCCTGCGGCTCCGGTTATTCCGGCCGTTACCAGCGCGTCACCCGCATAGGCGGCAAGGAATCCGAGATCGACAGGGTTCCAAAGGTACATCCACGGGCATGTGCCGTCCTCAATAAAGGGAGCCATTTCTGAGGGAAGCCCAAGCCCCGTAAGCTTTACTTCAGAATTATTGTCCTGCAAATACTTGCCCGCAGCCAGCATGCCGACAGTGGTTGGGGCAATGATTACCTTGACATTCTCATCCATCAGGAGCGCCTGTGTCTCATTTGTGGATTTCGTCGGCTCGTCATCGCCGTAAACGATTTTCACCAAAGGAGTATCCTTGTATTTATCGCTGTTTTCCTCAAGCTCTTTTTGCATCCATTCAATCCAGAGGTTTTGGTTGGAAGCCTGCGCGGTGGCGGACAAAATCGCCATTCCACCGTTGCCGTCTACCATTTCATAGGCGGCCTGCACAAGCACGCGGCCAATTTTTTCGGGGTCAGCCTGATTAATGTGCAATTTGCGGCTGTTGGCGTTGACGGCCGAGTCAAGCGACACGACCTGAATCCCCTTGTCCATGGCGGACTTCAGCGCGGGCTCCAATGCGTCATAATCATTCGCCGCCACGGCGATTAACGCGACGTTCTGCGCGACAAGCTGATTGATAATCTCAATCTGCTTTTCCGGGGTGGCCTGGTCAGGGCCTTTGTACAGCGCGGTCACGCCAAGCTCCTGGCACGCGGCCTCAAAACCCTCATAGGCTTTTTTCATGTAAGGGTTATTGACGTCCTTGGCGACAAGCGCGTACACTCTGTCGCCGGCGGTTGCGCTGTCGGCCGTGCTGCTCCCAGCGGCTGTGGAAGAATCGGCCGCCGGCGCGGCTGCCCCGCTACTCTGCGCGGGAGTGCTTGAACCGCCTCCGCAGCCCGCGAAGATTGTGAGGGACAGGATCAGAACCATGGCCAAAGATATAAACTTTTTCATTATTGGTCTCCTTTCATTGCCTGCATATTTATTTTGCATCTGTATTCGCATACAGATTTGCAGCTTAAGATTTACCGCATCAGTTTTTGGAACCAACGGTATCCGCCCAGGGTACTCTTTAAATTGGGGATAATCACGGCGACAATCAGCAGTACGCCGACGATAATCATAATGGTCTGGCTTGGAACGTTGACAATTCCCAGCCCGTACCTTAAAAGCCCAACAATAAATGTTGCGATTACCACGCCGATGACGCGGCCTTTACCGCCGTTATTGCTCACGCCGCCCAGCACGACCATCGCAATGACGTCCATCTCGTAGCCCTTTGCGACGCTCGGGCGCACGCTGCCCATTTTGGATGCCAGGAATATCGCCGCGATTCCCGCGAAAATTCCCATCAGCACGTAGATGAACAAGCGGATTCGGTCGGTTTTAATGCCGGAATACCGGGCAGTCGTCTCGTTGTTACCCATCGCGTATACGTTGCGGCCAAAACGCGTGAAGTGTATGGCATATAGGAATATGACAGCCTCTATGAGAACAACTATCAGGATAAACGGGATTCTTCCAACATAGCCCCAGCCAAGGTATTGAAACCATGACGGGAAGCTGCCGGCGGCTCCGTCTTCCAGGATAATGCTTGCGATTCCCCGGAATACAATCTGGCCGACAAGGGTAACGATCATCGGGGAAAGCTCCTTGAATTTCACAAGCAGTATCCCGTTTACAAAGCCGCAAGCTCCGCCTACGCACAGCGCCAGCAGAATAGCCGCGCCCATGGGAAGCCCGGCGTTGTAGCCCACGCCCATAATCACCGCCGACAGGGCCATGATAGACGCCACGGAGATGTCGATATCCCCCACGAGAATGACAAGCATCATTGGAAATACCAGAATCGCTTTATCACAAAACATCTGGATAGCGCTCATAATGCTGTCGAATACAAGATAATTCGGCGAAAGGAACGTATTGATGACGTTGATGATAATGAATAATAAAACCAGCATCCATTCCCATTGCAGGAAAAACCGCTTTGTGCTAAAAGGGCGCTCGTTCTGAAGGGAACGATGGGCCATGACGTTTGTCTGTAGCTTACTCATCAGGCAATCGCCCTCCTTTCCAAAACCTTCCTGGTTGAGCGGCGGGATACGATCGCGTTGACGACGATTGACGCAAGGATAATCAAACCGCGTATCGCCTCTTGCCAGAAAGGAGAAATTTTAAGTAATGGCAGCGCGTTGTTCAGCATCCCGAATAAGATCGCGCCCAAAATGGCTCCATGCACCTTGCCCGAACCGCCGGATACACTGACTCCGCCCAGCACGCAGGACGCGATGACGTTGAGCTCGTAGCCGGTGGCCGTTTCCCCCTGGGAGGCCGCGTACTTGCATACATACAGAATTCCCGCAAGTCCCGCCATCGCACCCGCGATCACATAAGTCAGGGTAATGGTTCTCTTTGTATTGATGCCGCTGACCGCGGCGGATTCCAGGCTGTTGCCGACGGCGTAGATCTTTCGCCCTGTACGGGCATAGCCGAGAAAATAAAAGTTCACGGCGAATACCACAAGGGCAATCCAAATCAGGTTGTTGATGCCCAGAAGCTTGCCGGTCGCAACCGCCATAAAGCTTGTGGTCATGTTTTGCTGGAGAACCCACGAGCCGCCGCTGACAAGATATGTAACGCCGCGATAGATATTCATGGTGCCGAGAGTGGCGATAATCGGCAGCACATGAAACCATGATATCAGTATTCCGTTGAGCAGTCCCGCCAGCATGCCGATCCCGACGGCCAGCGCAATAATCAGTATCGGGCTAATCCCCTGCCCCGCTTCGTTCATGCTGTCGCGCAATACGGAGGTCCCCACCATCCCGGCCAGCGCCATGGTCGAGCCCACGGAAAGATCGATGCCGCCGGTGATGATTACCGACATCATCCCCATGGTAAGGATCGCCAGAATGGATGTTTCCACAAACATGTCGCTTAAATTTCGGGCAGTCAAAAAATTACCGCCGCTGCGGATATTGACCGCGACTGCCAGAACAAAAATAACCGCAAGCAAACAGCTTTCCCGGACATTTTGCGATATGATCCGTTTGACGCCGCCGTTCACGAAACCGCCTCCTCTTCCTCAATATTCATAGAAGCCTTGAGCAATAACTCCTGCGTTGCCTCCTCACCCGAAAATTCGCCCGTGATTTTACCCTCATGCATGGTAATGATTCTGTCGCACATCCCCAATATTTCCGGCATATCGCTTGAAACCATGATGATGCCGTACCCCTGGGAGGCGAGATTGTCCATAATATCATAGATCTGGCTTTTTGCTCCCACATCCACGCCCTTTGTGGGCTCGTCGAGTATCAATACCTTGAGGTCGGTGTTAAGCAGCTTGCAAACGACAACCTTTTGCTGGTTCCCGCCGGACAGCGAGCTTGCCTTTTCAAATACGGTGGGCGCTTTCAGCGCCATTTTTTCGCCAAGGTTTTTTGCTTTTTTCCGTTCCTGCTTCGGTTGCAGGATATTCCCCTTTGTAAACTGCGTCAGGTCGGACAGCGTGATGTTTTTATAGATTTCCCAGTCCAGTACAAGGCCCTGCCTTTGCCTGTCCTCGGGTAAAAGCCCGATGCCGAGATTCATTGCGTCCAATGGGCGTTTGATTTCGACTTCTTTTTCTTCCAGGAAAATCTTCCCGCTGTCGGCTTGCTCAATACCGAAAATACCCTGCATAACATCCGTGCGCCCCGCGCCCACCAATCCGGAGAACCCCAAAATTTCCCCCTTCTTAAGGCCGAAGCTGATGTCCCGGTAATAGCCCATACGGCACAGGCTTTCCACACGAAGCACCTCGTCCCCGACGCTCCGGTTGCGCTCGGGGTAGACCTGGCTGATCTCCCTGCCCACCATTGCGCTGATTAAATCCTTATTCGAGATTTCATCCACACCCCATGTGCCGATGTATTTTCCGTCCCGAAGCACAGTAACCCGGCCGGCCAGCCGATACATATCCTCAAACCGGTGGGAGATAAAAATGATGGAAACGCCGCTATCCCGCAGCTTTTCGGCAACGGTATATAAATCCTCGCATTCGCGGCGCGAAAGCGAAGCCGTCGGTTCATCCATAATCAGTATTTTCGCCTGCTGCGAGATCGCCTTGGCAATTTCCACGATTTGCTGCTCCGCGACCGTTATTCCCCCGACCAGGGTTCTGGGGTCAAGGTCGCAGCTCAAGTCCTTCAGCAGGCCTTCGGCTTTTTGGTGCAGCGCGTTCCAGCAAATGGATTTCAGCGGCCCCGCAACCTCCTCATGGCCTATGAAGATGTTTTCGGTGATGCTCAACTGCGGGTAAATCGTTCCATGCTGATAGATCGCGGCAATGCTGTGCCGCTGCGCGTCCTTGGGGGTTTTAAACCGTACCGGATCGCCGTTTAAAAATATCTCGCCGGCATCCGGTTCATGTACCCCGGTAATCACTTTTATGAAGGTAGATTTCCCGGCCCCGTTTTCCCCCATAATCGCATGGATTTCTCCTTTTGCCAGCTGGAAGCTGACGTTGTCCAGGGCTTTAACGCCTGGGAAAATTTTATCAATATTTTTAAGCTCCAAATGATAGTCCGCCATCTCATCACCACAATTCCCGCAGATTTTTTCGTATGCCGTAAATCCAATGATATTCTACTTTATTGACATAGTAAATGTAATAAATTAATATCCGGATGGAAAATTGTGCGTTTTGCCACATGTGTGAAATCCATTCCTTGGGGGAATTCTGCGTGGTCAGGCGCGGGAGCAATAATCAATCCGGAAGCAGGCGTCCGTCAAGCTGCTGGCGCAGGTCGAAAATTTTCTCCGGCATCACAGGCTCCGAGGAAAAACGCGGTATCATTTCCGCGTCCCATTTTTTGCATATTTCCGTGGCGCGCAGCTTTGCGTTGCAGCTGTCGTGATCCTCGCATTCGAGGTAGATGATGGACTGATCCTCAAAATACCAGATCGCCTCGTTGACAAAACCCGCGTCGCGGATGGCCTCAAGCATTTCCCGCCACGGCTGCTTGTGTATGGCGATATATTCATCGCGGAATTCAGGCTTGACTTTGATGACCATTAAATATTTTTTCAAGTGACTTCCCTCCTGTTTTTGTTGAAAATATAAGACTTAGTATATAAGGGAAAAAAACAGAAAAACAAGGACATTATTTGAAATATATAGCGTCCTTATTTCATATTCCCTACTTGTATTTATAGTATATTACTGATATTATTGAAGAAAGAAACGGAATATCAGCAGAAATAGCCTTATAGCCGGTTAACTTTAAAACGCTTTAGCGTTTTAAAAATAACTGACTTATGTGCGGAATCTTAGCCGCCGGAGGTAGTTATGAACGATGACCTGATGCGGATTCTAAGTAAAGTAACTGATGAGGAGTCTGCGATACTAAAGGATCAAAAGCTTAACAAAACCATCTATACCAACCGGAAGGGCTTTACAATAGATAAGGAAAAGATGCTTGAGCGTGGAAAGCTTATCGCGTTGCGTCCGCATACGCGCTTTATCAAATTCCCCAGGCATTGCCATAATTACATAGAGATCATGTATGTATGCAGCGGGAGCATAACGCATATCATAGACGGACGGCAGACCGTTTTGCTTGAGCAAGGGGAATTGCTGTTTTTGAACCGCCATGCGTTTCATGAGATCGAAAAGGCGGGACAGAACGATATTGCCGTTAATTTTATCGTGCTTCCGCAGTTTTTTGATACGGCCTATGAAATGATTGACGGCAACAATATCCTCAGCCAATTCATTGCGGATAATCTGCGAAGCACGTGCAGCTCCCTGAACTACCTGCACTTTAAGGTATCGGGTGTTCCGCCTGTTCAGAATCTTGTGGAAAACCTTGTTTACAACATTATAAACAAGACGCCTAACCGCAAGAACATCAATCAGGTTACGATGGGGCTTTTGTTTTTGCATCTCCTCAATCAGACGGAGCGGATCGACCTGCCCGTGTCGCCCGATTACGACAATAAGCTAATCATCGCGATCCTGCGCGAGGTGGAGGAGAATTACCAGACAGCCTCGCTAACCGCGCTGTCTGAAGAATTGAACCAGTCCGTATCCCTGCTTTCAAAACTGGTAAGTCAAACCACCGGCCGCACATTCAAGCAGATTTTGCAGGAAAAGCGATTCTCAATGGCTTTGCGGCTTTTATTGTCGACAAAGCTTTCGGTTTCCGCCATTGCTTCCTATATCGGATATGAAAATACCAGCTATTTTCATCGCAGGTTTTCCGAGCTTTACAACATGAGC
>Ga0153947_1001239_pt1 | contig 12158 bp, 7 predicted proteins | sample TSNJ031MetaG_FD_104697 | JGI IMG/M metagenome (GOLD analysis project Ga0153947, IMG submission 104697) | Attine ant fungus gardens microbial communities from New Jersey, USA - TSNJ031 MetaG | ecosystem: Host-associated > Fungi > Mycelium > Unclassified | place: USA: New Jersey, Wharton State...
GACCACTCCGGTGGTGATAAATATGAAATGAAATGGAATGTGAAATGTTCTTGGTATGTGTGCCCAGCATTTCCGAGGAACGAAGATATAAATAGATACACGAATGATGCGCTGATGTGAAAGGGGCCGCCGACCCACCAGCCGCGGACATATCCACAAGATATTCTGAGCTAATTTACCCGATTAATCGACCCAATTGACTCGTGTGTGATGTGCCCTCATTCTGCTTCACCGGACCGTACCCCAAGGGAATGACCTGTTTAATTATCTGAGAAGGTAGGTTGATTAGCCTAAGAGAGTTCGCAACATTGCAATGATATCAAACTTCTTTCTTCCCCCCCATGGATACGCAGAAAATGACGTACCAGGTGATTAGAGATAACAGACATTTGTCGAATAACTGATGTACCTTTTGTGCTACATTAGCAGTAAAATAAATTAACAAGGCAACATTTGCTAGAAGGACTGTTTGCTAGGCGATCTCCTTCATTCCTTGATCTTGCTTACATACATGAACACACATTGGCATCGGCTGAGGTGTCCAGTGAAATGAAACTCAAATTCTGGCCAGATATGTTGCGAGAATGATGGGAAAGGTTTTCTGAGACTGATATCCCAGTGCACCACTGCCTATCTGTACTTATCTCATACTTATTGACAGGAAACAGTAGAGCATGTCAAAGTCACTCTTATTGACCATATAATCTAGTTGTTACCACTTCGTGCTGGCAAGGAAAATTTCGGTTTATCCATTTGAGCTCGCTAAGCCTTATCTCTTATAAATGCCTTAGTATGAATCTTGTTGATAGGTACGGAATCCTGTGGCGCCAAATACTGTTCTTAACGCGATCTAGAATATATTGTAGATCATTTTGCAGGTCTATGACAACCGCCGAGATGCACTTGGCCCGTCTGATCACGAGAATCCTCATTTGGGTCGAATAGTTAGTAAACCATATATATGTATAGATTATCCGGTAATGCTATCCGACTCTTTAGAGTGCGGACCACATGGATGACACTACTCACGACACCCACCTGATACCTATGGCGATAACCTTGTGTCCTCAGTACTTCATAATGTCTTGTCTCCACGGATACTATTCTTGTTTTGACGTTCTAGAACATCAGAAGAAGCCGAGTTTATTGGACAAAAACGTGATTTCTGCCTAGTCCCTAAGTAGTGGCCTCACTGTCCAGTCATTTATCCCAGTCTCTTTCTCCTTTTCCTGAATAGTATGGGAGTCTCAGATATCCAGTCAGGTAGTATTTACAAGATTACATGTGTCGGGAATACATCCCAGGTGCTCAGCCTGACAGACAAGAGAAATCGGCAGACTACGTAACATAAGAGGTCTACCTTGTCTTCGTCTGACAGCCTTGATTCTAGTTGTCGGGTATCCTAATCATGGAGGTATGAATCAGAAAGTGAGAGATCATCATCCTAGGTGCTCAAATTGATGTCTCTGATACCAGATAAAATCCCAGTGGAAGCTCGAAAGGGATCATGATGGATGGACCCTTAGGGGCCTTGAGACCGGATTGTATGTTGGCGTAGAGGATAGGAGCACATCTAATGGAGCCAAAGTCGTTGCTGTCAAGGACAAATCCATCTGGTATATCCAGCGGGACGAGAAGAGCAACCAGCACTTCAGGTATCTCAGTTTGCCAAGTTTTCAGTGTGGTTGAGCAATCATTCACTATATCTCTAGGATCTTCACCCCGAATGTCAAGAAGAACCTCGATTTATCAAATCATGGAAAAGGACCAGACATTGAAATTTGGGGCCATTGGGAGGGGCTCAACCAGTTATGGATCTTTGATGAAGGCAAGTTAAACGTGAGCGCATTGAAGTAACGCAGTCTAATCATAAAACAGTATATGACATCCCTGGTCCTGGAATATATCAACACTTGACTTTGCCAGAAGGTGAGCGTAGACATGGAGGTAACGGTTTGCGCACCTTAACAAGTAAAAAAATTTGTGACAGTCAAAAAGGTTCTGGTCATTGCAGGCATGTGATATTTTCGAGCTGGTTTTTTTTCTAAGGTTTTCTGTCTGTCAGGTATCAGCAATGACATTGGAGTTGGAATGTCCGTAAGGTACGTTGTCTTTGCGTTCGGTGAATTAATTCAGAAAACTGATTAATAGTCGCTTTGAATTTGATATAAACTTGATCTTGCAGCCGTCTGTTCGTCAAAGAGGGATATGCGGTCGCCATCCTGGACAATCATGGAGATACCTTGATGCAATTACAAAAGGAGCACAGCTCGATGCAGGGTTTTGAGGTAAGCCTCGCCTAGTCGCTTGATATTCCAATGTCAACACATTACCTCCAGCTTGCCACATTCAAATTGCAATCTAACACTGCACAAGCGATGACAGAGGCATGGGAATCTGTCAGGAAGAGATTTCATAGTCCATTATACGAGATCAGAGCTAGCATTTGGAATTCCCGACATTTCGAGCCAAAGAAATTTATGGACGTTGTACCTGAGGAAGTCGATGTCTCAACTGCTATTTCCTTTGCAAGGAAAGCCATACTTGCCCTTAAAGGGAACACAAGCCTCCAGCGCGGGTCTCGTAAATATGGAACCTTGATATTTACAGGCAAATCTGGGAAACTGGAGGCGAATGCTGTTACTTGTCCCATTTCTTCGCTTCAATGCATCCCAAGGTTTCTGTCACAAGCTCTCTGCAGAGAGTTTGGAGATGAGAAAATACAAGTGAGCTTGAAAGCATAGGTCTCGTTATAAATTGACCTTAATTCGCACTAGGTTGCACATGTATGCGCAGTGCTTTGATAGGGGAGTATGGACGACTGACCTTTTTTTTCAAAAGGTTATTTTAGACGATCGTGAGTCGAGATTGACGGTGCTCATTTTCGTTACGCAGTCTCAATGTATGATGAACAGCCGTTTCGGTCGACTATGAAGAACTCCGATACAGGGCAGAAAGCGTAGCGAAAGTACTCAACATTGATTCTTGAGACTGCTTGAAGTTGAAACTACACTCATAGTCCTACTCATACCTGATCGGACAAGACAGGTCCGCTTGGACGTGGGAGCTGGATCGTGAGTTTCAATACTTCGGGGCCATGTTTTATTCAGCCTGATGGTCATTTTCATAGTGCGCTCTGCTCAGTCTAGTAAAGCCCACGCCTTAGGGAATCCATTCAATTGTTTGCGAGGGCAGATGGACTAGACTAGAACGAAAGGGTTGCTACCCGAGTCAATTGTCAAGCTACATGCATGTATGGATCACGTATCTAGGTATTGGGTGATCAGCCGTGTCCATACTATCTTGCGCTTGTTCACATCTTTCCCATTGCTTCTGGTGGTCATCATATCCTGCTCTGCCCCGTGTTATGCTTGATAAACAGAAAAAAGTATTGTAAGTGACATTGGCAAGAGTAGAACGATGATTTTTGAGCAGTCAGCTTTCACACGGGGGGTTGTTGATTGGATATATACATTCCTGGGAAACTCTTATAACTGATTTATTACCATTATTAGTTGACGTATTCAAGTGTAACCGCAGGCTAACCACGGGCTGCCAGCAAGCCCCATGTAATAAATTGTTGATTTTTTAAAAAGGCTGTGTAACCACATTGGTAAATGAATGTATGTGTGAACAACCCAGGATAAACAGTAGCCATTCCAGCACTTAGTACTAGATGTTCTCAGCAGATCAGTGATAAATTATGTGATAGGGAAAATCATCCTAAGTCTGGAATAATACTCTAATAAACGGTCGCAGAATATTTTCCGTCCACTTCAGTCGAAGCCACCGCTATAAATAAGTGCCGATCTAATCTAATCCGGGAGTGAGTCTTGCTATATTTGGTCCGACGTGATCTTGATGTCCGGAGGTCACAGCATGAATGTGACGATTCCAAGGGGTCACCACGAAGTCGATGAGCTCTGTTTTTCTAAAGTTCATATTTCGATATGCCCGTTAGAGTCGAGGAGGGGCTATGCTGGTGGTTCTATATAAGATAAGAGGCCTTATTCTTGCTCGACGCTCTACACTTCCCCCTCCCGCGACCTAAACTGGCCAGGGCGCCTCTCTCATCTGGGACCAAAAGAAACTATACGCGTGCAGTAGGACTCTGGAGGACGTAAGTTAATAAATATATCATCGCTTATTAGCTCAGCTCCGTCATGCTCACCATAATCGGCAGCTATGAGAAGCGCAACCCTGGCGCTAAGCTTAACAACTTTGAAACGCCCAAAAAATTCATTTTGATGGTCGCAAATGCCATCGATGGCAGATATGGCGACCCCGATGCTTGTCTAAGTACAGTTCGCCAGTATTGGAAGAATACCACGGCTGGTATGGAGCAGGAAGAAGAGCCAGTCGATCGCGCCATCATAGAGTCCACTACGAATGTGAGATCTTGTATGATCTCTCCTAGTTGAATTTTAAACTTCCCGGTTTGCAGTTCATTAAGGATGACCTCCAGAAATAGTTGGAACTGCCATTCCGAAAGCGTACAAGGAAGTTCGGCACCATGTCTCATTTCCTTATCCTCGGAGCGCATTTATGGGGGCACGACTGGCATAAGTATGGCAGCCCGAAAGATCGTCTTGATCTATGGGATGGGATTATGCTCAACGCCTTTACCTCTGCTCGTGTTGGCGAGTATATTGAGTCGACTGTTCGTGAAGGGAGTGGCCGAGGCCTGCACTACAAGGTCAGTTTGCTCCGAAGGCCCTGTTTAATGTATTTCGTAACTGACTTTAAGGTCAACAGGACGTAGAATTCGTCGTCTTTCGCAACGAAGAGGGCAATCCCGAGTTTGCTATGGAGGTTAGGAAAGATACGAAAGGTATGACCGCCACCCCTTGGAGAAAGTAAGCCTTTAAAAGGTTTAACTTGTTGACGCATACTTACGGTGATTCTACAGTCCTGAACACTTATTACATGAGGGCTCAGGCAAACATCCCCTTATGTGTAACCCTCTGCTTACACGAGTGGCCATTCTCCTAGCGAAGGGTACATTCTGAGACTTCAAAACGGCAGATGAACTTCTTGACGTTTTGCCACCTGCAGAAGGGATTGTTCGAATCCACTGGCACAAAAGCTTTTTCAACAAACCGGTTTACGAACGAGGAGATGGTCATATCTGGTCCGCTCGTACATACTGCGCGCGTCTTCGTGATGCTGGCATCCGAGCTGGATTTCCGTCTCTCACAAATCATGACTTACGAGCCGAGGGCCTTCGTGCGACTGGTAAGTTGCCATTTATCACACTGCACGGTTTCAGCCTCATTATCTTTCACCTAGACGAGGATGGTAGCGCATCTCAGCGTAGAAGACAGGGCGGGCATGCGAATGACACCACCTACGACCGCTACTATGCTCCAACCAACCTAGGAACTGATGGTCAGGCTTTATTCGCCGGTGACACTCCTCGAAAGCTCCTCTTCCAACTTCTCCGTTTCCTCAAAATGAATCACAATCCAGAGCTCGCACAGACTCTACCGGCGGCTGAGGTGGAAAAGGTGATGACCAGCGAAGAGTCCCTAGATATCCTTCTCGAGTTGGAGAATCTCCCCGACTCCGATGATGACGATGTCGTCAAGAAGAAACGATCAGAGATCCTTGGTCGTTTGAGGACCCTCAAGCTCAATGCCCTCAAGAAGTACCGGGAAGAACAGAAGGAGAACCCTTTCCGAGCCGCCAAGACCGAGAATCCAGGTCACTACCGCATGCCTTTCTCTCGCATCGAACATGTCATGTCCATTCGCAAACGTCTTTCAACATTGTTGTTCAAGGTCGATACCATCCGGAGCAAGGTTGGAAGGGCTGTTTTGAATGATCTCATCGAGCTCTATCGGTCGGATTACGAGGTCGATGCTCGGTCTGAATTAGGGCTAGGAAATTGCCATTGCGCAGTCCCGAAAGAGTACGTTCATTCTACTTTTGCTTCTCAAGGAACTTTCTGACGTCGATCTTTGAGCAGTGTCCCGGCACACATACAATGGAGGCACATATACGGTTGCCACAAAGCGCACCTCAAATCCAAGCGCTCAGGTCGTTCTTCTACTTCTTTCGCAGAATTCTGCTTCTTGTGCCCTGAAGGCCAGTGGTTCACGAGCCTGGATGACTGGAAGAGCCACTGTGCGGGTCACCTGGCGGACCTCGACACTCTTCCCTATCAGTGCGATCCCCTCATCTACGCCAAAACTCTCGCCGCATCTGGTCTCTGCTTCTGGTGCATTGGCAACGAGGATCTTTCTTCTACTGTTCGGATGCAGCAGTTCCTCGATAAAGCCTCGTGGCAGTCCCTTATCGTCGACAATCATCTCGCCGAATCGACTAACTGCAAAGTTCCCACCTGCCCACATCCAAGATGCTCTGATTCGTTCAAGACCTTCGAGAATCGTGATTTCCACTTCCAGGACGTACATTGCTGGACACCTGTTAAACCAAAAACAGGTGTCAAGCGTCGTCGCTCCTGTCCGGAAAAGGCGGAGGAAGATAGACTGGAGGAGAACGAGGAAAAGCCACGCAAGCGGAGATGTGGGACTGTTCGACGCATAGCCCGACCTGGGGAGTTTGTTTTTGTTGAGCAGAACGGTCTCTTCGGTAAATTAGGTTTTGGTTTGACTTTTACCTCATCTTAGTACTGATTCTTTGTTTCAGGGGCTAGTCCTTCCCCGACTACGACCTCCGCATCGTCTTCAATAGACATTGCTCCTCCGTATCTTTCGGATGGAAGCTCATCGACCAGCTCTGCGTCTTCCACTATCGGCACACCATCCGCTTCTCCTGAACCAGCATCGAACATGTACGACATCGACCAACATTTTGTTGATCCGGAGCTCGTAGTAGATCTAGACCGAATGGAGTTGGTGTCTGAGAAAGACACGGAACCCAGCACTCGGGAGACATGTCATGCGGCTTTGGCACTGCTAGAACTTTCAAACAGCCAAGATACGTCATATTGAAGTTCGAGAAGTAGCTGCTATAGGTGAAACCACTTCGCTGAATCTCATGCGATTAGCTTGGGAAAGAGTCTACTCGTGCTTTCGAGTGACTGGGATTCGAAGAGGTGTGCACACCGTTGGTTGATGAACGCGCTGTTAGCATATATCTATAGTCTTGGGGGCATTTTTACGCAGGATCAACTTTAGAGCAATTGCTATTGCACTTATACGAAGTTAATTAGCATCGCTGTAGATTCCAGTCAAGTTTGTTGTACTCAGCTTAAGTAGTCCTACACGTACGGGACTAGTCCTGGCTTGGATCGTCGAAGTTTATGGTATGGACGAGTTCATCTCAAGTACACTTAGTTGCAAAGTCTTTATTACGACCAAGTAGCATTTGCTTAACTGGTCTACAACTGAAATTAAACTAGTATAGGTTACTCAAGCCTAGCGTCTCTGCCTTCGCCCTTAATTCCTCGTGCTTTTATAAAGTCCCCTAATCGGAACACAATCTATACTATGGATAAGTTCGACGTAAGCATGCTGACCTGAAGCGAGTATATTAGAAACAGGAGAGGATTTTAAGACTGGCAGAACTTACTATGCGTCGGCATCGGACACGTAATCAATTTCGGTGCAAGAGGAAGCTGGTTGAAAATATCGACAAAGCGAACTCTATATACGTACAAGTAGATGTCTCATACCGAAATCTTGTATAGGCTGAGACGTTACTTCGATAACGAAAAGTCCAAGTACGAAAAGTGAAATGTAAAGAAGATAAAGAATGTGCGTAGAGGACCTCAGTCGCATTCACTATAATTGCCTAGTACGAGGTAGAGGTTATCTCCGGAAAGAGTTGACTCGATAAAAGGAGGTATACTTGTACACAATTGTACCAGAATAGTCTCCGAAGAGAAGTGGAAGAAGAAAAACCTTGCGCCACATGTGATGTAACCGATTGCAACTCGTATTTCGAATGTGTTAAGACGTTAGAGTGCAATAGGCTCCTTGTAGTCCTCGCAGTCATCTGTGTCGTCGATGGCCGTCCTAATAGGCAGTCAGAACAGAAACTGTTAAGCGAGTCACAAAACATACATGGTCTGGTCTGATTGACTGTAGGGTAACGGTGAAAGAGAATTCAACCGAATATCGGCTCTACGTATAAGGTAAGTTGGCAATCGGACCACAGTATGCAAAACGTACGGGCCTGTTCCCTCTTCACCACTGATGTACATCGCATCTTGGATTGCGATTACGGTTCTACACAAGGCATTAGTATCGAAAACGTATACTGAGGTTTAAAAATTACATAGAATTCTTCGGACCGTGATTTACAATCGGCAAAGGCGGCAGCTCCTTAGCTCCCGAGTGTCGGCTGATCCTGGCACAGGTGGATGTGGCGGTAAGAATCATAAACGTCAGGAGAGATATGAAACGTACGTATCCAACTCGAAACTTTGGCCAAAATCAACCTTCGAAGTGCTTCCATGATTTGTAGTTCTGCGAAACAGTTCAAAAAACAATGATCGATATCGAGTAGTAACAGTCGTACCCATTGTTAAACCTTACGGTCGTTGACACCGATTCCACATCTGGAAGGTTTTTACCGAGTCTAATCCCCACTCGGCGTCGAAAATCCTTAAGAATGTCGCGGATGTCGTTGACGAATGGCGAGAGGAAACCCCACGAGGTCATGCACTCGAGGAATGCATATTCCAGGAAGAAGAAGAGCCTCCAATGCCACAACGGGGGTAGGCATGGTAGAACCGTGGATGTCAAAGCAGCGATAAACAACCAACCGGTCAGCCAGCCCACCTGTTTCTTTAGGTCGTCGTTCTTCTCGGGTCCAAGCGTTTTTTGAACCCGGTGTAAAAGTCCAAAATGCGCTGGCGAATATGATAAAGACGATCCAGAGTGGAAAGGCGCAAATGCACCAAACGACTTGGAGGTCGTGGGTGAACAGAGCCCAGGTGCCGGCGCCGAAAAGGCCAAGCTGTACTGCCATGACGAAGTACAGGAGAAGGTTTTGAGTGCACCATGATTCGGTCCAACCCTTGTGAAAGTATGACCAAATCTTCGTGATATTCTGCAAACATCGTCAGTCATTTCAACAATACATGTAAAGGGGAAACGAGTACCTCGGCAGAGAAACCATGGAAAGTGCAGACAAGTTTCGACAACATATCGTAGAGCTTGTCATGCTCGAGTCGGAGATAGACGATGAAGAAGGCATAAGCGATGGATGCAGCGATGAGAAAGGCTATCAAAACCTTCCGCACTTGCGGAAATTCGCCATCGCGAGGACAAGTCGACATGACCTGGAGGATATGGACGATGATCGAGGACAAAGCAATGAGCGTGGTAGCAATTAAACCGTCGGGGTCGAGGTGGGAGGTAATGGCGGACAAGGTAATGGCGGCAGCGTTGGCTGCGACGACGGTAGAGATGAATATCCACCATCTGGCAGTATCGGAGAGATTGCGATAGTCCCAGAACATATCTGTTCATCGTTTGGGTTGGTGAAGGAAGACGAGCGGAGAAAAGGGGGGGGGCTGTCACGAATGACGCTTTGCTGGGCTTGGTTTATAAGCCAGCTCGGATCGGAAGTCAGGGTCAGATCGGAAGCAGATTCGATATTCACACGAAGGTATTCCCATCAGACGTTAAATTTGTTGCGGCAATCAGCCCCTGATTCCCGGGTTATTTACCGTTGCTCGGTAACTAACCGAGATAAATCATGGATAGATAAACCGTCCTATCAATAGATCAGACGATTTGAACATGTGAAGAGCTTCTAGTAAGCAGTTGTAGGCTCTATTCGTTAACAGTTCTGCCACATCTACAGGTCAGGCTTCGTCTGCTCAACAGGAGACTGCTCTGAGCTCTCGTAGCCCGGTATTGCCGAAAGTCACCTGCCATATGCTCGACATGTCTAGAAGAAACAAGTGCAACCCTAGTACCATGCGAACAAGGGATGAAGCACATGCAACCAATATTTCTACCCTTCCTTTATTGATGTTAATAGTATTCGAAATTTGTGTTTCCTCGGAGATAAGCACCTAACAAAGTCCCTTGAATGGTGTAGTACTCATCTTAAAGCTACTATCTAGTACATACCCACGTAGCTAGTGTCGACACCAGGTTAATTAACAAACTCGTTTTATTAAATAGAAAGTAATTGAGGTTCGGAAAGAGAACTACAAAGGGCACTTCACCGTGATCTTGCGACTTAACTGTTATCCTGGATGTCGGCGAAGGATAGATCGGGTGTCTACTTGGAATATGCCATAGGAACTATCATCAACGACCACCATTGTTATTCTATGTTCATGCGTGATCTTCGGAAGGATTTTGTTGGTGACAAATTCAGTTTTTACTTTGCGTCATGATTCTGATGCTTGTCATCTGATGACTCAGGACCTTCTTGGTAAGGTTGCAATACATAGTTACATCGATCAGTGATAGTTGAACTTCGGTTCAATCAAGTCTATCCTACGAAGGCGTTTACGTTATGCGTCTTTCAGAAAGCCCAGTATAAACTACGAATCGAGCTGATGAGTTCGTGATGCTATTACTACGTAGACACTGTCCGAGTAAAGACGTGAGGCCTTTCTAGAACCGTGAGCTTCCGTGGCACATGATGTCAAGACAAACTAGTTGTTTAAAAGCGCCAAGCCGAAGATTGGAAATGTTCGTGAAACATGAAAGTCAGCTGCATATCCGCTAAACTGTTGCATGATAGATAAAAGTCGAGAAAAACGATATTTCTCTGCTACAAGCTTACATTTGAAATGTAATCCAAGAATCAATCAGACTTAGAGTTTCATCTGGTATACTAGATAATCTTTCGAACAGTTTCTAGAAGTTGCTAGGTAGGCTATCCGCGCTTTTGGTCTCAACTCATATCCACGAAGTTACAACGGGTAACTTCCACGAAATATAGCAGCTTAACCCTTACCCGGCTCTCTTTAATTTCAATGTGTCCAAAGTTGCTGCATAATCACTCTCGCCTTCGCAAATTAATCAAACGAGACACAAATGGACGAGAAAAAAACGAGCTCTATACCGATCTGATGGAAGACGTGTGCATCCTACCGGTGTAAATGGCTTATATTTGGGCCTCTGATCCTAACGGATTTGCGGGATAGGCACTAATAATGTATATACGGTAATGGGCGATCAGTTAAGCCAACGGAGTCGACACTGGCACGAAATTAGGCCATTACGTGAGACTGGTGAGCACTTGGTAACTAGGATTTATGCAATTACACGAGTGTATACTCCCAGGGGCTTGCCGTCCCCACCGGATTCTACAAGAAGTTTGTCATACGAGGTCTATCGGTAGTAGCATCAAACACAATTTGTATCTGTTCCCTGGCTCCTATATTTCATGAAATGTTCACGGCAATTTTGGTGAGATTTATCTTTCCAGTACATGCAGGTTGTCGATGCGGCTGTAGCTCATGAGATGGAAGCCCCTGGTCTCGCAAAAGGTCGATGTATGTCAGAGTAAGACAATGGCGTTACTCATACATCAAATTTTCAGCACCGTTTCTCGCTATTCCACAACCAGCTGCTTGCTCAGCTCAAGGGCTAATTGTTTTCTGCTCCTCGAACATCGCAATTTTGCGTAGATTGTGCTTTGGGGCTAGGACTATAGAGCGGACTCTTGCTTGTCCGGCACGCGAAAATGATGCGCAAGTTTGACAGTTGACCGTAACCTGTTTCAACATGAACGTTTTATTCCCGTCTGTTTCATATATGGTCCATGTCGGGGCGGGGCCACCTCGAAGACCTGCCTCTTACCATAATACTGTAAGTATCAGGTGCCCTCGCAATATTGCATTATGAGTAGACCTTACCTTGCTAAAGTGATATTTTGCACAGCATGTCCCGTAAATTACGCGCATCTTGGACCTTATATCTACGTTGAACCTGATGAATGTGTTCTTTGGCCTCAAGGGACGGATAAAATAAACTTTTAAGGCATTGCGTGCTCATAATGGTCAAGACTGCGAACATTCTTAATGAAAGATTAAACGGCGCGTTCTAATGACTCTGACTCTGCTACATATCACATCAGAGTCCGGTGGGTATACTTCACTCATTCGAATGAGTCAAGTCCGACGTAATCGTATATCAAATAATACGGTAGCATGAATACCTGCTCTCATACCCGCTTTCCCACCACCCATAATAAGGTACAAATAGATTATGTAGTGA
>Ga0153947_1001240_pt1 | contig 12147 bp, 9 predicted proteins | sample TSNJ031MetaG_FD_104697 | JGI IMG/M metagenome (GOLD analysis project Ga0153947, IMG submission 104697) | Attine ant fungus gardens microbial communities from New Jersey, USA - TSNJ031 MetaG | ecosystem: Host-associated > Fungi > Mycelium > Unclassified | place: USA: New Jersey, Wharton State...
GGGGTTTTGGTTGTGCAGGGCTTTACAACCCTGCTGATTTACGGGCCCTTACGACGGAGTGCTTGCACTCCTAGTCTTTAGGGGGCCATTATGGCCCTAAGCGGGTTCGGGCGGAGCCCGGCCAACCGTGGCAAGGTTAACGCCACCATAAAGTTAACAACATTGGCTGTAAATCTGTTCAGGCTCCTCCGGCCGGGCCTTGGCTTTTCGGCCGGGCATCGTCCTTGGGATGGGGCCGTTCCGGGCGGGGAGGCTTTGCCGCGCGGACGAATTGGGTTACCTCGTCGGCGGTGCTCATATTCAGGATTGCGGGAATCTGTTCCCGCCAAAAGGCCAGGGAGGATTTGGCGACGATCTCCCGAACCCGGAGCACAGTGCTGGCATTAACGCTGAGACTGTCCACGCCCAGGCCGATCAGGAGGGGGATCATCATCGAGTTGCTGGCGGATTCCCCGCAGACGGCCACGGGAATGCCCGCCCCGCGGGCGCTGTCCACCGTGTGCTTTATCAGCCGCAGCACCGCCGGATGGATGGGGTTGTACAGGTGCGCCACCTTCTCGTTGCCTCTGTCCACCGCCAGGGTGTATTGGGTGAGATCACTGGTGCCCAAGCTGAAAAAGTCACATTCCCTGGCGAGGCTTTCCGCGCAAAGCGCTGCGGCGGGGATCTCAATCATGGCGCCCACGGGGAGGTTCTTGTCATAGGGGATATTCTGCGCGGACAGCTCGGTCATGATGGAGGCGATGAGAGCCCGAACCTGCCGAATCTCATCCACGGAGGAAATCATAGGCACCAGGATGGAAAGGTTGCCAAAGGCGCTGGCACGGAGAAGCGCCGAAAGCTGGGTCTTAAAAATATCGGGGCGCCTCAGGCAATAGCGCACCGCCCGAAGCCCCAGGTTGGGGTTGATCTCCCGGTGGATTTGCATGAGGGGGATTTCCTTATCTCCGCCCACATCCACCGTGCGGATAATGACGGGCTTGCCGGCCAGCGCCTGAACCACGCGCTTGTATGCCTTGAACTGATCGTCCTCCGTGGGCAGGACGCTCCGGTTCATGTACAAAAATTCGGTGCGAAAGATACCGATGCCGTCCACATTGTTTTCCGCGATGGCGCTGAGCTCGGACAGCAGGGCCAGATTGGCGTTGAGGGTAATCCGTTTGCCGTCGGCGGTAACCGTCTCCCTGTCCCGGTAGCTCAGCAGCTTTCGGTAAGCACGGCGCTCGCTGCCCCGGCGCTTGCGGTAATCGGCAATTTCCTCCGGGGTGGAATCTGCCAGGATATGGCCATTCGTACCGTCCACAATCACATGGGCGCCGGATTTCACCTGGCTCCACAACTCATCCACCGCCACCACGGCGGGAATTTGCATCGCGCGGGCCATAATGGCAATATGGGAAAACCAGGTTCCCGCCCTGGTGACGATGCCCATAACCTTGCCCTGCTCCAGCATGGCGGCTTGGCTGGGGGAGATATTCTCCGCCACCAGAACGCTGCCCCGGGGCACATCCACCAGGTTTATTGTCTTTGAATTCATCAAAATCCCAAGCATCCGGAACCGGATGTCCTGGAAATCCGCGGCCCGGGCGCGCATCAGTTCATCCTCGATGTCGCCAAAGAGGCGGATGTATTTGTCGCACACCAAATCGAAGGCGTATTCCGCGTTTATCCGCTTCTCCTCAATATGGGCGAACACCTCGGCTTCCAGCGCGGGATCCCTGACCATCTCGATCTGCATGGAAAGAATATCCGCTTCTTCCGGGCCGATATTCTTGCTCACCTCAGCCGCCACCTTGGCGATCTGGCTGCAAAACTGATCCGCCGCCCGGGAATACCGTTCCCGTTCCCCCGGGATATCCAGGATTGCGCGCTGTATCACCTGAATATTGCTCTGCTGAATGACAGTGGCCTTTCCCATGCCGATGCCGTGGGATGCCGGAGTCCCTTTTAGCATGCGTTCTCCTCCTTTCATTCCTTCTTCCGGTCAAGCGTGCTTTTCCTAATGATACCATTAAAAACGCAAAATAAAAAGCACTTTATATAAATTTTTCCGGGTCATGATTACTATAATTTTCGTTGATTTATATACAAATTCAGGCGCATAAAGGGCATACTATGCCTATACCGCGCCGTAACGGCGTGCAAATGGAGGTTTCCCATGAAAATTGCGTTTTATGATACCAAGCCCTATGATCGGATCTGGTTTGAACCCCTGTCGGAGGAGTACGGATACACGCTCAAATTCTATGACCACAAGCTGAATGCCGACACCGCCGTTTTGGCGGGAGGGTACGACGCAGTCTGCGTGTTTGTTAACGACACGGCAGACGCCCGGGTGGTGGAGCTTCTGTGCTCCCAGGGGGTGGGGTTGATTGCCCTGCGGTGCGCCGGTTACAACAACGTTGACCTGAAAGCTGCCGCCGGGAGGATCAAGGTGGTTCGCGTGCCCAACTACTCCCCCGCCGCGGTGGCGGAGCACGCCGCCGCCCTGCTGCTGTCGGTGAACCGGCGCACCCACCGGGCCTATACCCGAACCCGGGACAATAATTTTTCCATCAACGGCCTGATGGGGGTGGATCTCCGGGATAAAACCGCGGGGATTATCGGTACCGGCCGCATCGGGCAGCTTTTTGTAAAAATCCTCCAGGGCTTTGGCATGCGGGTGGTGGCCTATGACGCCCGCCCGGATGAGAAGCTGAATGTAGAGTATGTGTCCCTGGAGGAGCTTTATACATCCTCCGATGTTATTTCCCTTCATTGCCCCCTCACCTCCGATACCTACCACATTATCAACCGGAACCGGGTGGAGCAGATGAAGGAGGGCGTCATTCTTATCAACACCTCCCGGGGCGCGCTGGTGGACACGGACGCCCTGCTGGAGGGCCTCAAGACCAGGAAAATCGGCGGCGCGGGCCTGGACGTCTATGAGGAGGAGGAGGACTTCTTCTTCGAGGATTTGTCCAATGAAATCATTGTGGACGATGATTTGGCCCGGCTTCTCTCCTTCCCCAATGTTCTGGTCACGTCCCATCAGGCCTTCTTTACCCGGGAGGCTATGCAGGCTATCGCCATGGTTACCATGGAAAACCTGTACGCCTTCTCCAATGGCAAGCCTCTGAAAAATGAAATTGCTTATCAGGGAGGAACCAGCCCGGAATAAGCCGAATAAGGGAATGGGGAGGCGCGTCTGCGTTTGCGCCTCCCCATGTCCATGCGCATGCCGCATTATATACTATGATTCGGCATAAAAACCGCCAAACTTTAGAGGATACATGAAATATCTATGGCTGTTCTTCAGATTTCATGCCAATGGCCGAATAAACATACGGGAGATTTTGTATCAACTAACAGATGGGGGCATACCGCTATGATGAGCGTCCACAACAACATGTCGTTTTTAAAGGCCAACCGCAATTTTGGAATGCATCAGACCAAGCTGCAAAAAAGCATTGAGCGCATTTCGTCAGGCAGCCGCATCAACTCGGCGGCGGACGACCCGGCGGGGTTGGGCGTGTCTGAAAAAATGCGGGCGCAGATCCGGGGGCTGAACAAGGAGATTGAGAATTGCCAGCGCTCCATATCCATGCTGCAAACCGCCGAGGGCGGCCTCAACGAGACCCATAATATTCTGGGGCGGATGAAGGAGCTGGCAGCTATGGCCTCCGACGGAACCCTCACCGACGAGGATCGGGAGCTGGCGAATATCGAATACCAGGCATTGATGAAGGAGCTGGATCACATTGCCGGAACCACCACCTTCAACGGCTTCAAGCTGCTGGGGGGCGATGAGGCCAACCAGGGCAAATTCGGCGCCATGCAGCTGGGTATTCTGGAGGAAAGCTTTGGTGGCAGTTATGCGGGAGACGGGGACGGAAAGCTGGTTATCTCCAGCGACGGATCGGATTCCGCTACCCTCGCACTGGAGATAAACGGGGAGAGAATTTCCACCAGGCTGGAGGGCCGGGGCGACGTGGTGTTCACCCTTCAGGATGGCAGCGATATCATCCTTGCCGGCCTGGACGGGGCCAAGCTGCGTTCCGGTTGCCTTGACGGCCTGGATTTCAGCGGAAATCCCTCCGTTTTTGAGGGGGCCGCCGCCACCCTCCAGCGCACCGGCATCGGTGTTGGAGAGAGCACCGACGAGTGGAGCCTCTCGGTGGCCGACGTGCGGGCCTCCAACCTGGGCAACACCGGCAGCGGCAGCTCCCTGGCGGATACCGATATCCTCACCCAGGAGGGTGCCCGGCGGGCCAACGAGCTGGTGGATCTTGCCTCCAAGCAGGTGTCGGCTATGCGCGCCGGGCTGGGCGCCTCCATCAGGCGGCTGGAGCACACCATCAACCGGATGCAGCAGATGGAGCTGAATCTCACCGACGCGGAAAGCCGCATTCGGGATGCGGATATGGCCAGGGAAATGATGGAATATACAAAATACAGCATCCTTAGCCAAGCCGCCCAATCCATGATGGCCCACGCCATGCAGGAGCCAAACCAGGTCATAGTGCTTATCAATTCGCTGTAGCGAACTATTTAAACGTTTTGACTATCGTGTTTAGTCGGGCCGCAGATGTTTTGCTTAATGCTGTGCGGTTTACGTTACTGCCGTAGGGTTATGCGTGGTCGCTGTGCCACCCCGTGGCACAGCGGTAACGCATAAACGCACCGCAACACAGTGGCACCGCCAACGCCACAGCATCAACAGACGGCCGCAGGTCAAGATGACACAAAATAACCACCCCGCCGTCTGCGGACGGCACCCCTCCAAGGAGGGGAATGAGGGCTGCACGCCTGAAACACCCCTGTTACGCGTCAAACACCGGTGGCAACCGGATGCCCCTCCGCAACGCGGATATCGGTAGTAACCCGGTTCTTACCGTCCTGCTTGCTTTCATACATTAAAGCGTCAGCCCGGTTCACGATTGATTCCAGGGTGTCGCCGTCACAGGCCAGGGTCACACCCAAGGACACCGTAACGGACAGATCCTCGCCCTCGTAAGGGATATGGGAGCCCGCCACCAGCATACGAATTTTTTCCGCCAGCATAATGGCTTCGCCATCGTTCCGGATGTCGAATACGCCCACAAATTCCTCACCGCCCCAGCGGCCAAGCATATCGGATTTCCGCATGCTGTGTTTTATGGATTTGGTCACGCTTTTCAGCACCATGTCGCCCACCTCGTGGCCATATGTATTGTTAAAGGCGCTAAAATTGTCAATATCCAGGAAAATCAGGCAGAAGCCGTTCTGGAAGCGCTTCATCTCATGGAACTTGTATTCCAGATAGCTTTCCAGCTTTCTGCGGTTGGCCAGTCCCGTCAGCTGGTCGTTCATGGCCATGTCACACAGCCTTTCGATCAGATCGTCGTCATAAACGGTGGGGGAGTTTGGCGTAAATATTTCGATTGCCCCGGTGATCCCGCCCTCCTCCAGGATGGGGAAGATATTGACGAGAACCGGAACCCGGTGCCCCTCCTTATGCCGCAAAAAAACCTCCTCCTTGCGCTGCTTGCCGTCAAACATGGTGGCGTAAAGGGGGCATTCCAAAAGGCACAGCGGGCGGCCGTCCTTGTCGATGTGGTTCAGCATATTGCTTTGGCAGTTTTGGCCGACAATTTCCTCATGGGCGTAGCCGGTAATTTCCTCCGCCGCCTTGTTCCAGAAGGTAATTCGCCTTTCGTTGTTGACAAGGTATACGCCATCGCAAAGATTATTGATAATCGTCAGATAAAGCTCTTCCGGCCGCATATGTTTATCCCCCTGCTGTAATAAATGCAACATAGTCATTTTACATCACAAAAAAGCGGGTGGCAAGCAGATTTTTTAACAAAGCCTTTTAAAGAAGTCTGGAGAAGCTTTCCCCGGGAAAGCTTCTCCAGGTTTTATTATCCCCCGGCAGAGGGCCGCGTCACATAAGCGGGGCAAATATTTTAAGGAGCGAGCGGCCTATGCGGCGGTACCACGCCACGCTCCGGCATGCCTCCAGGGTGATGGGGCGGCACACCTCCAGCGTTTCCAGGTAGTCGTCCCGGAGAGCCGTCAGGCTGCTTGTCCCGCACATCCAGACGCCGCACTCGAAATGGTGGTACAGGCTGCGGTAATCCAAATTCACCGTACCCACCACCCCGCAGTAATCGTCCACCACAAAGGACTTGGCGTGGAGAAAGCCGGGGGTATATTCATAAATCTTGATGCCGCTTTCAATAAGCTGGGCGTAATAGGAACGGGTAACCGCATGGACATACCATTTGTCCGCCACATAGGGGGTGACGATCCGCACATCCACCCCGCTTTTGGCGGCCAGGCAAAGGGCGGTAACCATTTCGTTGTCGATAATCAGGTATGGCGTATTAATATACACATACCGCTCCGCCCGGTTGATAAGGTTGAGGTAAATATTCTCCCCCACCGCCTCCTCGTCCATGGGGCTGTCGCAGAAGGGTTGGACAAAGCCATCCCCCTCCAGCGCCGGATACCGGAGGGGATCGGGGAAAAACGCCTCCAGCTCCTCCTGTTCGTTCCGCAGAAAATCCCACATGGACAGGAACATCACCGTCAGGCTCCACACCGCCTCCCCCTTAAGCATGACGGCGGTGTCCTTCCAGTGGCCGTGTTTTTCAATGGCGTTGATGTACTCGTCCGCCAGATTAATCCCGCCGGTAAAGCCCACATAACCGTCGATCACCGTGATTTTCCGGTGATCCCGGTTGTTGAACCGGGAGGACAGCACCGGCACAAAGGGACTGAACACACAGCAGTGTATGCCCATTTCCTCCAGCGTTTTCCTGTAGCCGTAGGGCAGGGTAAACATACAGCCGATATCGTCGTATATAACCCGCACGTCCACCCCCGCCCGGGCCTTCCGAACCAGAATTTCCAGGATACTGTCCCACATCACGCCCTCCTGGATGATAAAATACTCCAGAAAAATATACCGCTCCGCCCCTTCCAGCCCGGCCTTCATCCGCTCAAACGCCACCTCGCCGGAGGGAAGGTATTCCGTCTCGGTGCCCTGAAATAGGGGGCACCAGGAGGCTTCTGAAATATACCTGGACTGGGCGGAGGCTTGGCGGCTTTCCCGGCCCAGCCGCTCCGGGGGCAAGGGGGACGCCTCCACCTCCTGAAGGCGGCGGGTAATCCGGGCCATCTTCCCCCGCTCCCGGCGGCTCTCCCGGTTGTGTCCGAACATGAGGTAGAATAATCCGCCGAAAATGGGAAAAATCAGTATGGGGATCGTCCAGGCCAGCTTGTAGACAGGGTTGCTTTTTCCGCTGAGGATGCCCATCACCGACACGCCGCTGAGCAGGAGGCAAAAGCTGTAAAAATATACAAAATAGTCGTTGAACCACAGCACCATCCCCACCAGCACAATCAACTGGACGAGGATGCACAGCGCGACAATCACCACGCGGTGGGTGAGCAGGCTGAGTATTTTCTTCATGAAACCACTCCCTAATGTTCTTCCCCAATGGCGGATGGTTGAATCCTCCGGTCACTCCTATCCTACTATACCAAAAAGCGGACGGGATGTCACGTTTTTCGCCTCCCGCCCCTTGCGCTTTATGGAAAAAAGCGGTACAATATTCGTTATGCATACTTTATTGAGAGATACCAGGCTTATTTGGGAATGGCTGCCGGGGCAGGGGAAGCCTGTGGCGCTCTACGGCATGGGGGACGGCGGCGACAAGGCTCTGGCCGCCTGCCGGGAGTACGGGGTTCCGGTGGCCGGGGTATTTGCCAGCGACGGCTTTGTCCGGGGACAGGTATTCCGGGGCTTTCCGGTGGAAACCCTCGCCGCCCTGGAGGGCCGCCTGGGGGAAATGGTGGTGCTGCTTTGCTTTGCCACCGCCCGCCCGGAGGTGCTGGAGAACATCCGGCGCATCTCCCTCCGGCACACCCTTTTGGCCCCCGACCTGCCGCTGGCGGACGATATCCGGTTTACCCCCGGCTTTCTGGAGGATCACCTTCCCCGCTTTGAGGAGGCGATTTCCCTGCTGGCGGACGACCAATCCCGGGATACCCTCCGGGCTATCCTCCGCTTCAAGCTTAGCGGTGAGTTTCGCTATCTGGAGCGCTGCGAAACCCCGCGGGACGCGGACTACCTCCAGCTGCTGGCTCCGGGCGGGCAGGAGGTCTTTGTGGATGCCGGGGCCTATAACGGCGATACCGTGGAGGAATTCCTGGGACACACCGGTGGCCGGTTCCGGGAGATTTACGCCCTGGAGCCCAACCGGCGGAATTTCCGCAAGCTGGACGAACGGGTGAAGGCGCTGGGGCTGCCGGGCATCCGCTGCCTGCGTGTGGGCGCGTGGGACAGCGCGGATATCCTGCCCTTTTCCCCGGGAAGCGGCCGGCAGTCGGGCGTGGCCGAAGCCGGTTCCTCCACACCCGTGGACAGCATCGATAACATTTTAGGCGGCCGCCCGGCCACCATCCTCAAATACGACGTGGAGGGGGCGGAGCGGCGGGCGCTGCTGGGCTCCCGGTGCACCATCGCGGAATATAAGCCCCGGCTGGCTGTGAGCGCTTACCACCGGGCGGGGGATTTGTTTGCCCTGCCCCGGCTTATTCACGCGCTCCATCCCGGTTATAAAATTTACCTGCGCCGCCACCCCTGCGTCCCCGCCTGGGATACAAACCTGTACGCGGTTTAGTGCAGTATATTAACGATAACATAAAGAAACAGAGGTCATCAGCTATGAATGCGGAAATCTTATGCGTGGGCACCGAAATCCTGCTGGGGGATATTGTAAACACCAATGCGGCCTATCTTGCCAAGGGCCTGGCCGCCTGCGGCATCGGCTGCTACAGCCAGACGGTGGTGGGGGATAACCCCCAGCGGTTGCGCCAGGCTTTGGAGCACTCCCTGTCCCGGGCGGATGTGGTTATTACCACCGGGGGGCTGGGACCCACCTATGACGACCTCACCAAGGAGACGGTGGCCGACTGCTTCGGCCTGCCCATGGAGATGGATCAGCCAACCCTGGATCACCTGCATGCCTTCTTTTCCAGGCTGGGCCGGGAGATGACTCCCAACAATGAAAAACAGGCCCTGATGCCCCGGGGCGCAACCATCTTCCACAACGACCGGGGCACCGCCCCCGGCCTTGCGGTGGAGGGCAACGGGAAAACTGTCATTTTGCTGCCCGGCCCTCCCCGGGAGATGACCGCCATGTTTGACGATCAGGTGCGGCCCTATCTGCTGGAACGCTCCAGTACCACCCTGGTTTCCCACACCATCCACCTGTTCGGCATTGGGGAATCCATGGTGGAGCACCAGCTCAACCAGTTTATGCAAAACCAGGAAAACCCCACCGTCGCCCCTTACGCCAAGGAGGGCGAGGTGCAGCTCCGGGTTACGGCCTCCGCCGAAAGCACCGAAAAGGCCAACGAGATGATGAAGCCGGTCATCGAGGAGATCAGCCGTCATTTTTCCGGAAACATCTACGGCATTGATGTGGAAACCCTGGAGAACGCGCTGGTGCAGGCTCTGCTGGAGAAAAAGCTGACGGTGGCTGTGGCTGAAAGCTGCACCGGCGGACTGCTGGGCAAGCGGATCACCGATATCCCCGGAGCCTCCCGGGTGTTTCTCGGCGGCGCCACCACCTACTCCAACAGCATGAAGGAGCGGGTGCTGGGGGTTTCCCATGAGACGCTGGAGGCCTATGGCGCCGTGTCCACCCAAACCGCAGCCGAGATGGCGGAGGGGGCGCGCCGGATGAGCGGCGCAGACCTGGGGATTTCCGTCACCGGCATCGCCGGCCCCGATGGCGGCAGTGAGGAGAAGCCGGTGGGATATATCTGCATCGGGGTAAGCACCGCCGGGGGAACCACGGTCAAGGAGCACCGGCTGGGGCGGGGTTATGGCGGAGAGCGTCCGCTTATCCGGCATCTGGCCGCCTCCAACGCGCTTTATCGGGGACTTCTGGCGGTTCAAAAATATGAAAAATAGATAGAATGGGGTGGACGATCATGCCAACCTTATTGTTCCGGGATGTCCGGCTCACAGACTGCGACCGAACCACCGGCTGCGACCTGCTGGTTCGGGACGGAAAAATCGCCGCCATCGGCAGCGGCCTTGGCCCGGCCGACCGGGTGATACAGGGCCGGGGCCGGGCGCTGCTCCCCGCCTTTGTGGATCTCCACGCCCACTTCCGGGATCCCGGCCTCTGTCACAAGGAGGACATTGAAACCGGATGCCGGGCGGCGGCCCACGGCGGCTATACCGCCGTCAACCTGATGGCCAACACAAACCCGATTTGCTCCGCCCCCGAAGCCGTGAAGTATGTGCGGGACAAGGCCGGGGCGCTGGGCCTGTGCGACGTGTTTCAGGTCACGTCCATCACCCGGGGCTTTGACGGCAAAACCCTCTCCCACCTGGAAAACCTGGAGCCCAGCGTCCGGTGGATCAGCGACGACGGCGTGGGGGTGGCCGACACCGGCGTCATGCTGGAGGCCATGGAAATTGCCGCCGCCAAGGGGGTGGGCGTCATGCTCCACGAGGAGGATCCGGCCCTCACCAAAATCGACTCCTGCCTCATGGAGGAGCTAATGACCTTCCGGGATGTGGAGCTGGCCAAGCTCACCGGCTGCCCCACCCACTTCTGCCATGTGAGCACCATCAAAGCCATGGAGTACATCATAGCGGGCAAACGCCTCTGCAAAAATATAACCTGTGAGGTAACCCCCCACCACCTGGCCCTCAACAGCGATAATCCGGGAAGAGTAGCCCCGCCCCTCCGCCGGGAGGAGCACCGCCAATTTCTCATTAAATGCGTGCAGGAGGGCTGGGTGGATGCCATTGCCACCGACCACGCCCCCCATACCCCCGAGGATAAGGCGGCGGGAGCAAACGGCTTTACCGGCCTGGATTTGGCCTTTGCCACCTGCTACACCACCCTGGTAAGGCCCGGCCTCCTGCCTCTGGAGCGGCTCTGCCGCCTTATGTCCCGAAATCCCGGCAAATTGCTGGGGCTGGATCGGGGAAGGCTGGCGGAGGGCTCCCCCGCCCACCTGGTGCTTGCCGACCTGGACGCCTCATTTGTGGTAACCGGGGACTGCATCCATTCCAAATCCAAAAACACGCCCCTGCTGGGGCAGGCCCTGTATGGGGAAATCCTGATGACCGTCAGGGAAGGGAGCATCACTTATGAAAAAACCGCTCATTGACCGCCTGTACCAGCGTGTGGCCCAGCGGGGCCACGTCTGCCTTGGCCTGGACACCGACCTGAGCTACCTGCCGGAGGAGCTGTTAAGCTCCGACAAGTCTCCGGCGGATGCCCTGGTGGAATTTAACCGCCGCATCATCGACAGCACCCTGGACGTTACCGCTGTGTATAAGGTGCAGATCGCCTACTACGAGGCTCTGGGACTGGAGGGCCTGAGGGCCTATGCCGAAACCCTCCGGTATCTCCGGGAGCAGGATGCCATTGTCATTGCCGACGTCAAGCGGGGCGATATCGCCAAAACCGCCGAGATGTACGCCCAGGCCCATTTCTCCGGTGATTTTGAGGCCGATTTCATGACGGTAAACCCCTTTATGGGGATGGACACCCTGGCCCCCTTCTTCCCCTTCCTCCGGGATCAGGACAAGGGCCTTTTTGTCCTGGTGGCAACCTCCAACCCCGGAGCTTCCGACATTGAGGGGATTGTTTCCCAAAGCGGAGCCTCCGTCTCCCAGATGGTGGGAGATATGGTGGTGGAGCAGGGCGCGCCCTTTGTGGGGAGCTGCGGCTACAGCTCCATCGGCGCGGTGGTGGGCTGCACCAACAAGGATCAAACCCGGAGTATCCGCCACCGGATGAAGGGTTGCTTCTTCCTCATCCCCGGATATGGGGCGCAGGGAGGCACTGCCCATGATATGGCGGATTATCTCCAGGACGGAAACGGCGGCGTGGTGAATTCCTCCCGGGGGATCCTGCTGGCCTGCCGGGGCAACCGGTTTGGCGGGCTTTCCTTTGAGAAGGCCGCGCGCCAGGAATGTATCCGCATGCGGGATGAAATTTATGAATGCCTGTAATGGCGGCGTTATGTAGCGCGGTTGGCTAGGCCGCTGCCTCTGGCTTGGTTTTGTGTTTTGTCTGGCTTTGCCTCCGGCGGCCGGGCTCCGCCCGAACCCGCTTAGGGCCATAATGGCCCTAAGAACCCATA
>Ga0153947_1001242_pt1 | contig 12142 bp, 13 predicted proteins | sample TSNJ031MetaG_FD_104697 | JGI IMG/M metagenome (GOLD analysis project Ga0153947, IMG submission 104697) | Attine ant fungus gardens microbial communities from New Jersey, USA - TSNJ031 MetaG | ecosystem: Host-associated > Fungi > Mycelium > Unclassified | place: USA: New Jersey, Wharton State...
CGAACCACTTGACGGCCTTGACTTTAGCTCGTCCGAATATCTGTACAAGGCTATAAATGAGTACAAAGAATTTGGCGGTATCTTGATGAGTTCTCATATTGCGGAGAGCTTTGAAAAAACTTGTGACGCCATCCTGCTTTTACAAAAAGGAAAAATCACGGCAAAATCATTTTCCGGCGGTATGAATATCCGTTCGGAGTTGGCGGGGTGGCTCCATGAGAATGACTAAGGTGTTTTTGCAAGATTTTATTACAAAAGACAAAATAAAGTGGTATGGTATAGCGTTCATACTTTTAGGCGCGTTTTTATACTTTTTTCCGTTGCCGCACATGACTATGGTGTCAACGGCGGGGGTTATTGGCATTATGGTGTGCTTTTTTCCCACTATGTATACAATTTACACCTACTCGGTTGCGGATAATATCCGCTTGTATTTGTCTTTACCCGTAAAGCCTCGAAGCGTTATATTTTCCTTTGCTTTGTCACTTTTCATCGTTACATTGATTGAACGGATTGCGTTTGTGGCTGTCGCAATAATATTTCTGTATGATAATCCTCTCCCCGTTATCCTTTTCCTGATATTCAGCGGAGCGGCTACGGTGTTAATAAACGTGGCGATTCTGCTCGGGGTGAATACAAAGCAACCTGTCGTATGCTTTATCGGAGCTGTTTTATTGGTTGGACTGACGCTAATCTGCACGATGCTAAACGGACTTGTAATTCAACCTACCCTCGTAATGCTTATCGGATTGCTGGCTGCTTTGTTGTTGCTGCGGCATGATAGCCTTGACCTCGCCATTTTTCGTCAAAGCAAAAAAGGGAAAAGCCGTTTCCATAACTACTTCTTCCGTGTATTGCTGACTGAAAAGATATACCTGACAAACACTTTGATGGTGGTGCTTTTTGCCGTCGTGTTTTTGTTTTTGTTTGCGGAGCAAGGGAACCCGGTGATGATGAGCGTTGCTTGGTGTGTCGCAGCGGTGAATACGCCTGCAACCACCATGATTTCCGGCGATAAATGGCTGGCCCGCCAATCGGATATGCTGCCCGGCTGTTACAAGGATATTTGGGGGATGTATCGCCGCTTCTTAACCATATACTTTTCGACTGTAAACATCATCGTACTGGCGGCTTGCTTAATACGCTCTGAGCGGGTTGTCCCATATATGCTCATGCAATTTGCCGCCGCTACATCATTGGAGGTATATATTACAGTCTATCTTGAAAAGCACAAGCGTATCGCGGGTTGGCAGACGAAGCAACAATTATGGAGAAACCCGCGAAAGTATATTCTCCCGGCAATCGTATTCATTGTTGCTTGCGGAATTTCTATGATTTCAGAAATGATTTGAGTTATAATCAGGAGGTATCAGAATATGAAAAGGTCTAAAATCATCAGAATCGTCGGCGGCTTATGCTTTATCGCCGGGGGGATCGGCTATGGGGCAAACGGCGAATACCTGTTTGCCGGAGTCTTTGCCGTCATCGCGGTTGTAATGCTTGTATCTGTTTTCGCGGGATCACGCAAGTAAGCACAATACCGTAAATGGCTCAAAATCCCTCTTCTACATGCGTATTGGTGTTAGCGATGACAGCACAACAACACGGTAAAATTGTTAGCTGAGGTTCGGTAATAACGTGGCAAATATATATACTATAGAATAGAGGAGAAAGTATTAAGTTGAAAAGACAAGGAAAAAGCAGGTTTAAAATTGTAATAATTATTAGTAAGCATAATGCCGGTAGCATGCCAAAACCGCGCTTCATCATGGGTAAATGAGACAGAACTGAATATTAATACGACTAATCAATAGAGGTGAAACACATGATTATTAAAAGGATAATAATTATACTTTTTGTGCTCTTGCTGCTTATAGGCATATCGGCTTGTTCTTCTGATGGCGAAACAATGGGGGTAGCTACAGATTGGGCCGATTTCGTTAGATGGGATGGACAATCCTATGAAAATAATTCCCAAATAGTTCCGGTAGACTTAGTTGGAGAAAGGATTGGGTCAGTACAGTTAAAAGCACCCACCAATGTTCCTAACTATGAGCCTAAAGACGGAACAGCCGGACAATTAGAAACAGGAACAGAGTTTTTTCAAATTCGAGGCTATAGCCAAAGTTCTTATATAGCCGTTTTCACCAGTGATGAGTATATTTTATACAAGACGCATGAAAGCGAAAGTATCAGCCTTACAAAAGATGAAGGGAACCAAGTATCGTCGCAGATTTCCGAAAACGATAATGCAACTCAGGCCGATGCATATTTTTTGATATTTCAAAATCTATATGAGTCCGATTCCGCTCTGAATAGTGACATAAAATACATCGCTGTCGATTTATCGGAAATGCAATTTGAAACTCCCGACGCTTTCACCCGTCTTATGGACGATTTTTGTACAACATCTGGTTTTACGCTCCTTTTAGATAACGTAGATGGACTTGCTGAAAAAGGATATATAAAAGAGTCGTATTTTGAAGAAGGAATCCTCATCAGTTTTAGAGATACGGAGCTAACGGACAATAAGCTAATCACGGAAGCTATGAAGTGGCGTTCTGGGTTAGGCGCAATTGGCGCAACATTTACCGTAGAGAAAATGAATGACACTTGGGAGATAACAGAAACAGAAAACGACTGGATAAGTTAATGTTATCAATAATGCGTACAGAATACGACTTAACAGGGCTACTTGATTTTTTGCTCTACTGCTTGGATATAGAGATTATCTCCATAGATAACCATGTCCAAGCCATTCATGTAAGGAGGGACGGATATGCTCACCATCGCTGTATGTGACGAAATAAAAGCCGCAAACATGATAGTCTCGATGATTAACGATATACAGGCGAAGTTTGACTATGAAATTGGCGTTAACGACTTCTACTCCATGGCGCGGCTGAAAAAGGCGATGGAGCAGGGAGACTATTTCGATATCATTATAACTGAGGTCAACATCAAAGACGATCTCCTGAAGCTCGGTGACCCGGAGAGCAGCAAAGGACTTGAACTGGCCCGCTGGATACGCAGGAGCCAAAGACATCGCACATCCACGATCATCTATATATCTGACGCCGGCAACTTCTCTTTCTCCCTATTGGATGTAGAGCCATTCCATTATGTCACAAAGCCTGTTAACGCAGAGAAATTCGAGGCGATCCTGACGCGCGCCGGTTCAAAGGTGCTGGATCAAAGCACCTCAATCGTCTATAAAAGGGACCATATTATCTACAGTATGCCTTACGATGAAATCCTGTATTTTGAGGTAAAGAACAGGGAAGTCTTTATGAAAACGGTTAAAGAGGTCAGGAGCTTCTACGCGCCGCTGGTCACAATAGAGAAGATGGCGCCCTGCAATTTCCGGCGCTTCCACAATGCCTACCTGGTCAACATGGACTACATCGGCGAAATGCTGCATAGTCAAATCAGGATGGTAAATGGCGACGTAATCAACATCAGTCTCCCTAAAAGGTCGAAGGCCCGGGCGGAATACATAAACTACCTAAAAACCAAAAAGAACCTGGCGAACGAATGAAAATTCACCGCCGAAGGGTATGCATGCGGAAAAAAGGGCCTATCCCCGAAGCAAAGGGATAGGCCCTTAATCTGTATAAAACCGCCAAGCGGCGGTGGAACCACGTACTTAAACAAAAAAGAACGCCTCCGCCAACGGAGACGTTCTTGAGCATAGTGCTTACATATTGGGGTCCCAAAGCACGAATACCTCTACCCAGTAGTAATCCATATTACCTTCGCTTCTTACTACCCCAACACCAAATCGGTTCCCGTAGTCTTCATGGTCGCCTAGAAGAACAGCACGGTGCCCATCAGAATTCATCCATCCTTTGATTGCGCCTTGTGGAGTGTTAGACCCTTTATGAATAATTTCGGTAAAATACAAGCCGCCATAGGTCAATCCCTCTCCATTAGGTCTGCTGTGGCCCCAAAGTGTTGTGATTTCCTGAGCTCTTATTTCGGCAAATTCCATTGCCAACGCATCTGTGTTAAGTGTTGGCATTCCTGCCGCTTGCCTTTCGGCATCCGTTAAACTAATAAGCTTTTGCCGAAAATCCTTAATAATGTCAGCATTGTTCGTCACAACAGCCTCTTCCCGGCTTCCGTCACTAAGTCCACGGTGCTTATTGAACTCGTCCGCAAACCACTCTTCCCAGCTCTTTCCATCAACAGGAGGGGTGCCATACGTTCCGCCGCCGGGCAAATTCACTACTTTCCGGTTTTTCTGGACGATAGCGTTGTAATCGCTGAGAGAGATAGTGCCAACTTCTTTGTCGCTCGCAGACAGAAAACACATGACGTTTCGGTCGGTGATCCTGCCCATGATTGTCACGGCCGGAGTGGTCTTATCCAAAACCGTCACAGTGTACCCTGCAAACACACCAGAAGCAGTGCTGCCAGAGGACGCTGCCGGGGTACTCGGAGCAGACGAAGCAGCTGTAGCCGTCACAGTCAGGCTATAAGAAGCCTTCACGCTGCCGGAGGTTGCCGTGATAACAGTCCTCCCAGCGGCTTTGCAGGTAACGTTGCCGGTACTGTCCACGGTGGCGACATTTGTATTACTGGAGGTATATGTAACTGCGCCGCCTGCCGGTGTGGTTGTGGCGGTGCGCCTGTTGGTGTCCCCGACGTTTAGCGTCAGGTCGGCCGGCTTACTGAAAGCGATAGCCGTGAGAACCGCCGGGGCGCCCTGTGCCGACATTGGTTCGGCGGTAATCTCCTCTTGTACAGAACGATAGGATTCAAATTTGTAGGCGCCGCCACTGCTGACGCGGATAGTCAGCACTTTCTGCTCTTCGCCAAATTCGTACCTGAGCGCGATGTGCAGGCGCCGCAGATCATCCTCCGCCTCGACCTCTTTCAGCTCAATGGCTGGCCGCTCTCCAATGCCCATGCCTCCATCAAAATAATAACCTTTGTTTTCGGCGTCGTAGAATTTTGGGTCGCTCCGCAGGTACTCAACGCTGACGTCAAAATATTCCTGTACAAGAGCCTCATATTCTTCCTGAGAGAAAAACCATCCACTGTCCGGGCCAAGCGGTGAAGCGTACTTTTCCGCCTTGTTCTCGTCCGGCAAATCCTCGTTCCACATGTGGCACAGCCGCCAGATGTAGAAGCTACCCGCCAGCAGATCCTCCGCCTTTTCCCAATCTTCGGAAAAGTACAGTCCGACGATAGCGGTGTGAAGAACCCCGTCCAACATCTCGCCGCCATAATTCAGCAGCACATCACGGTAAAATTCCTCGTCTTCTATAAACGGCGCGTCTTTTGGCACTGTGGGCTCCTGCGCGGGTGCTCCGCTCTCTTCAAGGATACTTTCCTCTTGCGAAGAAAAAGGCTCCTGCTGGGCACCGGAGCCATCAGCCGCGTTTCCGTTACATCCGGCCAGCAGCATTGCGATCGCAATAATTAACAATAAGATGTGCTTCATTCAAGCTAATCCTTTCCTTTCCCGGGATATCCTCATTGGAGATATGATATAAGGGATTAAGAGTGTATATCATAAAGTACAAATGTCATGATTTATTCAAGAATACAGATTTTAACTTATTTGCAAGCTTACTTACCCAAAACGGCCATTTACCAGACCTTATCCGCATGATGACGATAATGCCCAAAACGGCAAACACGGCTATATATGGCCAATATTTTATAACTTGGTTCATTATGTAACTGTAAATAAGGGAGCCAAAAAACAGGATCGGAAAACCGACAAACACATAGATTTCCACAGGGATACCGAAAATGCCATAAGTGCTGTGCGGCTTCTGATAAACAGGCCTGTGCTGAACCTGCATCATATTTTCAAACCACGCAACAAGACTGTCCATCCAGGTAAATAAGTTTGCAACATCCTGCGCGTTGACATATCCCTCATGGCTGGCCTGGTTGCGAAATCGGCGGATGTCGTGAAAGGCTGAAGCAATATCATCGGAAAGAAGGCCGTATTGGCTGAGCGTGTTTAATCTGTAAAGCTGCGTATTTTCCGAAAGTGGCAAATTGTAATGCCGAACGACTTCTTTTGTCATGTTTTCCGCTATGATCCCCAGTTTTATCATCGAATGATCCGGATTGTGCCAAATGTTCTGACGGGCAGATAGATACTCATTCAGCAAATGCGGATAATAATTTTGAAAATAAGCTCCCATATGGCACCTCGATCAGAAAGTAAAATACATATACACTTTTTCAAATTATCGCTTCGTTGCACTACAGGAAACTATTGCGAATGATGAAAATTCTTATACTATAACCTTTCCTGTATACAGCAAGCTTAGGTTTAGCATGTTTATATTAGATATATAATAATGGCTACTATAAACGATACTACTAACCCCAATACCATTCCTCTAAGAAAAACCTTGAAATGATAGAAATAGTCTTTATACTCTTTATCCATATGCTCTGTCCCCGAAATTCTAAATTGCTTTTTCTGGCAGAATAACAGCCAATCAATAACAATTAAATCATAAGTGTTTATGACTACAAAGAAGATATACATATGCACAAATGCACCGATAAAGCTATCAATTCTAGCTAATAAGCACAAAAGAACACCAACAACTATAAATGCAAGTCCTTGTATTACCGTTGCACTCATTTTACTGTTTTTAGCAGAAGGTAGGTTTTGATATTGCGGTAATCCTCTAACAACTTTCTGCACTCCATAAGGATACATGGATAAATATTTTACAGGGTTTTTTGCCGCTGGTATCAAAACAAGAGTAAGCAAAAGACAACCAACTATACACTGAATGAGTAATATCACTACTTAATGTCCTCCTTTAGGCTATACCTTCCATTCCGAAATACCATCTATTATATAAATTTACTACCTTAACTGCTTACCGATAATTATTCACGGCTATCAATTTTACTACGCCTTATCTTTCGATAATGATTCTATTTGGCAAAACCGATCCCGCCTAGAAATTGTAGGAAAGGAACAACCACATGCCCACGAAAGTTAAAAATAAAGTAAATGCTGATATCAAGGCTGCTATGAGGGTATCATTGGATATTCAGCTTAAAAATGATTTAAACGGAATGAAGAATATACTATCGCTTAGTTCCGTTGTTGAGGAAATCTTGGATGATGGCTCCATACTTATCCTAATGCCTATATATCAGGGCTATCATTATCCCCTGCCACGGGATAACATGATGTTAATGCACTTTTCCGTGGATTCAGAGATGTATGCGCTGTCGGTTCAGTTCCAGGAGAGGATTGAGCGGGATGATTTCATGTTCGCAAAGGTGCGGCGGCGAGGAAAGATAAAGCCGCACCAACGTCGGGATTGTTTCCGCACCCCATGCTCTTTCCCCGTCACGGTTGAACGCCTGTGGCAGAACGAGCGGGAATTATACCCCGAACGTCAGCCCACGGAGGGCCAGATGATTAATTTTTGCGACGGCGGTATGCTATTTGCCACTAATGAGAATATAGATAAGGGCGAAAAAATTACCCTGACCTTTGATATGGGGAAAGTTGAAACCGTCGAGGGCATGGCGCTTCGCGCGGAGCGGATCGAGGACGGCAAGTATCTGTTCAAAGTGTCGGTTCATTTTCGCAACAAGGATATAGTCCAAAAACGGCGGTTTTATAAATACATTGTGGATATGCAGCTTGAAGAGATACGGCGATGGACACAAGACATTAAGCCTTTATATATTCCCGGAAAGGAAAATGAAGATTCCGAATAGGAAACAAAGAGGTATTGATACACCTTTGATGAGCTGGCCCTAATCGCCCTAAGTCACATCAGGAAACGAGGGTAAACATAATATGGATTTTGTGAACCTGCGGCTTTGGAAACGAAAGGGAACGTTGATAACTCTTACATCCAGCCAAAATCGTAAATTTTATAAGAACCGTCATCAACAGTTTTGCCTACAATGTAGCTTCTGTTGTGTGTTCCTTCACCATATTGCGGTCCTCTTTCGTTCTTTTTAGGTGAATATGTTAGTGTAAAGTTTACATTGATAATTTCATATTCGATTAAGCTGTAGTCATCGATGCGTTTTTTCCATCCGCGATAATGCAGAGGATTTATTTCACCATTTTCTAAGGTCTCTTGACTATATTGCTCCTCTGTTAATGAAGTGATTTTATGGATAACATATGATTTAATATAAACCCCATCTTCAAAACTTTCCTTTTCATTCTCGATTGAAATAAGATGTGGCTCTATATCAGCTAAAATTTTATATTTTTTATCAAATTCAGCGGTTATGGAATATAGAAAATCCTTAACAACAATATCCTCGAAAACATTTTCAGGTATGTCCTCTAATATAAAACTACGATCATCTACTTGCAAATCAGTTTCTCCATCGAAAGTATAAGCTTCATTTGTTGGCGGGGTGTTGATGCATGACGCCATACCTAAAGCTATACAGATTACTAATAAAAATATAAATGTTTTTTTCATGACGCTAACCTCCTTATGCGTTTAGACTTCCAGAATACATACAAAGCTCCATCCTGTGTTAGATAAATACTGTTCGTGCACCTTATAGCAAAGGCGCGGTTCGCAAAATCTGCATATAACCAACTGCATCACGTTCGCCCTATCGCTTGAAGTCTACTAATAATTATCGGACAATCAATTGATTAAATACGCCGATTCACCCATAAGCATTTAATCCCCCATATGCTTACATCTAAAATACATTATACTCCACATTCCTTTGGAGACCAATATAAATCCGCAACATGAAAATTATCAGTCCACGCGCAAGATAATTCAATATACCAACTCAGCCGGCTTTTTACAAGTCCGGCTCTTTCTATTTCCACCAAATATCAATCGAGAGGAGGGAAAGCATTGCCCAGTTATTTTGGCCGCAGGCGGGTGAAAGGCAAGTGGGTAGACCAGGTAGCAAATCCATCTTTGCCACCGGACCGCAATACGGAACCACCGCAGGTTTACCTAGACCGGAGTAAGCGCTGCATAGGTTGCCCATATGCAAAACACGGGTATACCTGTTATTCCAGTACGGACGGAAGCTGTATCCGCACAGATATGGAGAGACTGGAGCGAAAGCGGAACCGTCAAGTATAAGGGCCGTTTGTCCTAAGTATACTCCCATCCGCTTATTCCCGCAAGATATTACAGAATGAGGTATGCAATATGCGCACATACATACGCCACCAAACGGAAACCGTCCTATGCGTTATTATGGTTCTGCTGCTTACGCTTCAGCCCCTGGCGGTCCATGCCGCAGAGGGGCGTTCGCCCATCCCGGAGGACCGGGAGCTGTATCTGCCCACCACCGGCAATCAGGTATCCGAAACAGATACCGCTTCAATCGACACATCACATACCGGTCAGGGATATGTCATGTGCCGCTATACCGGGCCATCGGAAAAAGCTGTTGTCCAGATAACAAAGGCCAGAACCGGTACTCCATACAATTATTATATAGGCTCCGGTAAGGAGTATGAGGCCATTCCACTGACACGGGGGGATGGCTTTTATCATATCCAAATCTTGTCCAACCTCCGCGACAACCTGTATATTCCGGTTACCGATGTCAGCGTTGACGTCGTGCTGGAAAATAGCTTCCTGCCGTTTCTGTACGCAAGCCATGTGATCCGGTATGATGCTGAAAGTCCTGCCGTTGCCAAAGCGCGGACGCTTACCAAAGACGCCAACAACGACGCTGGGAAGATCGCAGCCATTTACCGCTATGTAGTGGAGCACATCAAGTATGACGATGAGAAAGCCAAGAAGGTGGCAGCCGGTTACACCGGCAACCCGGACGACACGCTCCGGGCCGGGAAAGGTATCTGCATTGACTATGCGGTGCTGGCCGCCGCCATGCTCCGCTCTCAGAGTATTCCGGCAAAGGTAGTGTACGGCACGACGCCGGAAGGCAAATACCACGCATGGATCAGCGTCTACTCCACTGCCGCAGGGGAAACCCACGACGGATTTGAGATTAAGGCCGGCGCCTGGAACCTGCTGGACCCGACGTTCGCCTCCAGCGCGCCGGAGTACATGAAAAAGCACTTTGAGGCGGACAGGGACAGCTACATCGACAAATACGAATACTGAAGCGGGGCGAAATATGTCCCGCTTTCTCTATGGAGGTGCTGATATGAACGGCGAACAGGTTCTGGCAGTGATCGCCTTGTTGTTGCTCCTCATTCTCATGGCTGTTATCTCTCCAAAGTGACAATAAGGCAGAAAAAAAGAAGAATGCTATTTTCCGGTGTCCACAATCCGGGTTCTGTGGTTATATATATGTCCACAACTCGGGGGGCGCAATTTCCCTGGACTTACCCTGTGTCTACAAAACAGGGTTTGGCACTTATCCGATGTCTACAAACTGGGGTTTCTAATTCTAAGTTTGTCCATTTTATAGGGTACAGTATACACCTAACTCCGTACTTGGGTGCCTAACCCCGTACTTAGGTGCCTAACCTCCCGCGCAAATCAGACTTAGGTGCCTAACCACGGACTTAGGCACCTAACCGCGGACTTAGGCACCTAACCTGCCAAAAAAAAGAGAGAGGAGGCGGTATTCATTGGACGGGGTGTTTCATCCATCCCAGGTGACGGAGGAGTATGTCGCGCGGCTGCTGCGCGAGTATTCCGCGCTGGACTGTGCCCAGGTGTTTACGCTGATCAAGCGGCACGGCGGCATTACAGCCAAGAACGTAAAAAAACGCTTTGAAAACGAGCTGATCCACCAGCACTTTGTCCGAAAGGTCGTGTACGCCGATCGGCGTTACTTTATGAAGCATCCGAATGTGCGAATTAAAGGGCGCATTAAGGAACAGATCATCTGTTTCTGGATTCTCCTGGACTATATCGGCAAGGCGGACCGGCACTACGCCACCGGCACCTTTACCCGGATTTCCATGGAGATCGGAGATAAGGATTACAGCATTGTCCATGTGCCGGTGGGCGCGGAAAAGCTCTGCAGCTCCAACATCGCGAAGGCTGGAGAGACCCGTTACTTTGTCGTGGTGGACGACGTAAGCCAGATTCCCCTCATCAAGGGGGAGAAGATCCATTCCTTTGCCACGGTCAGCAAGACCGGGCGTATCCAGTATTACCGCAAATGAGAGGTGATTTTGATGCAAGAAAACTATGTTAATGAGCTGGAGACTATCGTAATGGGCACAATCGAGGACAGGGGAGAAAAAATCGGGAAACTGATCGGGAAAATCCACGCCCTTTTACCCCTGGAAAAAACGGACGGCGAAGCCGTCTACGGCCACCTGGCCGACATCATACGGAACACCGAGCTTTTGGTGAACGAGGTGCGGGAGGAAGTTATCGGATTTCACGGCAAACTGGAATTACTGGGCCTTGTACAGGGGGAACTACCATATTCAGGACCTCCCGGCTTTTCGCTTGAGGTCAAGGGGCGCGGTATTTATATCCTGTTTGACGCGATGCTGCCCTTTCTCCTGAAAGGCTATGTCTACTATCTGCACGACGGCCTTGACAGGAAGCTTGAACAGATGGCCCGTGACGGCAAGCTGCCGAAAATCCGGGAGCGGTGCGGGGTGGTTTTCCTCCACCATTACCATGCCGCAACGGGCGAAATGCGGAGCCTGAGGGATTACGACAACCTGGAGCGCCGGTGTGTCCTCAATGTGCTGGCGCGTCATTTTCTCTGGGGGGATTCTCCCCACCAGATTGTCAGCATGGATGTTTTGGCTCCGGGAGACAGCAATTACACCGAGGTCCGCATACTTCCGATCCCTGAGTTTCGGGAGTTTGTGATGTCCGAAGAAATGGAGTATACCCCCGGCGTACGGAACGCTAACAAGCATCCCTAAAAAAAGCTAACAACTGTGAAAAACCGGCCTTTAAGTTGTTAGCGGCCGAAAACATAAGGTGGCCCGCATGAATATACCAAATTAATCAGCGGGCCAAGACTAAGTATACAACTCACCTGTTGCATAACAGGTGAGTTGTATACGCAGACTGTAGACGAAAAGGAGCTCAAGCGGTGGCATGAGCTCCTTTTTTCTGGAATAGACTGAAAAAGAAGTAGAAAGCAAGAAAAAATGTGGAAAAACGACCTCCTCTATGCTTCCAATTTGCCAGGTTTTTGAGATTCATGCACGCAAAAGTAAGCGCCACCTGCATTTTAACTTTCA
>Ga0153947_1001249_pt1 | contig 12102 bp, 10 predicted proteins | sample TSNJ031MetaG_FD_104697 | JGI IMG/M metagenome (GOLD analysis project Ga0153947, IMG submission 104697) | Attine ant fungus gardens microbial communities from New Jersey, USA - TSNJ031 MetaG | ecosystem: Host-associated > Fungi > Mycelium > Unclassified | place: USA: New Jersey, Wharton State...
CAAAGCGCGCATCAGTGAAGCCGACGATTTAAACAACGTGTTGGCCGCAAAACCACTGATCGGACCGGAAATCATTCTTACCCAGTTTGAAGAGGCGATTCCGAATACTGCCACTAATGCCACCGGAACGGCCATAACGTCTTCAAGAAACGGCAGGAAATAAGAACATCCCATGTACACTGCATATACGCCCATTCCCATAAATCCAATGAGCCATAATTGAGGCGTTTTCAGGCATTTGATGACCCCATCCATCGACTCTTTGTTCTTGCCCTCTGCAGTATCTGCTTTCAAAAACTGCTCTTCCGGCATCATGATGAAGGTCACAACACCCATCAAAATCAGAAATATCGCCGCACCGCCGAGAGCGATTTTGATACCAAAGATGGTTTCACCGACTGTCACGAAGATTCCGGTGGCGATCGAACTCAGAATAAAGTTTGTCAGCCCTCTTAAGAGTTCCATTGTTCCAAAAGCAATTCCCTGCTTGTCATCAGGCGCAAGACACCGGACACTCTTCGTAACCGCGCCCCAGTAAAATGCTTCCATAGAGAAGCCCCAGATCACTCCGACTACCAACATACCGCCATAAGTTACCATTCCGGAAACCATATAAATTCCGGTTAATCCGGTCACGACCAGATTGATCGACATCAGTTTTCTTGCCGAAAACCGGTTCAGTACCCAGGCACTGGGGATCCCGCCAAAGAACGCCACCATCCCCATCATCGAAAGAACAAACCCCAGCTGAGTATTTGTTAACCCCAGCATCTGACGATACGGATTATAAAGTACGTTCTTGATGGCATACATGAAGTAAATGGCTTCCGATCCGACACAGACAATTAAAAACTTTCTCAATACATCTCCTGTAAATCCTAGTTTCTTTAACATGCAATCTTCCTCCTTTAGATAATAGTCTGACTCCGAAATTATTCAATGGATATAATTCTTTGTCTTCTACATCTGAAGTATACTAAAGTCAAACGGAATTACTTAGGAATGAAAACGGAACGGAAACGGAATTACTTGTTTAAATAGTCGATATATTTGAAGATTCCTGCCAGAGTTTCTTCCGCCCAGGTATACTGGCTCATGTATTCACCACGGAAATGTCTGACCGCTCCCTCCTTACCTTCCAGCAACTGATAGTAGTCGCAGCGGAATTCTTTGCGGTTGGCACAACGTTCATAACGGGTTTTCACCAGAATGTTATCAATCTCCCATTCTTTCAACGTAGTTTCCAGACTCTTGGCAGCCTTATAGTAAAGACTCTGACTGTTCTCATCAAAAGGCTTATCCTCCCACAGCATCGAGATGGCAAATCCGGACGTAACCGTACTTCCTTTAGCATCCACCAGTAGTGCCAAAAGTTCTTTGGCCTTAAAACTCTTAAAAAACACCGGTTCACCATCTACAAATACATCAAACATTCCAAATGTCTGAATGAAGACATCATGCCGTTTTCGCTTTGACAACAGCTCGGCCGTCTGAATCGCATACTGTACTTCCTCCAGATTATATGGTTTTAAAAGATACGCCGCAGCATGGATTCCAAAAGCTTTGAGGGCATACTGCTCATAACCGGTAATGAAGATCAGGACGATGCCGGAGTTGATTTCTTTCAATTTTTCACCTAATTTGATGCCTCCCATCTCCGGCATTTCAATATCCAGAACCGCCAGGTCAATCGGCTCTCTGGCAGCAAATTCCAGAGCTCGTCCGGACTCTTCGAACTTACCCACAATTTCCACCTGTTCAATATTCCTGCTGATTAGACAAAAGCGCTCCATCGCCAGTGGTTCATCATCAACTAAAATTGTTCTCATCATATATCTCCCCCCTTTTCGGAATCTCAATTATAAAACTGGTACCTTCACCTGGCTTTGATTTACATTGAATGGGCGCATTAATGAGTTTATTCAGACGATATGTGATATTCTTGACTCCTACTGAATATGTCACTTCCCCATTCAGATTGTCCGCGCCATTTTTAACCGGAAATCCAACTCCGTCATCGTTAATTTCAATTACATATGCCGACTGGGTCTGATATGATTTAATCTCTACCGTACCGCCTGTCATCTTTTTGGCCAGACCATGCCGGATCGCATTCTCCACAATGGGCTGAATCGACAGCATCGGCAGAAAGAAATTCTTCTCTCTGATATCATATATCACTTTAATTTTGGGAAAACGGACCAGTTCGATATCCACATATGTTTTGATACTGTCTAGTTCTTCTTCAAAGGTGACCAGGCCTTCCATCTCCATTGTATCCACATGAGTCCGAAGATATTTTGAAAAATTGTAGATCATTTCCGAAGCCTTCTTCGCATCCACTTCGATCAGACTCTGAATCGAATTGAGGGTATTATAGACAAAGTGCGGCTGTATCTGATTGATCATCAAATCCACCCTGTTCTTTATTAATTCTTCGTTAATACGACGGTTCTCATCAAATGTATGGATGATATTATTGGTCAGGAACGCTCCCATGATGATCAGACTGCAGATGACTCCTGCGCCCAGAAACACCCCAAAGCTTCGGTAACTCATAACATTTTGAAAATAGCTGAAACCCTCTACGATGATCGTAAACATAAAAATGTGCAGTGCCAGAAAAAGTGGGATTTCAGAATAAAGATATTCAAGACAAATTTCGATGATGATGAAAACGATGGAAACGGCAAACATGATAATTGTACTGACTGAATAAAAGGTCATGCAGGCGCCCAGATCGGCCGCACCAATAATTGGAAAAAGCAGTACTGCAATGCAAAAAACCAAAAACAGAATCATGAAGTATCTGGCCGCTTTTCTGGTTCGCTTTGCTTGTACCACTACTGAAAAATACATAAGATACACAAACGGCAGCGATAATTTACTGATTAGTCCCAGCATACTGATCTGAGCATCACTGCTGAGATAACTCTGAAAAATATTATATCCGGTAATGACGGATAATGCCAGATTGACTGTCGTCATTCCCAGCAATAATATCTCCATGTATTTTTTCTTTTCCCCTTTGATAAAGAGAAAAATTACACATAGTATAATTCCGACAAAAAGAATAAACAAATACAGCGCTGCTATTGGTGCCTGAAAAATGAAATTGGTCTTTACACATGCACCATACTCACCATAATACATCTCATTGATCCGGCCGGAAAACTCAAAGCTATAAGAAACCAGTTCGATCTTGATCTTTTGACCGGCATACTCACTTTTCAGCGGAATATATTGTACTTTACTAATCGGAAAATGCTCAAACAGCTCTCCGGATGTGTTATTCAATTCTAAAACCGGGCTGTCGTTGATATATACGGTTCCAGTCTGCCTGGTGATACTGAATGCAAGCGTCATGCCGTCTTTAACGTCTTTGGGAAGCGTATTTTCAATGGTAAAAGAAGTCCCCCGCTTTACTGACAATTTGGCCGGCATCTCGGCAATCGTACCAGTCTGATTTTCATAAGAATAGCACCAGTTATCATTAAAATCCCGAACTGCTTGATCCGCATCTTCTTCTACTGTCGTTGTATAAGAAAACGTCCCAATAATCCAAAGGAACACAAATATGATCGTAATCCCCAATATGTAGACAGAATATCGATCCAGAAAATGCAATATCCGCTTTGCCATAATCCACACCCTTTGTATTTAATTTTTGAATTTATTATAACACAGTTTCCCTAAGACCAGAGGCCATAAAGCCGATTACCACAAAATGGATGACGCGGCCGTACTGGCTTCAAAATACGTCGAAACCTTAATAGCTGCCTCCACTTCATTTCATTAATTCCATTATATAGTCCGCTCCCCCAAATTGCATTGGACTATGATATTGCAATATTGCACTTTTTCATAGTAAAATAATGTCATGAATTCGTGAAATCGTACTTTTTTGTGGTGAAATTTTCAGGAGATATGGCAAATATCAAAAAATTAAGAGAGAAGTAATTTCCTACAAAGGAACAGAATCAACCAGAAAATGAGCTATTGAGTCAGCAATTATTTCTGGTGCTTCTGTATGAACATAATGATCACATGATAGTTCAATGAATTGTGTCCGGTTATTATCTGCAAAATAATCACGATGAATCTGCCCCCATGCTGGCATACTTTTCAGAATAGATTTATCAGTAGATAAGAAACACAAAACAGGAACCTGGGGGCATTTACCTTCTGATACTTTTCTGGCATTTTCTTTAACGTAATCAAATTCATCTACCATATTTTTACTCAATAATTGTTTAGAAGCAATATACTGCATAGCTTTCCGTTCTTTTTCATCTAAAATATTGTTTTTTATAGCAGGATGATTTCTAACCATAAGTGCCGCAGTAGGTTTGCTAAGCAAATGCCCTAGTCGTATCATTAGTGACATTGACTTTGGAAGTTCAAGTTCATCATATGCCTGCGGTACGCTCATATCAAGCCCTATAATGGCTGAGATTTCGTTCGGATATTTCTGTGCCCAATATATAGCCTCCAAACCAGAAAGAGAATGCGCTGCAGGAATAAATGGGCCCGCTATACCCGCATGTCTTAATGCTGCTCTTGTTTCTTCCAGTATCGTATCGATATCCCGTGGGCGTTCCGTTTGCCCGCTCCATCCATAACCGGGACGTTCTACCACCACCACATTGTATTTCTCTTTTAAAAGATGCCACAATGGGCTGAAATCATAAGTTGGGCACGCTGTGCCTGAGCCTGCCAAAAGTACAATTGTACTTTGATTTGTAGTTGACGGTGAGAATATAGTATACACATGCATATGCGTATCATTCACTTTTACTATTTTACCAGGTACGTTCATTTTATTCCTCCTCAGAATTAGATTTCAACCTTCTTTCGATTAAGTCAATGATTTTTCAAGCCGATACAATTTTGATTTGGTAAAATATAGTTTGTCTACACTCTGAAAAACGAGAGTTTTAAACTCTCGTTTTTTCCTTATACGCAATTCAAGTCTATCGATCCTTCTTTCTTCTAATAACCACTACTACTGTTACAGCCGCTATGGCTGCTGCCATCATCAGTATATATAATACCGCATTGGAAGTATCTCCGGTTTTCACCGCAGCACTCTTCTCACTGCTTGTCTGCTTAATGTTTTTATCATCAGCATTATTATTGTTGCCCGGAGTGGTTATCAGCTTTTGATTTCCCACTTTGACCCTTAATATAACCGGATCAGATAATTCAAACATGTCCTCCGGGATATTGACATCCCCCCTGACGTACCCAAGCTCATATGCTGCTATCACAATTGCCGCGTCTCCGACCATCGCAGATGGTATCTGACCATCTACATACAAATCAATCGATTCACCTGATGCCAGCTGTGCGATAAGCGCAAATCCTCCGGTGGTCGTACTTCCGTCTGCATAAATATAATCATAAAGCGTCACACGGGCATTTGCCTGAAAGCTGCCAAAACACAGAATATCACTGTTTGCATTAAATGATTGATTAAACCAAGTGTTCAGTACAAGAATGTTATTCATTTCTGTATCACCTGTATTCGTTACTGTGATAACTAATGTATGTCTGTCTCCTGCTGTAACCTCATAAATGCCATTTGACTGCTTTGCATTCAATGTGGCGGTTACCTGAAGCCGGGCACTTAATACCCCTGTGCCATCAGCTTCCAGCGCGTCAGCCAAAACACTTCCCTCATCACTGGACAGTATCTCTGCTCCCGATGACTGGTCTTCTTCTTCCCCGTCGGCTTCTGCTTCACTTTCCAGTGTGTCTTCTTCTGCATCAGGCTCTTCGACGGTTACTTCTGCTGCTCCTTCCACAGTTTCCGCAACGCTGCTTCCTTCCTCACTGCCGGTTGCTTCTGCCGCGTAAGCCACATTTCCAAGCACCAAGGTTAACACCAGCACCAGCAAAGCCGGCTTCTTACTTAACACTTTCCTCAACATGTTTTCCTCCTATAATAAATACATTTTTTTACTTTACCAAAATCTGCAAAGCCTGTCCACTAGTTTTTGGCGTTTTTAGTTTATTTAGCTGTACATTGTCAATTGGAGGTACTATACTTCATGATAAAAATTTCCACCGCCAGCACATCATTCAGCCGTCCGGTTTTCACCCGCTCTTCGGAATCTGCACTCATCTCCAGAATCTCCTTCAGATCACGGCCGCCAAAAGCACGCGCCTGCTGCTGATATTTCCTGATGGCAAAAGGCGGCACCCCTGCTTTTGCAGCAATATCTTTGTTCCCATAGCCGCGTCGGGATAAGTCCTTGACATCCAGCAATATTTTAAACTGCCGGGTCAGCAGATATAAAATCCGCATCGGCGGTTCTTTCAGCGCCAGCAGATCATAATAATAGTTCAATGCTTTTTTCTGCTTTTTCTCCGCCACCGCATCCACCATGGCAAAAATCTGACTGGTGATATGACTGGTACAGATAGCGTCCACATCCTCCCGGTCGATCTGGGGCCGATCCAGTGTATAGCAGAATAATTTTTCCAGCTCCTGCTGGATGTTTTTCATATCGGTGCCAACTTTATTAAGGAAGTAATGGATGGTCGACTCGGCAATCTGCTTCTGCTCCTGCCGGACACTTCCGGCGACCCACCGCACCAGCGTAGCCTCATTCTGCCGGACCATTTCCACCACCCGGCCTTTAGCTTTGACCGCTTTGTACATCCGGCTGCGCTTGTCCACCTCGCTCTCTACAAATACAAAGTGAGTGGCTCCGCTCCGTTCTTTGATGTAATCGGCAAGTTCATTGGCAGCGCTCTTAAAAAAGCCTGAATCCTCTATAACTATAAGCCTTTTATCGGTAAAGAAAGGCATCGTCTCAGCCAGGTCGATCACCTCACCGACCGGAATATTCTTCCCTTCATAATAAGAATAATTCATAGTATCATTTTCTGCACTCAACGCTTTGGTCAGTCTATCACGATACTGCTTTTTGAGATAATCCTCTTCGCCGTATAATAAATAGAGCTGTTTAAATTGTCCGCTTTTCAGATCTTCATTTAAACTCTTCATGTTACTCAAAGCCCTTCTTAACAAGATATTGTTTATAATAGCAGCTATTTCATCGTTGCCCCTTCACCAAACACAGCCTCAAAACCACTGACAAAATCATTTACCGCTGCGGTTACCGAATCATTTTTGATGAATCCCTCAATTATGTCCGGAACTGCCGTAGCTGCTGCTACACCGCAGCGGGCAAGACTGATTACTTGATGGGTGTTTTTAAAGCTGGCAGCAATGACCGTAGTCTTCATATGATTGTTTACAAATATATCCTGCATCTCTTTGACCGTCTGCACACCGTCCTGCCCCAGATTTTCAATCCGGTTTACATAAGGTGCCACGCAGGCTGCACCGGCCTCTCCTGCCAGGTAGGCCTGAATCGGTGTATATACTGCAGTGGCTGTAATATTTCCGCGCCCCTGCAAGTTCTTTATAGCCTTAAGCCCTTCTTTCGTAACAGGGATTTTCACATACGTATTGTCACCTAACTCTGCCCTGATTCTGTCAGCCTCGGAAATCATACCATCCGCAGTTGTGCTGATCACCTGAGCATGCAGGTCGGCCTCCTTACCAATTAATTCCCGGATCTCTTTTAAGACAGCATAAGGATCACGCTTGGTCCGGGCCAGGATTGCCGGATTGGTAGTTACGCCGGCAACCGGAAAATATTCATATATGTTTCTAATCTGTTCAATATCCGCGTGGTCAATCAATAATTTCATCTAAAATCTCCTTTTGCCTGCAGCGGCCTCACACAATCTAATATTTATACTCCGCCATAATAATCTCCGGTTTATCTGCCCGCCTCGTTTCAATACGCTCCTGATTAGTAACCAGATTAAGCAGCACATAATCTGCAAGTTCGGCAACCGGCGACTTTCTAAATGCAGTAATGGCGATCGATTTCAATTCTCTCTCAATCCCCAGTTCCATCCCCTGGACGATGGTCTTCGATGTACCAGACCGAGAAATAGCGATGATTATATCCTCCCTGCTCTCTTAGTCCCTGATCCTTTAATACTTCTATCATTTTACCATAATATGCCGCCTTTATGTCACTTGAAATGTTAATTTTATTAATTCCTCTGTTTACCGATTCACCAATCTCTTCCTTTTCGTCTTCATCAGACCCTCTTACGCCCTTCTTAATTTTAAGATGCGGGCTGTGAACTAAAACGTCCACAGCCCGCCCGCATGCACTATACCTTTTTTGTCTTTTCCTGACCTATTTTACAATCACTCCATCTTCATCCCATAAATCATGCCAGTCATTGGCTTCCTGCCACAGGAATACCTGTCCTTTTACCAGCCGGTTATTCTTTTCCAAGGTTGCAATCGTATTCATTTCCTCATCGGTCAGCGGGTCCTCCACAGTCGACCTCAGATTACTTACATATTCATTCTCCTTAACCGAAAACGGGATCGGTATCTGGCCTCTCTGCACAGCCCACTTCAGCGCCACGACTGCCGGGTGGATGCCATGAGCCGCTGCAATCGCCTGCATTTGGGGCAGCTGGATATCGGCAACATCTTCCGGACACATATCTCTTTCGGGCCTTGTCGGAGAACCAATCGGCATAAAACCAACGGGCTGAATTTCATGCGACACCAGATAATCAAATAATTCTTGCTGCTGGAAACAAGGGTGAAGTTCCATTTCACAAAGCACCGGCTTAATATTTAAGTGCGGCAGAACTGCTTCCAGCTTGGGAATGGTCATATTAGAAATACCTATTTTTTTAACCAGCCCTTCCGTTACCAATGCTTCAATCTGTCTGTAAGTATCAATAAATTCTTCCGCACTAAAGGGTTTTGAGTCCGGATTACGGGCATCCACATCGCATCCGGGAGCATGATAGTTAGGAAACGGCCAATGGATAAACAGTACATCAATATATGCTGCTTTCAGGTCCGAAATACTCTTCTTGCATGAATCCGCAACCCTGCGGTGCATATCATTCCAGACCTTTGTCATGATAATAAGCTCTTCCCTTTTCACGACACCTTCATCATAAGCCGCCTGAAATACCGCTCCGATCTGATCTTCATTGCCATAGCATGCAGCACAGTCAAATAAGCGGTATCCTTTCCGGATAGCACCTCCCACTGCTGCCGATACCTGTTCCGGCGTAAAACGGTCGGAACCAAAGGTCCCCATACCCATACAGGGAATTTCACTGCCGTCAGATAATTTTTTTTGCGGCACAAGCGCCGGATTAATTGCTTCACACATAGTTACTGTCTCCTTTCATATTACAATTTTATAATTTTTATTTTAGCCAGCAAAGACTCCATATCCTCTTTCACAAAGAACCCGGTTTCTTCACGCAGAGCCGAAGCCGCTGAAATAGCGCTTGCAAGCTTAATAGTTTTCACCATGTCATATTGCCGTTCCAATCCAGCCGCAAGGCCGGCGACCATAGCATCACCGCAGCCAACTGTATTTACCGCTTTTATCACCGGCACCCTGGCCTGATAAATACCTTCCCCGCAGACCACAACAGAGCCTTTTGCACCCAGTGAAATAACCACGATCGCGACACCGCTCTGATAAAGACGTATGGCCGCTGCGATAAGTTCTTCTTTCGTATCACAGTTTGTTCCGGTAAGCATTTTTATTTCGTCGATGTTTGGTTTTATCAGTGTCGGCTTTGCCTCGATTCCCTGGCAGAGCAGTTCTCCGCTCGTGTCTAGTATGACTTTTTTATTTTTCGCTTTTACCATATATATAATTCGTTTATAGGCCGTTCCGTCCAGCCCCCCGGGAATACTACCCGAAACAGTAATCACATCAGCCTGATCAACCAATGGATTAAGCTGTTCCATAAATGTTTCAAATTCCGCTTGCGTAACTTCAAACCCAGGCTCCAGGTATTCGGTCTGGATCCCCTTTTCTTTATCCCATATATTCACACAGGAACGGCTTTCTTTATCCAAATGATAGAATCGATTATTAATTCCCCTTTTATCCAGTTCCGCTTCAATATATTTTCCGGCATAGCCGCCAACCAATCCCGCCGCCATCACCTTTGCTCCTGCCAGTGCCGCCGCGCTTGCTACATTGAGTCCCTTCCCTCCCGGGGTATATGCACATTCAATGACTCTGTTGACTTCGCCTTCACGGGCAGCTACAACAACATAACGTTTATCTATCGAAGCATTTAGTGTTATCGTTAATATCATCCCGTCCTCCTACGCCTCACTGTCAATCAATACTTTTCCTTTTATCAGACCGGGAGTCTCATACATCTTAAAAGCCTGATCGATTTTACTCAGCGGCAGTTTCCTGTATATGAAAGAAGGATCAAATTTAAGTTCTCCGGTACCAAAATAATAGGCGGTATCGCTCCACTCACTACCCGGAAATGGTGGACTGTATGACATCCACGAACCGGTCAAAAGAAATTCTTTTCGATTCATCTGCTCCCATTCCGCCACAGTAAAACTCAAGTCCTTAACAGGGGTTCCGATAAAGCACACCGATGCCTTATTAGCTGCTAAAGCAAATGCCATTTTCATCGTCACAGTACTGCCGGCCGTTTCATAAATGTAATCAAATCCTTTGCCGCCGGTCATATCCATAGCCTGATCCATAAAATCATTTTGAGTGGTATCGACCGTGCCATCCGCGCCTAAGCTCATGGAAAGTTTAAGCCGTTCCGGTTCAATATCAAAAACGACCACTTCTTTCGCTCCAAATATCTTTGCCCATTGCATTGTAAAGAGCCCGATTGTTCCGCCGCCCAGAATAGCAACCATTTTCCCGCCTTTATAATTCAACCGTCTGAGACCATGAAGGGCAACTGTCGCCGGTTCAAAAAATGCGCCTTGCTCAAAGGACACCTCTTCACCAAATTTCACGGCATTTTTTTCCGGCACTGCTATGTATTCTGCAAAACTGCCGAATTGCCTCGATCCTATGAAGCTATAGTGTCTGCACAAAGCATAATCACCACTTTGACAGTCACTGCATTTAAGACAGGGAATCAGCGGGACACCGGCAACCCGGTCGCCCTTTTGCAAAGCTGTCACGCCTTCTCCAAGCGCTTCAACCGTTCCTGAAAATTCATGACCCAGTACATTCGGATAGTAATGGCAAGCATCACCGTTTACCCGCGGAATATCGGATCCGCAAATCCCTGTATACTTGACCTTAATCAAAACCTCTCCCGTTTTTGGTGCAGGTTTCTCAATTTCTTCATAACGAATATCTGATCTTGCGTGCACAACTCCCGCCTTCATTTTTATCTTCCTCCATTTTTCTTCATTAACAATCTCAAATTCTCATATAGCGCTAAGTAAGTCTCATAGTTCTGATGATATATTTTGTGGTTTTCCATATCCGGCTCATATACTCTCGTAATCCGCACCGTTTTTTGAACCGCTTCTTCAAAGTTTTTGTATAAATCAACTCCAACTCCGGCCAAAATTGCCGCCCCTAACGTAGTTGCAGTGTCAGAAGACGGAACCTTTATTGGTTTTCCGGTAATATCTGACTTGATCTGAGTCCAAACCGGTGAATTGGCCGCGCCGCCCACAGCCGATAGTTCGAACGCCTCAGCCCCCAGCGATTCCGCAACATCCAGATTGTGTTTTAAAGAGAAAGCAACCCCTTCCATTGCCGCCCGGATCACATGTCCTTTGGTTTTCTTAAAATCCAGTCCGTATAGTACCCCCTTGGCACTGGCGTCCCAGACCGGTGACCGCTCCCCGGCCATATAAGGGAGGAATACCACCCCATCGCTTCCTGCCGGGGCTGCTTCTGCCAGCCGGTTAAATTGATCCAGAGAAGTCATCCCCTGTTCTGCTGAGACATGCCTTTCATATTCGCCAAACTGTTCTTCCAGCCACCGAAGTACTCCGCCGCCTCCGGTCGTGCCGCCTTGAAGCAGCCATTTATCCGGTACTGCATGATAACTTAAGATTAATTTTGGATCGGCTCGGTACTCTTCAATACAAATGCTCATTCCGCCGGCCTGGCCGCCTTGTTCCTGAGTCTCTCCAGCCCTGATCACCCCTGCTCCTAACGTCCCGCAAGCTGCATCTAATCCGCCGGCTGCCACCGGTGTTCCCTCATTTAATCCACAGGCTTTGGC
>Ga0153947_1001258_pt1 | contig 12053 bp, 11 predicted proteins | sample TSNJ031MetaG_FD_104697 | JGI IMG/M metagenome (GOLD analysis project Ga0153947, IMG submission 104697) | Attine ant fungus gardens microbial communities from New Jersey, USA - TSNJ031 MetaG | ecosystem: Host-associated > Fungi > Mycelium > Unclassified | place: USA: New Jersey, Wharton State...
ACCCATGAAGGCGTCCACTTCCATTGTGTTGTCGCGCTCTTTCTGTCAATTCGCTTTTTGTACAATCTTTATTGTTTCTTTTTGTCATCCTGCTCCGTTGGGCTTAAGTTGTTGACATTGGTTAATTTAGGCCTTAAACAGTTCTTCCTCTATGGCACGAATAGAATTCAAAAATCCTTCCAATCGCTCGCCCCGCACCTCATCAGCGTCTGCTTTCCATTTTGTTTCAAAAAAAGTATCAACGATCTTGATGGCGAGGTCGGGACCGATTATTCCACCGCCGAAAGCGAGGCAATTGCAGTTGTTGATCTCGCGGCAGTGATATGCGGCGAAAGTACTCTCAACAACAGCACAATACACGCCCTTGTGCTTATTGGCAACGATACTCACGCCCATCCCGGTCCCGCATATCACGATACCAAAGTCAGCTGCGCCGCTTTGGATATCCCTAGCGACGATATCGCCGACAACAGGATATGGTACCTTTTCAGCTGCTGTGGAACCCTTATCGGTCACACAATACCTCTTGCTCTCGAGGTGCGTCCGAATTACATCCTTCAGAGCAACGCCGCCAGGGTCGGCTGCAATCGTAATTTTCATTTTTCGACCTCACTTAATGAAAGATTGTCATTTTGCAGATTTAAATATTCTGTTGTCTGTTCATTATTCATGGCGACAATAATTTTTGCTCCAGCACGTTCAAGATTCTCTTGCAGCAAGGGATCTTCCAATGGGCTGGCGACAATGACAGTGTCCAAAACGGAAAAGGGGGCAAAGAGAATGGCACCGGAAGCATTCAAATCATCATTATTCACAACGAGAATCCGTTTTTTTGCACACTCAATCATCTTGCGCTTTATGCCCGCCTGGAAGGGAGAAATCACAGTCATACCGTCATAATTGCGAATACCAGTGGTTTCCAGAAAGAGCACGGAAGCGCTCACCTTGTCGAAAAAATCCTCTGCATCCGGGCCAATCAAACTCATCGTTTCAGAGTCAATCATACCTCCTGTCACAAGTGTGGTATGCGAAGAGGGCGCTTGAAACGCAACGGGAAGAGAATTGGTAACGACGGTTATGTCCGTGCGGTTTTTGACTACCTCCGAAATGGAAAAGGTAATTGGCCCTGAGTCGAAAAGAACGGTGTCATTTGCGTTAATCATAGATGCAGCAACGTGCGCAATCGCATTACGCTCGGTTGAAAATCTTTTGCTGCGCGACAAAAAATTGGCTGTAATCGGCTGATCAATGAAATGGACCTCGCCATATGTGCGCGCTATGCTGCCGATGTTTTCAAGTTGCGTAAGATCTCTGCGAATCGATGTAGGGGTAACATCGAACAGAGAAAAAATCTCATTTGTGCTACAATCTTTTTTAATTTTTAGATAGTCAATGATTTTCTTTTGACGTTCAGTAATAGTCATTTTTGGCTCCTTGCGCCCTCTTTGGCCTGTTTTTGATATTTTAACATATATAATTATAATAAAATAATGATAAGGAAATGTCAATGAAATATTTAAAATAAAAATAAAAATGTTCGTTTCATGGTTTTAATTGCACGAATAGCTGCTCTAATTGCACAATATCCACAAAAACAAAAACGATTTTTTGCCAAAAATACAAAAAAAGATCACAATGCGCATTTAGTATTGACAAAAGTCGTGTTATGTTTTACTATAAATTTAAATATAATACTAAAAATAAAGTTGAAATAAGCAAGAACGAAAATAAATCGAACAAAAAGAGACGAAATATCTCGAACTGAAACTTGAAACAAAAGGAGACGCAGACTTTTATGCTTACGGACATTAAAAAGAAAGAGCTGGTTGGCTTCGCAGTGGATATCCGCATCGAATGTATCAAGATGATTTCCAAGATAGGTATCGGCCATGTTGGCGGTGCCCTGTCAATCGCTGATCTTCTTTCCTGTCTGTACAACGGGGGGATGAAAATTGACCCCCAAAATCCTAAGTGGGAGGACAGGGATCGCCTTGTTCTCTCCAAGGGACACGCAGGGCCGGCGATGTATGCCGCGCTTGCCCTAAAGGGCTATTTCCCCATGGAGATGCTTGATACGCTCAACCAGCCCCCTACGAACCTGCCGAGCCACACAGACATGAACCGCACACCAGGCGTTGACATGACCACTGGATCTTTGGGTCAGGGATTCTCCTCTGCGGTCGGGATTGCCCTCGCCTGTAGGATGAGTAATCGTAGCAACTATACCTATGTGATCATCGGCGATGGCGAGGCCCAAGAGGGGCAGATATGGGAAGCGGCAATGTTTGCCGGGGCTAAGCATTTCAACCATTTGATTGCGTTTGTAGATTATAATGGCAAGCAGATTGATGGCACTGTGGATCAAATAGGCGGAGAGCCAAATTTTATGGGAAAATTTCATTCCTTTCATTGGAATGTCATTGATGTGGCGGATGGAAACAATGTAGGTCAGGTTTGGGAGGCCATTGAGACAGCAAAGACAGAGCAAGTAAAGCCTACCGCAATCATTTTGCACACGGTAAAGGGTAAGGGCTGGACGTATGCTGAGGAGATGGATAACAACCATAACTTCAAAGTGAATGCGGAGCAGGCGGCTGAGGCGTGCGCAGAGTTTGCCCGCCAGAACTAAGGATGTTTTGATGTATTTTTTATAAAAGCGGGGGATAATACTATGGTAGGTCGTTTGGCGGACAACAGAAAGAGCATTCAAGATTCTGAAATGCGAACTGTCTATGCCGATTTTATCGAAAAGATGATTTTGGACGGCAAGAGAATTGTCGCATTGGATGCCGACTTGATGCGGGCCATTGATACATATCGTTTGTTGGATAAATATCCCGAGCAGATTGTAGAGTGTGGTATTGCTGAAGCGAACATGGTAGGAATGGCCGCCGGACTTTCCAGCGAGGGTTTTATCCCCTTTGTCCACTCCTTTGGGTGTTTTTCTGCTCGCCGGGCACTAGATCAGATTTTTATGAGTTGCGCCTATGCCAAGCAAAACGTAAAGATTTTGGGGAGTGATCCCGGTGTTGTAGCCGCACTTAACGGCGGTACGCATACCCCCAACGAAGACATTGCCGCATTGCGGGCCATTCCCGAGATGAACATTGTGGATATCTGTGACATTGTGATGGCAACCAAGTTATTACCTCAAATCGCAGAGACATATGGCAACTTTTATATCCGCTATCCTCGTACTAGCCTCCCCCGTGTCTATGATGAAAGCATGGAATTCCAACTGGGGAAAGCTGTTCTGTTGCGGGAGGGTTCGGATCTCACTATTATTGCCACAGGTATTGAGGTGTCCGAGGCCTTAGACGCTGCGGACGAACTCGCAAAAGAGGGGATTCAAGCACAAGTCATCGATATGTTTACCATTAAGCCGCTGGACACGGAGGCCATTGAACTTGCCGCCCGGGAGACGGGCGCTATTGTGACAGCTGAAAACCACAATATGTATGGTGGCCTTGGTTCCGCAGTGGCGGAATGCCTAGTGGAACGTTGCTTGGTACCCATGGAACGTGTGGCAAATCAAGATCGCTTTGGAGATGTGGGTTCGCTGCGCTACTTGATGGATGAGTACGAATTAAGCGCTAATTTTATTGCAGAAAAAGCAAAGAAAGTATTGCACCGGAAGCAACATATGGGGAGCAGATTGTAAAAGGTTTATTTTTAGGCGATCTCCGATTATTATGTCGGAGCAATAATAAAAGAATATGGAGGAAAATCAGATGAAAAAGCTAATGGCAATTCTAATCTCGGGGATCATTCTCTTTGCGTGCTTGGCCGGTTGTAGCAGCAGTAACAAGGAATATCCTTCCAAGGATATTACAGTGATTGTACCTTTTGCTGCAGGCGGAAATACAGATTCTACCGTTCGTACATTGATGAATGCCATGTCAGAGCTGGGCGAAGGCTATACGTTTTTGGTCGAAAATAGAACCGGCGGCGCCGGTCAAGTGGGCATGACCGCAATAAAAAATTCGGATGCTGATGGATACACGATTGGTGCTATCAGCTGCGAATTATTCCTGCAGGAAAACTTTGGCCTCAATGGCGATATTTTTCTGACTGACTTCGACTATATCTGCGTCCCCACAGGAGATCCTTATGCCCTTGTGATCAGCGCAAATAATCCGAATTTTTCTACCGTTGAAGAATTCATTGATTATGCGAAAGCCAATCCCGGAAAAATCAAGTTGGGGCATGCAGGCACGGGCGGCATGACTCATATTGCTGCCGTGGGCTTGGCAAACATGTTTGATCTTGAGTTTGACTATTACACTTATAGTGGTTCTGCAGATTGCATTACCGCAGTCACTACTGGAGAAATCGACGGTACGTTTACTCAGCCTGCTCCTGCGACTTCGGGCATTAAGGGCGGAACGCTGCTGATGCCTCTTATCCTTGCTTCTAAGCCTATGGAAGACTGGCCTGACTCTGCCACTCTTGACGAAGTTTACGGCGAAGAGTACAAGTATGAGATGCTGGGTACCGTTATTCTGGGCGCCCCCAAGGGTCTTCCGGAGGATGTTCTCAACAAACTGTCTGAACTTACTTACAAGGCCGGTATGTCTGAAAAATGCCGGGCGCAGCTTAAGACGCTCGGGATCTCTTCGCTCGGTCTCATTGGAGAAGAGCTGGAGACTTGGATGGATAGCCAGGTTGAGTTCTATAAAGAGGTTTGTGCTACTATCGATATCAAATCATGACCAATTTCTTTCAGTAAATCTAACACGATTTAGAAAGGAAAGAAAATGCGAAAATATAACTATATCGTTTCTGCTGTAATGACGGCGATTTCGGTATTTATATATTATGAAACTTCATCCTACAACACCATTGGTGCATCTGCACAGCGAAATTCGGCAAGCTGGCCCAGAATAATTGCTGTAGGGCTTGCCCTATGCGCGATCATTCTGTTCGTACAGACGCTTATTATGAAAGAACCCTCGGAAAATGAAGCGCCTGTCATTTCTTGGGCAAGTGTAGGCATGAAAAAAGCGTATATGGCAATTGGATGCATCGTAGGTTTTTTAATCTTAAACGAAATTTTTGGCATGTTGCTTGCATTCCTTGTTTTAATTCCCGTAATAGAGTGGATTATGGGCTGTAAAAGCAAGCTAATGTATATTGCACTTCCAGTTGGAGTAGTTGGTTTTATCTATATTTTCTTCTATCTGATACTGTCAGTCGGCTTCCCAAAGCCATTTTGGGGATAAGCAATCTAGTACACATAAACCGTCATCCTTCCCGTTGGCTTGCTTGGAAAGAGGAGGAAAGTATACTGATGAATTTTGAAGCGATTGGATTAGCATTGGGAGAGATATTTACACTCTACAATTTATTGATCATGTCCGCCGCAAGTATTTTGGGTCTGGTCATAGGAGCTATACCTGGAATGTCGTCTGTCATGGGGTTGGCGCTCTTGATCCCCTTTACCTTTAAGGTTGAAGGGTACACCGGAATTATGATGTTGCTGGCACTTTGGTGTTCAGCAGTAACCGGAGGTACCATATCAGCCTGCCTGCTTAACACGCCTGGTACCGCAAACAGTGCTGCCACATGTCTTGATGGTTATCCTTTGGCCGTAAAAAAGCAACAGCCGGGACGTGCGCTCTCTATATGTATTTTTTCATCTATCTGCGGTGGAATTTTTGGCAGCATATCGCTCATCTTTGGAGCGACGTACCTCTCAAAAGTGGCGCTGAGTTTCCAATCTCCAGAATACTTTGCACTTGCAGTGTTTGGAATAAGCATATTGACAGGTGTTTCCGGGAAATCGGTCATTAAAGGCTGCATGGGTGGTTTGCTTGGACTTTTAATTTCCACGGTTGGTCTTGATCCGTTTACCGGTGTGAAGCGCTTTACCTTTGGAACTGTTTTCCTTACGGGTGGGATTTCTCTCATTCCCGTATTGATCGGAACATTTGCCTTTTCTCAAGTACTTTGTCTGATAGAAACAACGTACAACGAGACCCCGAAGAAAATTGATTTAAAAATTGAACGAATCTTCCCGTCGAAGGCGGATATGAAAATGATTGCACCTACCATTCTTCGTTCTTCCATAATTGGTGCATTAATAGGCGCAATTCCCGGAACTGGCGGAGATATCTCTTCCTGGCTGGGATATCACGAAGCAAAACGTTGGTCCAAGCATAAAGAGGATTTTGGACACGGCGCGATCGAAGGAATTGCTGGCCCGGAAGCTGCGAATAATGCCACGGTCGGTGGAGCACTAGTTCCACTCTTATCCCTTGGAATCCCTGGAGATGCTGGCGCCGCTTTACTGCTTGCCACCATCACGATGATGGGAATCCTTCCAGGCCCTGCATTGCTTACTGACAGTCCGGTTCAAGCGTATGTTGTTTTCTGCTCGTTTTTCGTGGCGAACATACTTATGGGTATTTTTGCCTTTATGATGATTCGCCCCTCATCTAAGGTTATTCTGATCCCGAACAAATATATTGTCCCAGTTATTCTGATCTTTTGCATTGCGGGGACTTATGCTGTCAATCGTTCTTTTGAAGAAGTCATTGTGATGCTGATCGCCGGCATCATTGGTTTTGTGCTTATAAAGCTGGATTTTGCGATGGCTCCGGTCACGTTGGGGCTCGTTCTCGGCAGTCTCGCAGAATCAAACGTGAGGCGTGGCGTGGATCTCCTTTCGAGCGGGAGTTCTATTTTGGATCATCCCATTGCAATTATATTTATCTTCCTTTCCTGCATGTCACTTCTTTCTCCCCTGGGCACGCAGCTGATCAAACGAAGAGAGAAGAAATAACATTCCGTCGCCTCTGCAGATGAAGCTGATTTTGGCATTGATGACCTAAGAACAACATGTCATTTCTTAGAGACTAAAAGGACGTCTATGATGAAATTGAGACGATACCTCCCAGAAACGCAGAACACTTTTTGAGTCGTATCGAAACGCCTGTTAAATCATGTTGATTGGAACGGATACAAATTGAATAGATGCCTGCTGAACAGACAAACAGTTTCTATCCAGTCGCTACGGCATTGCAAAAAGCACAGCGTTGGGATTTCCGCTCCTGTGCATCCCGCGGAAGTACTGGAGACAAGGCTGCGCCTCGAATCATCGGTGCGGTTTTCTCGTTTAAAAGCCATACCCCGGGTGATACATGCGCCAAAGGCTAAGGGCAGAGGCTTGGAAAAATACCCTGCGATGCTGGGAATTATTTGCTGTTCAGCAGATATCAATAAGTGCAAAACGGAGATGAAACATGACAAATCAAGCTGCATATTTAATGAAAAAACAAAAAATTGAGCTTCTAGATTGCGAATTTCCAAAAGTCGGCCCAGAGGATGTTTTAATAGAAGTAGAATATGTAGGAATCTGTGGATCAGACATGCATTTTTTTCAGCACGGAAGAATCGGAAGAAAGGTTTTGGACGGATCTTTTATTTTGGGGCACGAGTGCAGCGGAACAATTCGTGAGGTTGGAGTCGGCGTAAAGAACTTTGCAATTGGAGACAGAATCACAGTGGAACCCGGGATTGGCTGCGGCGTGTGCGAGTTTTGCAGAAGTGGGCGGTATAACATATGTCCGGACGTGAGATTCATATCTTCACCGCCCGATCATGGAGCACTTAGAAGATGGATGTCTTATCCTGCCAAAGCATGTTTTAAGTTGCCGCCGAATGTCTCGACGATGGAGGGTGCCATGATTGAGCCCTTGTCTGTGGGGATTCATGCGGCTGTCCGAGCGAATGTGGATTTTAGAAAAGTGGTAGTGATACAAGGCGGCGGATGCATTGGGATCATGATTTTGCTCGCCTGTAAAGCAATGAATGCAAAAAGAATAATTATAAACGATATTTCAAATGAGCGAATTCAAAAGGCGATTGAACTGGGGGCAGATTACGGTATAAACGGTATGCAAGAGGATGTTGTCAAGCAGGTATCAGAAATTACCGGCGGATATGGTGCAGATATTGTGTTTGAGGCGGCTGGAACTCCGACAACCACGTTGCAGGCTGTTGATCTCGTTAAGAGGGGAGGGACAATTGTACAGGTTGGCAATGTAACGGATGAGACGCCTTACATATTCAACGAGTTGTCCCGATTAGAGGTGGATATTCGGACAGTCTTTCGCTATTGCAATGATTTTCAAACTGCAATCGAACTGGTTGCAAGGGAAAGCATCAATATAAAACAGGTCAATCCCAAAATGTATCCATTTGAGGATGTTCAATTTGCTTTTTCCAGCGCGCTGAACAATTCGGATCATGCAGCAAAGTATATGCTTGCATTATAATAAGCCGTGCGACTGACGGCAAAATAATATGGAGGAACAACAATGCATGTGAAATATGATGACGAGACAAAATTGATGTTTCAAATTGGAGATCCTATTGATCATGCATGCGCTGCAGCGCTGCACAACACCATGTATGAAATTGCAAATTTAAATGCAGTTTGCACACTGGTAAGAGTAAAAAAAGGGGATCTACCCCGGTTTATTGAAGCAGCGAAAGCGGTTGGAGCGTATGGTTTTTACATTACAATGCCGCACAAAAGTGACATCATTCCATTTTTAGATGAGTGCGACGAAGCCAGCAGAGCGTTCCAATGCGTGAACCATGTTAAAATACGTGATGGCTGGCTAATTGGCATTGGCCAGGACGGCATGGGAATGGGCTTGTCGATTGAAGCGAAGCTAGGAAAAGATGGTCTAAAGGACAAACGTGTTCTGCTGTTGGGTGCTGGTGCGGTGTCCGGACTGATTGCTGCCGATTTGTGCAGCAGAGGTGCAAGCGCGATTCATATTGTTAACCGGACAGTGGAGAAAGCACAGTATATTGCCAAAACGCTGCGTGATCTTTATGGAGTGGAAACATTTTTTGGCCCGTTGGAAAATGATACTTTGCAGAAGATTGCGCCGGAAGTTGATGTAGCGGTGCAATGTACCAGTGCGGGCTTAGCCGGATCGGGAACCGCATTTTTCCCCTTCGATTTCATGAAAAAGCTCCCAGAGCATTGCCTTCTTGCCGACGTACAGTATCCGAAAACACCTTTTTTGGATGCAGGATATGCCAATGAGTTACAGTGCATTAATGGAATGAAGATGCTATTGGGACAGATGCGGGCAATGGTTGACTACCAGTTCGGTGTAAAGCTTGACGAATCCTGCCTGCAACTTGCAGAGGATGGGCTGGCAGCGGCGGTTGCGATGCGCGATCTGAAATTACAACGCCGGAGCATGTAATACTTATCATGTTTTATATTGGGGAGCGATATATCATGAACGATTTATTTGATATTCGAAAGAAACGAGCAATTGTAACCGGTGGAACTGGGGATTTGGGCCGCGCAATCGGAGAAGGCTTTTTGGAGGCTGGCGCGGCTGTTGTATTAGTCGATTTGTCAGAAAAAGTGGAAAAGATTGCTGCCGATTACTGTAGCCAAGGGTATGAAGCATATGCAGTCGTCGGGAATCTTGAGACCTATGAAGAAAGGAAACGCATTTTTTCTGATTCTCTTGAGATGCTTGGAGGTACAGTTGATATATTAGTTAATTCTGCGGGCATACAGCTTTTGCATGATGCAGTGGACTATCCTGCAGATGCCTTTGAGCAAATTCTTAATATCAATGTGAAAGCGCTTTTTCATATGTGCCAACTGGCTGGTGCAAAAATGATTGTGCAGGGGCACGGAAAAATCATTAATTTGGCATCTGCCGCTTCTTTCTTCGGTGCGATACGAATGCCGGCATATACATCCAGCAAAGGCGCTGTGATGCAGCTGACAAAGGGATTGGGAAACGAATGGGGGCCCTACGGCGTAAACGTTAACGCATTGGCTCCGGGACACATGGATACAAAAATCAATACTGCGGTTGTGGATGACCCGGTTCGGAGCCAAGAAGTTTTAAAACGAATCCCTTTAAATCGTTTCGGCAAGCCTGAGGAAGTAAAGGGGCCGGCAATATTTCTTGCGTCTTCTGCCTCGAATTATTTAAGCGGTGCAGTTATCCCGGTGGATGGCGGCTACCTTGTTCGCTGATTGCAGAGCCATTTTTAGCTACGGCAATGCCGCACAGCAACATGAAAAATTCACGCTGTCGGTTAAAATTTGGAGGGAAAAGCGATGAAAAGCAACTTTGATACCTTAAAAATGGCGGTGGAGGGTACCTCCCCCAGTAATACTATCCTTTATGATGACATGGGCCTCCCTTCTTTCATGGTGCGGATACCCAAGTTCAAAGTCAGTGAGGTTATCGTAGGCGGTTCTGATGCTACACACCCTGCTTTTATTGTGGATGGCGTGGAGGTTCCAGAAATTTTTATCAGCAAGTATCAGAACATTGTGAAAGGTAATCGTGCCTACAGTCTGCCAGGTCAAGATCCCTGTACCCATGTCACCTTTGACCAAGCGAAAGCTTACTGCGAAAACAAGGGCAAGGGTTGGCATCTAATGTCCAATGCAGAGTGGGCGGCTATCTCTCTGTGGTGTCAGAAAAATGGATTTCTGCCGTGCGGCAATACGAGTTACGGTAAGCACCACATATACACCCATGAGCATGGTGTAGTAACTTATACTTATGGCGATTCTGCTACGGATGGCCGCGTGGCCACCGGAAGTGGTCCCGTTTCGTGGGCGCATAACAATCGTGTGGATGGAATCTTTGACCTGTGTGGAAATATATGGGAGTGGATATCCGGTTTGCGCCTGTTAAATGGACAGATCCAGGTAATTCCTAATAATAATTCTGGAGCCGGCGTTGATGAGAGCGCTGTGAGCACATTCTGGAAGGGGATCTCCGCCGATGACACCTTAATTGATCAAGATGCCTCTGGCGGTCTGTACTTTGATTCCAGCGCAGTCGGCGATGCAGAGCAGACTGAGCATGTCTTGAGTGGGGCCCCTATCCTCAATACCTTCCGCACCAACCCGCAGTATACTGTTGAGGACACAGGGGCCTATTACGGTGTTAACTCCTGTGCGTTTAAGGCGTTGGCTGCGCAATCTGGGGTGGTCATCCCGGAATTGCTTCGAGTGCTGGGACTCCTGCCCTTGGATGGATACGATGATGAGGGAGCGTTCTTCCTTCGCAATTACGGAGAACGACTGCCCTTGCGTGGTGGCCGATGGACACTTGCATCTGGTGCAGGTGTGTGTACCCTAAACTTTGGAAATGTCCGTACCTACAGCACAGATCACTTTGGATTCCGCGCTGCTTTTGTAACGTTATGACTATCTGAGATTTGTCAAGTAAAAGCTTTACAGTAATGAAGCGAAAAGCCATTGAGAAGGCTACATCCATGCTTAACCCATTGTTATCCAATGTCAACAACTTAGGCGAATCAGGTGCTAGATTTGGCGTTAAAATGGAACTTAGATTTTCTCGGAGGGGTTCTGGGGACACTTCTGCCTGGACGGATAGGGATAACAGAGCGGGAAATTTCATCTACCACGCGAGTGATTCGATTGTTTCGCTTTTGAGGGGAGGAATCCAGGCACGCGCTGACAAATTCATCTTTCAGTGAGGCGACCAAATCGGAAGTGTTCGGAACATGCTGATACAAATTGTTCTTGCCTTCCCTGGCCTCATCAACCAAAATACCGGCTTCGTCTTTTGCCACCGAAACAATATTGGCAAGCAAGGCACACACCCAAAAATCCTGCAAAATGGCATTTTCGCTTACGCCGGAGAAATTTTCCAAAGCCAGTTTGTTTTTGACGATATCGTACTTGGTTTCAACCGGCCAACGCATAAAGTAAAGAGGCATAAACTCGCTTTCTTTCACCCTTCGCAGGTTGGTGATGAGCGTTTCGGTCTCACCGGAGGGCAAAGTCAGCTTGATTACCCGGATAACTGTCCCGTCCGACAAGGTTACAAGCGCTCCGGAATCAGCGTTATCCACGTTGGTATTCCATTTTGCCCGCACACGCATAACAAAGGAAAAATGCCTTTCCAACAGAGACAGAATCAATTCCAGTGATGCATATCCACGATCAAAAATCAAAAGCTTTTTCCCGCGTGGACAATATTCCATCAGCGCATCCATGTGCCCTAACGCCATCTTTC
>Ga0153947_1001259_pt1 | contig 12052 bp, 9 predicted proteins | sample TSNJ031MetaG_FD_104697 | JGI IMG/M metagenome (GOLD analysis project Ga0153947, IMG submission 104697) | Attine ant fungus gardens microbial communities from New Jersey, USA - TSNJ031 MetaG | ecosystem: Host-associated > Fungi > Mycelium > Unclassified | place: USA: New Jersey, Wharton State...
GAGCAGCGACAGCGGCGTTGCCACCGTGGACGCCTCCGGCACCGTCGCGGGGATTGCCGAGGGCACGGCGACCGTCACCGCGACAACCGTTGACGGCGGCTTTACCGCCGACTGCGCCGTGACGGTGCTTCCCGAGGACGCCGTGATCGTGCCGGTCACCGGCGTGAGCGTTCATCCCGCGAGCGTGAGCATAAAGCCGGGCAATACCCGCCAGATCACCGCCACGGTCAGCCCCGCCGACGCAACCATCCGCGACATTTCGTGGAGCAGCAGCGACCTGACTGTCGCCACGGTGGACGGCTACGGCAAGGTAACGGCCGTGGCATTGGGCAGGGCCACCATCACCGCGACAACCCGCGACGGCGGCTTTACCGCCACCTGCTCCGTGACGGTCACGTACGAAACGGGCGGCTATACCACAGGCGGCAGCTCCGGCGATAGCAGCAGATCGGGCATCGACTACGCCGTTCAGCAGGGCGTCTATTGGATCGAACAGGCCGAGGCAAAAACGCTGGCCGGGTCCGCCCGCGAGAAAGTCGAAAGCCTTGTCCGGACACGCCGTTCCGCCTCCACGGGCATTCGCAAAGCGGCGCTGGAAGCTCTGGCAGGGCTGAAATACGAGCACGACACCGTGGCCGACAGCGCGGTGCAGGTGCGGGTCCGCATCGATGAGCCGGAGAAGCTCGCAAAGGATACGCTTGTTTCCGGGTATGCCAAGGGCGACGATGTGGACGGTATCGGGAGCATCTTCGAGAAGTGGTTTGAGAACAAGGTGCGGGTTATTCATCTCGATCAGCAGGAGGATTGGGGCGCGCCCGTGAAGCTTGCCGCAAAAGTTGATCTGACCGGCATGGACACGAAAAACCTGTACCTCTACGCCTACGACAAAAAGACCAACACCTACCGGCGCATCGAAAAGCCCGCGTACTGGATCGACCAAAACGGCTATCTGCGGTTCACCACGGAATATGCCGGGGATATCATCATCTGCGAAGGCCCGCTGGAGCGGAAGTAAGCATAGTGTTTCATTATAAAAATATAGAAAGAGGCGAAAAGCATGAGCAAATCAACCGGAAAAATCCTGTCCCTGTTCCTCGCGCTGGCGGTGGCGTTTACCGTGCTGCCGGGCCTTGCCCTGCCGGTGGCCGCGGAGGGAACCAAGCACTTTAACCTTTTCTACGCCGAGATCATAGACGGCCCATACTATCTGGTGTATTATCCGGGTGAAGATGTGGAGCCCGGCGAGGGCGTCTGGACGGAAGTATCCGGCGGCTACGAGCACACCGTCAAGCTGGAGGGGGTGTGGGAATACCCCGTGACCATCACGGCGGACTTCTTTTGGGCCGACGGCTGCGAGGACTATTCCCTGTCGCTGGGCGCTTCCTTTGCGTACGGCGATCCCATCACCTTTACGGCGCCGGGCCAGTCCCGGACGCTGAAGGTGGACAACGACGGCACCACCTACACCCTCAAGGTGGTGCTGGATGACCCGCCGCCCGACGAAAAGCCGGTCTTCGACAAGCTGGGCGTGGCCGTTGGCGGCAAGACCTACTGGGCGGAGCAGAAGCCCGCCGCCATCACCCCCTTCAGCCTGTCCCCGGCGGATTTCGTGATGGAAATTGATTTTAAGGGCGAGGTCACCGAGGAGGAGCTGGCGGAATCGACCTGGGACTGGGTCCTGCAGCCGGGCCTGACCGTCTTTGACATGAACGGCAATTCGCTGGTCAGCGGCTCCAAGGTGGCAGACAGCGTGGAGAATTGGATGCCGATTTTTCTGATGGTTGGCTCGGGGGACGTGCTGAATTACGAGGCAACCACCAAATATTCGATTTCCCCGAAAAACTTCAAGGAATCCGAAACCGGCGAGCTGGATGGCTTCTGGGCTTGTGCCTCCGCCGACGAATACGATTATGAATACGAATACGAATACGATTACGAATACAATTGTCAAGACGCGTGGATTGAATACGACGGCTCCGCGCCCGGCGGCGTCCATTCCGCCACGATCCTGTTCCCATACCAGTCGCCTGATATTGACGGGGAGTTAAGTCTCTGGTTTAGTTGTTCCGGCGACTGGAAGATCACCGAGGTCCGGGAGGGCCACGGGGAGACGGGGACCGACATCACGTCCCAAATGAAGAGTTATAACTATAAGGTTACCTTTGGGCCGGAGCCCTTACCGTTCACCGTAAAGCTGGAAAACATCGACACCGGTAAGACCGTCACGGTAAAGGTGGCGGTGGAGGCGGCCACCGAACCCGGCAATGAGGTCTATTTCTTGCCGGAGTATATTTCGGGCTACTCGGACTACCAGGTGCTTGACACGGACGACGGGCTTGTCCGGGACGGAGATCATTTCACCGTCTTGATCGAGGAGGGAGAAACCGGCCTGCTGAGGCAGTCCGATCTGCTTCTGTGGCTGTTTTTCAGTACGCCGGACGGCTCCACCACGACGGTCGACGGCGATGTCGACAATCCGGTGATGTCGGGCGACCCCATTGACTTCAGCGGCGGCACCGTAAAATTCACCGTCACCTCGGCCGACGGCAGCGACAGCAAGGATTACTACGTCACCGTTGCAAAGGCGCCGGCCTCCGGCCCGCGGCTCTTTGTCAGCGGCTGGGGCGCCGCCCGCGGCACCGTGCTCTACATTGATGAAGAGGACGAATACGAATCGCACCTTTACTACGATATCTTTTACGCCAACATCGGCGACGAGAGGCTGACCGGCCTGCGGGCCTCGATCACCTCCGGCGGCGAATTCTTCGAGTTCGATTCGTATTGGAGCATCCGGGACGGCAGCACGCTGCGCGCCTTCTCCGGCCTCCCCGATTGGGCAAAATATCAATTGAATGATGGCCGCTTTATGGAGAACATCGGCAAGCTGCGCGTCGTCCCCAAGGCGACCACCCCCACCGGCGAATACGACGTGACGGTGGTGATCGAGGCGGACGGCGGACAGCGGTATGAGATCGAGCTGCATATCGACAACCGGATCCCGCCCGGCACGTTCCACACCATTACGGCGAGCGCGGGCGAGGGCGGCAGCATCAATCCGTCCGGCAGCGTGACGGTGAAGGACGGCGGCAACCAGGCGTTCGCCATCACGCCGGACGACGGCTACAAGATCAAGGAGATTGTCGTGGACGGCGTAAGCCAGGGCCCGGCCTCCAGCTACATCTTCAGCGGCGTGACCGCGAACCACAGCATCAGCGCGGTATTTGCCCAGGACGACGGCCCCGCCGCCTATACCATCACGGCGAGCGCGGGCGAGGGCGGCAGCATCGATCCGTCCGGCAGCGTGACGGTGAAGAACGGCGGCAGCCAGAAATTCACCATCACGCCGGACAGCGGCTACAAGATCAAGGATGTTGTCGTGGACGGCGTAAGCCAGGGCCCGGTCTCCAGCTACACCTTCAGCGGTGTGGACGCGAACCACAGCATCAGCGCATCGTTTGTTCCGGAGGGCACGACGCTCTACACGATCACGGCGACGGCGGGAGAGGGCGGCAGCATCGCACCCGCCGGCAGCGTGACGGTTGAGGAAGGCGGCAGCCAGGCTTTTGCCATCACCGCGAACCAGAATTACAGAATCGGCAGTGTTCTGGTGGACGAAACCGATATCGGCCCGGTCTCCAGCCACACCTTCAGCGGCGTGGCCGCGAACCATTCCATACACGTCTCTTTTGTATCCGGCGGCGGCGCCGACCCCGACCCCAACAATAACTCCTACAGCGGCAGCGACAGCGGCTCAAGCGGTGGACGCTCCGGCACCGACTACACCGCACCCTCCAACGCCTCGTCCAATGTGACGGTGAACCAGGCCAACAGTGCGGCCGCATTGGCGGCAGCGGCGGCAAAGGCTTCCGGCGCGGGCACCGCTACGGTGAACATGAAGAATGTGGGCAATATGACGCTGGCGGCGCTTAAGGCGATGGCGAACGCGGCGGGAATGCCGGTCAGATTCCAGGCCGACAGTATGAGCGAGGACGGCAGATCGGTGGACGTGCGCATCACCCTCGACCCTGCGGGGTCCACGAAGGACCTCAATCTGAGCGCCTCCACAACGAACGCCGCCGCCAAGGCTGCCAAGTCCACATTTGAGAATTGGTTTAACAACAAGGTGCAGGCCATCAGCTGCGCGCAGCAGGGAAGCTTCGGCCAGCCTGTGGAAATCGCGGCGAAGTTTGACCTGACCGGCATGGATACCAAAAACCTGCGTTTTTACAGCTACGACAAAACGACCAATACCTACCGGGAAATTCCGAATACCGCATACTGGATCGACTCGAACGGGTATCTGCATTTCACGACCGAGCTCGCGGGGGATATCATCATATCTGACGGGGTGTTGGAGCGAAAGCAGTAATCAGTAAGATAAAACCTGGGCAGTCGCCGGATGCGGTGGCTGCCCAGATTTTTAATTTCCGATAAAAAACGGCTCTGATTTTCATGCCGTTCATTAAAGCAAAAAAACACCGGCAATATGCACAAAGCCACAACGGGATCATACCGTTTGTGGCTTTGTCTCTTTACGGTATAACGCGGAATCTCACCGCTATCTTTGTTGGATTTACCGTCGCCTGGCTTTGTGGCGATTTCGTGCTTTCCTAACGGCCAAAGGTACGAAAAGAGTATCTGTGAGGGCTGTGTTGGCCTTTTCGATTTTTCAGTTCTCGCTCAGCCACTTTTCAAGCTCTTCCAGCGCCCGCAATTTGGCGTTCCCATCGTCCGTGGCCTCCCTTTTCGCGAGACACTTATCGCGCTCGACCCTCGCCCGCTCCGACCACTCATAAAACGCTTCCTTTGTGATCTTCTTGTATTTGATCCATGCAAAGCGTTTTTTGTATGCCTTGTTGAACGCCTGGATCACAGGATCGGCTGTTACTTTTGTGCGGTACAGCCGCACCGCTCCCGCTTCCTTGCAGGTCTTGCCGGAGCCGCCGAATGGCCGGTCGCAGTATTCGGTGTTGGCATAGCCGGTGAGCGCGAAGAATTTGCCACAGCTTTTACAGCAGCGAAAGCGCAGCTCCCGCCGCAGACACTCCCGCACGAAAAACTCTACAATCTCTTCCAAACTGCTCGGGTAAAGCACTTCCGTGAAATAGCCCGGTTCCACTTGCTCATACGCGGTTGAAAGAGCGGAAAAGGAAAAGCGGTCAGCCTCGTCGCAGGCCGCAGAGTATTCAGCCAGTTTGTCCCGCATGGATTTTTCCGGGGGAAACACATCGAACACTTCGGACAACAGCGTTTCCAAACGCTGTTGTAACACGGCGGCTTCCGTCAGCAGCCGCTTCTTTTTGGCGCCTGGCAGATGGTCGACGCCCAACGCCGTGAAATAGATGTGCGAAAACGCATCCCGCTGTGATAAATCCAAATACAAAAAATCCAACAAACTCTCCGCAAAGGGATATTGCTTGCCGATGCTTTCCTCATGGATGAAGTGTTCCGTTTCCTTTGTATGGTAAACCTTGTATTGACCGGACATTCAGCATGCCTCCAATTTAGAATTATAGAATTATTACAAAATAATTATACCTCACTCTTGACAAATAATCAAGGGTCTGCTACAATTAAGTCAGAATCATAGAGTTGTGGTGATTTGATGTTTCTATAACACTGCAAAGGAGGCGATGCATATGACCTGAAAAAACAAACCAAAAAAATAATGAAAGGAAGATGCCTGTGAAATTACCGCAAAAAGAAATGACCGCGGTCTCTGTTGGCGCAGAGCCGCGGTCGGGCGTACCGGAAACAAATTTTAATGTCATTAGTTTACCAGACGCTCACGCAAAAAGCAAGGATTATTTTTACACAGTGGATGCCGAAACCCTGTTGACTACAACGCTGCCGCCGATCCGATTTGTGGTCGGCGAGCTGCTCCCGCAGGGGCTTCACATTCTGGCGGGCTCGTCCAAGATCGGAAAGTCGTGGATGGTGCTGTGGTGGTGTCTGCAAATCGCACGCGGCGAGCCGGTCTGGACTTTCCCTACGGAAAAAGGTACAGTTTTGTATCTTTGCCTTGAGGACAGCTTCACCCGCATACAGGACAGGTTGTTCGATTTCACCTCGGAAGCTCCGTCCAATTTACACTTTGCTACAATGGCGAATACATTGGGCGAGGGTCTGGAAACACAGATTGAAAATTTCATCCGTGAGCATGATGATACCAAGCTCATCGTTATCGACACGCTGCAATACATTCGGCCTGTGTCAAGGGATGCCAATGCTTACGCGAACGATTACCGCGATATGCGTCAGCTAAAAAACATCGCGGACGAGCATCGGATCGCGGTGTTGCTGGTGCATCACTTTCGAAAAGAAAAGGACGCGGATTCTGTGAACCGGATCTCCGGAACCAACGGAATCAGCGGCGGCGTGGATACCAACTTCACGCTCAGCCGCGACCATCGCAGCGGCGGTCAGGCCATGATGGAATGCGTCGGCAGGGATATCGCGTTCCGTCAGCTACAGATTGCGTTCGATACCGAAACGCACATCTGGAATCTGGTGTCGGACAGCGTAACCGAAAAACCGCAGCCATCGGACAACATTATTTTTCTTCTCTGTGAATATCTGAAATGTGTCCAGAGTTTTTGCGGCACCGCGACAGAGCTTGCGGACGCGGTACAACATCACAGCGGCGAAAAAATCCGTCCGAATGTGCTTGCGAAAAAGCTTGTGCGCTTCGCGGATGAGTTATCCTCTTATGGAATCCGCTGCGACCGCAACCGCACACATGAGCGCAAGGAGATTCTGTTAGAATACGATTGCGTCGGTTGCGTCTGCAATGACGGCAAAACGGGTAGCGGCTCGGTGTCCGATTTGCCGACACAACCGTCGCAGCCGACGCGGGGCATCGAAAATTCCGATGATAACGCTGCAAGGCTGGGAAGGTCGCTCTCTTTAGAGAGGCAAGCATCGCATCCGGCTATACGCCGGACGCAGCTTGCTCGGGGCGCTGCCCCGGACCCCAAGGTGCGCGTCACTTCTGCGGAAGTGACAGGCACGCTGACGCGTGCGGCGCACCTCGCGGGCGGAACTAGTTCCCCCGCGTGCCCCCTCCAGCCTCCGGCGGGGTTAGGAACGAAAGGAGGGGCATATGAAGAATAAAAAATTTGCGTTTCGCGTGAATGAAAGCGATTTAAACGCCATCCGCGCGAAGGCTTCACAGGCCAAAATGACCGTCACGGACTACCTCGTGGCCTGTGCTTTAGGCAAGAAAATCATCGTGGTGGAGGGCTTGTCGGAGGCAACTTCACAGATGAAAGCTCTCGGCAGGAACCTCAACCAGCTTACGACCCTTGCCAACATGGGCAGGATTACAAGCGTCCGGCTGGACGAGGCGCGGGAGTTGTTCGTCCAAATCTATGGGCTTCTGTACCAAATCGCGGGGAGGAAAGGCTGATGGCAACCGTTAATGCGGTCAACTCCCGGGGCAAAGGCGGCGGTGGACTGCGCGGCGCGCTGCGATATGTTTCGCAGGATAAAAAGGCGATGATGGAGGACGGGCGGCGGTTGGTGTCTGGAATCAACTGCTGTCCCGACACCGCCTACACCGAATTCCTGACCACCAAGCGGAGTTTTAACAAGACCGGCGGCAGGCAGTTCTATCATTTCACGCAATCGTTTCATCCCCATGAGAATGTCACGCCGGAGAGGGTGCATCAAATCGGGCTGGAGCTTGCGGAGAGCCGGTTCCCCGGCTACGAGGTCATTGTTGCAACGCACATGGACGCCAAGCATTTGCACAGCCATCTGATTGTCAATTCCGTCAACTTTGAGACGGGCAAAAAACTGCACCAGAGTCTCGAGGATTTACGACAGCACCGCGTGGCTTCCGATGAGATTTGTCTTTCCCATGGACTGACTGTTCTCCCGCTGGAACCGGCGCGGAGCGAGACGAAGGGTGTCCAGCACCGCGAGTACCGCGCGGCTGTTCGCGGCGACAGCTGGAAGTTCCGGCTGATGAACGCCATCGATCACTGTATGAACCTCAGTCGGACAAGACAGGATTTCCTCGAAAACATGCGGAGAATGGGATATGAAGTGGCGTGGTCGGATACGCGAAAATACATTACTTACACTTGCCCCAACGGTATGAAATGCCGCGATAACAAGCTTCATGACAACAAATATCTCAAGGAGATGATGCAAATTGAGTTCGAGCATAGACAAATTGAAAGAGCAGAACCGGCAGGAGCTGGACATGCTGGACGAGCCGTATCAGCTCAAAACATACGCGATCCCCGAGAAGCATTGGAAAACCTTCCTGGGCTTGATGCAGAGCAATCTGCCGCTGCTGCCGAAGATAGCGGAGGAAATGCGGTACAATTCGAGCGAGCATACGCTGAATCAGAGTACACAGGCGATTCAGTCCACACTGGCGGATTTGTCGAGTCAGGCTGGGAGGAATCACGACGAGAGCTCGAAGCGTTTGAGAGGACTGGAGAAGTCACTGACGGAATCGCTGGAGCGCTCATTGGAGAACCGGCTGTTCCTGCTCTGGAAGAAAATCAAAACCTGGCTGCTAACGGGCTTTATCTCGCTGGGGATATTGCTCGGCTTGCTCGTAATCTTGGCGAGATGAGCGGCGAACCGGAGCAACAGCCGAAGCTGAAAACTGTTCACGAGCGCAAGCGCGGCATCGGTCAGAAGCAGGATGACCATGAGCAGGAATATGGACAGACCTTTTATTAACAACCAGCCTCAAAAGCATAACAATCGTTTTCTTACACAAGAATGGAGGCGGCCCAGCATAGGACATTCCGGTAACCTCATATGTTTTATCAGGGAGGTGAAACATTGAAACGCAATCGGATTAAATCCATTCAGATTCACTATGTACCCGATGAAAATCCTGTTCCTGTAAGTGTGCGCTTCAATGCGTTTCGCCTCCGAACAATTGAACGCGGTTTGGACGAACATGGCTTAACTATAATCCAAAAGAAAGAAGTGATTGACGGCGTATTGGCGCGGCTGATTGATACCGGCAGACCGCAATCACACAGCGCATAGCTACATAATCAGAGGCTCCCAATCCAGTGTGCATGCTGGATTGGGAGCCTCTTTAATATTTACAGCAGCTTGGTTAAATCGCGTTTTCCATAGGTAACATGGTGTACGGAAATCACTTTTTGCTGTTCATCCACAGTGAAAAACACAAGGTGACAATATCGTTTAAATCCTGACGGGCGGATTGCAGATTATAGCATAGGCAAGCAAAAACTTGAATCTTACCAATCAAAATATGCCTTCAGCCTTCGCCATGCCTTATAGTGGGGGACCGCTTTGTCCAGCTCCCACAGTCGCAGGCTGGTCTCCGCCACATGGAGAGCGGCGCTTAACTCCTTTTGGGTGATACCCTTTGCCCTGCGGGCTTGTCTGATTTTTTGCCCGATGTTACCTGTGGCGGATGCGAAAGATGGATTTGGTGACCTTCGCAGCGGCAACAAAACTGTCGTTTCCGCTGCCAAATCCACCCCGAAAGCCTTCAAATCAGCCCTAAACCGGCGGAAAGTTGCCATGTCATAGGAGCGGGAAACCGCCCGTTGCAGGGCACAAAGCTGTTGGTGATGATGGCGAGCAGGCGCTCGCGCGGGGAATCGATGATGCGGCAGCCGGTGACACCGGCCGCGTTGCAGCCAAACCCCATACACATGGATAGATACTCGGCAGTATGCCATGCTTAATTATCTTGATTGTAACGCCATTTTTATTTGGAGGTAGGATAGGCAATATCCGTATGCCATTGTAAAAATGCTAAATACAGTAACTTTTTGTTGTGGTTTCCGCTGTGAATCTGAAATAGATCCTGACGGCCTGATGCTTTACCCTTCCATGCTCCGTTTTCTCAAAATATCCCTGCTCAATCTCGATCCGGTCGATCAACTGAAACAATGTATTGATTGAAAGCTCTTTGACATCGGTAAAGCTTTTCAGCAATGCGATTAGCTTCTTATGAGATTCCTGTAGCTTGGCGGACTGCTGCTTTAGATCGGCGTCCATGTCCAATGACTGGATTTTAGCGGCTATGTCTTTGCTTTCATTTTCGTACTTATCCAGCAGTTTTGTGAATCGGTCGCCGTTTAAAACGCCCTGTACATGGTCTTCATAAAGCCGTTCGATGGTTTTATCAAGCTCCTGCCCTTTTGCTTTCAGGTTCGCAAGCTTGCGTTTCCTGTCAGGATCATTGATTTTCGTGGATAATTCTTCCTGTAGACATTTGAGTATTTCATCCTGTTCCTTTTTGGACAGTTTAACACGCTCACGGATGGAATCAAGAACAATATCATACAGGGTATTGTAATCAATAAAATGGTTGGCGCATTCCCCGCTGCCGTAAAGCTTGTAGCCGCCGCACGCCAGATTTGCCGGAGAGCCTTTTTTTCTGGTGCCCACAGCCGACATGTTCCTGCCGCAATCCGCGCACTTCGCTATTCCGGAAAAAATGTTTTGGAAACCTCCGTTTTTGTTGCATGTGCGGCTTTGGCTGCGCCTACGCACCTCATCATATAATTCCTGGCTGACGAGCGGTTCGTGAGTGTTCTCCACAACAATCCAGTCCTGCCTCGGCTTCTGTACCGTAACCGCGCTTTTGAACGACACTTTAGAGGTTTTTCCCTGTGACAAATGTCCAAGATAAACGGTGTTTCGCAGCAATTTAACGACATTGGAAGCCGTCCATTCTTTTCTTCTGGAATAGTTATCCGGATTCAGATGAGGGTGGATGATGCACCGGTAGATTGCCGGAGGGGGAATATTGTTTGCGTTTAGGAAGTCGGCTATACCGGTAGGCGCGGTGCCGCCCGCCGCCATTTCAAAGATCATTTTTACTGTGGCCGCCGCTGCTTCGTCAGGTATCAGCCTGTGCTTGTCGGCTGGATCTTTTTGATAGCCATATGGAGCGAAATTGCCGATATAATTGCCGTCCTCCATGTTCGCGATGAAAGAGCTGCGGATTTTCCGCGAAATGTCCCGGGCGTACATTTCATTGACTACATTTTTGAAAGGCGCAATGTCGGAATAAGGACTATCCGAATCGTAACCGTCGTTTATGGCGATATATCTCACGCCTTTGGTCGGAAAGAAAATTTCGGTATACTGCCCGGTTTGTATGTAGTCGCGGCCCAATCGGGACAAGTCTTTTGTGATGATCAGGTGTATTTTTTTATCCTCTATGTCCTTAATCATCTGCTGAAAACCCGGACGGTCAAAATTTGTACCGCTCCAGCCGTCGTCAACATATTCTTTGACAATACTAAATCCATGCTCTTTCGCGTAATTGTGGATAATTTTGCGCTGTGTGGAAATGCTGGCGCTTTCACCCACACCATCATCTTTTGATAGCCTTAAATAGGCTGTTCCCTCATTCTTATCGCCACATTGACGATTTGTTCGATTTGGCTGTAACATAGTCCTCCTTTCCACCAAATCGACTTGTATAACTACACTTACAATAGCAATTTTCGCGCTGCAAGTCAATATTTCTACAAGTCAAGATGGTTTAGATGGCTAAGCAGTATTTCTTTAATCAGCTCTTTTAGATCCTTTGTGTCGGCGGAGCTGGCTTCGACTATATAGCATTCCTTATATTTATGGGGCTCATTATTTTCGCGATCCTCTGATTCAAATTTTACAAGTTCAAAATGCCTTTCCGCCATCGAAGTGCCCTTTCCGTTAAAATTGAGTATAAAAAAAATACCAGACGAGTTAACGTCTGGTATCAGTTTATGTGGTACAGGTTGTACGGTATGTGGTTATGTTTGAAACGTGTTGGTGTATTAAGGTGTGATTGGGGATGAGACTTTCATTTAAACTATACCCTGTAAAATAGACATAATCTATGGTGAGTAAACCCTTGAAAATAGACATCTGTAATTAGGGTCTGCTGAAAGCTTCAAGAATGGCATAACGACTGAAAAAACGTGCGGAAAATTGGTATTATAAGGAGGAGGGATGATTAAAAAAGCGGGAAAAAGGGGTACGTAAGATGTACAAAACGCAGTGCAGTGGTCAACAGCGAATAGAAGAATTCCGGAAGCCGTTTGCA
>Ga0153947_1001260_pt1 | contig 12030 bp, 8 predicted proteins | sample TSNJ031MetaG_FD_104697 | JGI IMG/M metagenome (GOLD analysis project Ga0153947, IMG submission 104697) | Attine ant fungus gardens microbial communities from New Jersey, USA - TSNJ031 MetaG | ecosystem: Host-associated > Fungi > Mycelium > Unclassified | place: USA: New Jersey, Wharton State...
AAGGTATTTTTTTAAGGATCTGAAAAATGCGTTAGATAAGGCAGTTGAAACAGCAAAAGAAAGTGTTATAAAGTCGATCCTGGATCAGAACCTGAATATGGGAGATATGTTCATAACATGTAACCATACATATGTGAAAAACGGTGAACTGGTACACGAATACATAAATACAGAAAATAATCAGGCAGAAGAGTTTATGGCAGATGTTTCTATCGGAGAATATATAGGTACGGTTATCAAGGTTTCTGCAAACGGAAGAATGTTTGTTGAACATAGTTAAGTACGTTATCTCATTATAAAAAAAGGAGGACAAAAAATGGCAATACCACAAGAAAAAGCACTTGATGCGTATAAAACAATGCAAACCATAAGAATGTTTGAAAAGCAAGCCTCAAGAAGCTTTGCAGAAGGAATCGTACTAGGTTTCATTCACCTGTATATAGGCCAGGAGGCGGTAGCAACAGGGGTGTGTATGAACCTGGAAGACACAGACTATATAACAAGTACCCATAGAGGCCATGGCCATATCATAGCAAAGGGTGCAGACTTAAAAAAAATGATGGCAGAGCTTTGCGGCAGAGAAACCGGCTATTGTCACGGCAAAGGCGGCTCAATGCATATCACAGATACTGACCTTGGAATCCTGGGTGCAAACGGTATCGTTGGCGGTGGATTTAATATTGCATGCGGAGCGGGAATCACTGCACAGATGAAAAAGAACGGTGCAGTAAGTGTGTGTTTCTTCGGAGACGGAGCGACAGGGCAGGGATCTTTCCATGAGGCTATGAATATTGCCAGCGTTTGGAAACTTCCTGTGGTTTTCATAAATGAGAACAACGGTTATGGAATCAGCTGTAAAATGAGCAGCGGGATGAATTGCAAGACAGTGGCAGACAGGGCATTGGCATATGGCATGAAGTCAATGATGGCAGACGGTAATAATGTGAATGAGGTATATGATGTAACAAAGGAAGCCATTGCGTATGCAAGAAGCGGACAAGGTCCGGTTTTCGTGGAATGCAGAACATATAGATGGGATACACACTTTGTAGGCGACACAGATAATTACAGACCTGCTGAAGAAGTAGCTGCATGGCAAGAAAAATGCCCGATCAAAGCACACGAAGGGTACTTAAAATTCATGAATTTAGCTGATGATGAAACTCTGAAGGAAATTCAGAAAGAAGTGAAAAAAGAAGTGAAAGCAGCACTAAAATTTGCTGAAGATAGTCCGTTCCCGGCACCGGAAAAAGCGGTTGAAGATGTTTATACGGACATTGTTGAGGAGGGTAGATAAAATGAAAGAAATGTTTTTCTCTGAGGCAATCAGTGCCGCAATCAGAAATGAAATGCTAAGAGATGAAAATGTATACTTATTAGGAGAAGATGTTGGTGTATACGGGGGAAGCTTCGGGGCAACAGTAGGACTTTATGATGAGTTCGGTCCCGAAAGAATTAAAGATACTCCCATATCCGAAATCGCAATAGTTGGTACATCAGCCGGAGCTGCAGTTACAGGTATGAGACCGATAGCAGAGCTCATGTTTAATGATTTTATGGGATGCTGTATGGATCAGATTCTTAATCAGGCTGCTAAATTCAGATATATGTACGGTGGAAGGGTAAAAGTGCCAATGGTTATCAGAGTTGCATGCGGTGGTTATGTAAACGGTGCAGCACAGCATTCTCAAAGCCTTGAGGCAATGCTTGTACATATACCGGGGCTTAAAGTTGTATATCCGTCAAATCCGCAGGATGCCATAGGTCTTACAATCTCAGCAATCAGAGATGACAACCCTGTAGTGGTATTTGAACATCAGATGCTTTATGGGGTAAAGGGTGAAGTTGATGAGAAGTTCGAACCAATACCACTTGGAAAAGGCAAGATTAAAAGAGAAGGAAGTGATGTGACTCTTATTGCAACCGGTTTACAGGTAACAAAGGCAATGGAAGCCGCAGCAGAGCTTGAAAAAGACGGAATCAGCGTGGAAGTTATCGACCCGAGAAGTCTGTACCCACTTGATAAAGCACTCATCTACAATTCTGTCGAAAAGACAGGCAGGGTTGTAATCGTCACAGAAGAATGTAAAAGAGGAGCATGGTCAGGTGAGCTGGCATCAAGAATTGCAGAAGAAAAGTTTGATGCACTTAAGAAAAAAATCGTAAGAGTAGGCGCTCTTGATACACCGGTTCCGTTTACGCTGCCTCTTGAGACATATGTTTTACCTCAGGTTAAATATATCGTGGATGCAGTAAAAACAATCGTATAGATATACAAACGACTAATAAAAAGGAGATTGAAAATGGCTGAATTAATCAAGATGCCCAAAATGGGAGCAACAATGACAGAGGGAAAGCTTACCAAATGGCTGGTAAAAGAAGGAGATATAATTGAAGAAGGTGATCCGGTTTTTGAAGTTGAGACAGATAAGCTTTCTAATGAAATAGAATCATATGAAGACGGAACGATACTAAAAATTCTAGTAAGCGAAGGCAAAACTGTACCATGTCAGACACCGCTTGCCGTTATCGGCGAACCTGATGAAGACATTTCAGATATCCTAAAGAACATCTGAAAAATATGCAATATCTGCAATGTTCCGGATCATTTGCCAAAAGGTGTGCGCTAATGTTTTGTGGAATACGTAAATAAGAAAGGTTTATTAATGCTATGAAAGAAATACTTAATAGCGCCAAAAGAGAATATATTTCTGGTTTGATACCTGATGATATGCCCGACTGGAAAAAATCATGGGAAGAAGGCTATAAAATTGGTGAAAATATCATAATAAAAGAAACTCCGTTTTTGAAAAAACACGGTGTTAAAAACGATGCTGATTATAGGCTGAAAATGGCTGAACAAGGAAAACTGACATGGCAGATCAATATGGGACTTGCCAACGTTGAAGAGGAAGCTGCTGCTTTACGGGAAGCTGAAAAGTTTAACAAAGAAACAGGACTATGTGTAAGCTTTGCCCACCAACTTCCTAAAAACATCGTTGGTACACCTAAAGATAAACGCGAAAACATTCCGACTGCCTTAGGTTTTGATTTGGATGTCCGGGAAGATTGGGAAAAGATAACTATGGCGTCAGATGTGCAGGCTATATTTGGTGATAATCATCTTGGATATCCAAATGCAGTCTTTATGACAACGAATGCTGTAGCCGCCGGAAGTATGTATCTGGGTGTATTCAGTACTTTTCAGCAAATTGCACCCGGATGTCCGGATGAAGTGTGGAATATGAATGAAAATGTCAAAGCATTAGGCATTATTGCTGCAAAATATGATGAAAAAGTCATTGTAGATTCAAATATGGATGACGGCGTACCGGCTTACTGCATGGATCTGGCATCATATATGGCATGGGGAAGACTGGAAAAATATATCGTTACTGATCTGTGTAAGGCACGTTATGCGTTTAGCTTTGGTAATTTATCAAGTAATATCGTTCATAAGGCTGCAATCTTTGTCGCTGCAAGTGATATTTTCAAAACTGATGACCAGCCCGGTGTAGAATTTGTTTACCATAATACTGTCGCTCACTGGAATCATCACCTTCATTCAAATTATGGCTTTCAGATTCCTGAAGCCTTGCTGTTTATTCTTCTGGAAAGGAAGTATAAGACAGGCGGATCATTCATGTCAGTACCAATTACGGAAAAAGTGTCGATTCCCACAGTACAGGAAATGCTTGATATGACAGGTGCTTGTCAAAGGGCTGAAGAATGTGCAGATGACTTTGAACAGATTATTGACTGGACAGTTGTTGAGAGCTTGCGTGATCAAGTCAAAGAGTTTTCAGAAATCATGTTCAACAATGCCATGGAGGGCCTGAAGGAAGCAGGCGTTGATATTACGAACCCGACAGAAATGCTGGTTGTTCTCAAACGTATGGATCCGACAAAATTCGAAGTATTCTTTCATCCTTCAGTTGTGAATGATAAGAAGAAAGAAGTTGTTCCGATGATGCCTGCTGCTTTATGGTCGGCATCTGAGAAACAGGCGGACAGAATTGTTAAAAAGATGAAAGATACTGATTCTGCTAAAAGGCTAAAAGGTAAAAGGGTTGGTATTGTTTCAGGGGATTTGCATTATTTCGGAGCATATGTCTTAACGAAAGTCCTCAAGGATCTCGGGGCTGATGTGATTTATGGCGGAAACTCATGTGATGCGATCGATGTATTGGATATTGCTGATGAGAATGACATTACTGATATGTGTATCAGCCTTCATAATGGTCAGGCATTGCATTTTTCGTCTCTGCTTCTTCAATTAGCAAAAAAACGCAAAAAAGAATATAACTTCTTCGTGGGAGGGGTTCTGACGAGTTTCGTAAAGGATGATGATAAAGAACCGACCAATGTCGCTTCAATGATACAAGAAATGGGCATCATGACGACTAACACTGTAGAAGAGCTGATAGAAAAATTGACAATGAATGAAAGTCATTAAAAATGACCATTGCCATGTAAAAATATCAAAATGAAGAGGAGATGAAAATGAGCAAGCAGATAGAAGTAAAAGGAATGCGGAAAATCATAGCAGAACGTATGAGTGCAAGCTGGCATAAATCACCGCGGGTTGTCTATACACTCAGCGTTGATATGACAAATTCTTTAGCATATATTGAGAGACTTAATCAAGGTGTTGACGACAAATCCGACAGGGTTACAATCAATAACGTTATTATGAAAGTATGTGCAGCCTGCATGGAAAAATTTGAATTTGTTAATTCAAGTTTTGAAAATGAAAGCATCACGGTTCATGATCAGATAAATATAGGCTTGGCAGTTGCAGTTGAAAATGGCCTGATGGTTCCGAATATAAAAGATGTCGGGAATAAAGATATCATGACAATTGCTAAAGAAACCAATAGTGCTGTAATGAGAACAAGAATAAACAAAATTACAATGGATGATATAACAGGTGGTACATTTACCATTACAAACCTTGGAATGATGGGTATTGAAAGTTTTTCTCCCATTATTAATCAGCCGGAAGTCGCAATACTGGGCGTTAATAGAATTAAACAGGAACCTGTATACATCGATGGAGAATTTGTCCCAAAACCAATGATGAATCTGAATTTTGTTGCAGATCACAGAGTAATCGATGGTGCTTATGCGGCACAGTACATAAGTATGGTTAAAGAAAGGTTAGAACAATTATGATAGGAAAATATGAAAAATAAAATCATAGCAGCCGATGAGGCGGTAGCGGGTATCCGGGACGGTGCTACCGTGATGATCGGCGGGTTTATGGGCTGTGGAAGCCCGGAGATTCTCATCGATGCTTTGGTGAAGAAAACAAACGCAGTAAATCTGATATCAGCGGGCTTAAACTACATGAATCGTTCCAGCAGTTATATTTTATTAATTAAGGAAGGTGTTGAAAAATATTGTTACTTAGAAAAATGACATTGAACATCAACGGTGCTGACAGGATGTTTATTTGTAATCCTGAAAAAGATTCTTTATCAACCGTTTTGAGGCGTATTGGTTTAACAGGAACAAAAGTCGGTTGCGGTACTGGGGTTTGTGGAGCATGTTCGGTGATACTGAATGGTAAAGTAATTCGCTCGTGCACGAAGAAAATTGCTAAAATAGAAGAGTATAGTCAGGTTATAACGATCGAAGGTATTGGCGCACCAAGGTTTCTTCATCCGCTTCAGGTTGCCTTTATGCATTGCGGAGCAGTACAATGCGGCTTCTGTACACCGGGTTTCATAGTATCTGCGTATGCTTTACTGCAGGAAAATGAAAATCCGACAAGAGAAGAAGTGCGTGACTGGTTCCAAAAACATAGAAACATCTGTCGCTGTACAGGATATAAACAAATCGTCGATGCAGTCATGGATACCGCTAAGGTTATGAGAGGGGAGTGCAATGTCGAAGATATCATGGTCAAGCTTCCTGAAGACAAGGAATACTACGGGAAACCATTGGTAAGACCGTCAGCGTTGGCGAAGGTTTGCGGTGTTGCTGATTATGGGGATGATATTGAGCTTAAAATGCCGGAAAACACACTTCATGCTGTGATGGTGCAGCCGAAGATAGCTTTCCATGCCAAAATTTTGAATATTGACTTTGCCGAGGCCGAGAAAATGCCTGGGGTATATAAGGTCGTTACTGCGAAAGATGTGAAGGGATCAAATAGAGTGTGTTTCTTCCAGCTGTCAAGGAGGAGTCTTGCGACTGAAAGGACACATGTTCTATTAGCAGAAGATAAGATTTTCAGCTATGGCGACGTAGTCGCGCTCGTTGTTGCGGGTACTGCTGATCATGCAAGAGAAGCTGCCGCAAAGGTTAAGGTAGAAATTGAACAGCTCCCTGAATACACCAATTATCTTGAGGCTGTAATGCCTGATGCTGAGCGAATCCATGATGATCATCCCAATATATGGTGCGAACAACCGCTAATCAAGGGGGCTGGCTACGGTACTCCAAAATTATTTGAAAGTGCCCCGCATATTATAGAAGGCTCTTTCCATAGTACCCGCGAGCCGCATATGTCAATCGAAGGAGATACGGTTCAGGCGTATATGGGGGATGATGGGCTTCTCACAGTGCATTGCAAGGCGATGAGCATTTATGCACATTTGGGTGATATCGCAGAGGCTACAGGCTTAGAGCCGGAAAAAATTCGTGTGATTGAAAATCCAACAGGAGGATCATTTGGTTGGGCTTTGGCAAGTGCGTCCTATACGCTTGCAGCGATTGCATGCCTGGCTTGTGACAACATGCCGATTGCATTATCGATGACATATGAAGAATACATGGCGCATTCAGGAAAGAGGGCGCCTTCCTACAGTAATGCAAGGCTTGCCTGTGATACGGAAGGTAAGATAATTGCTACCGAATGGGATTTCGGGTTTGATCACGGCGCGTACAATGAATTGGGTGACGAACTGGGTCGTGTTCCGCCGAGATTTGCGTTTTACCCTTACAATGTACCTAACATTTTTGCATTATCAAGGACTGCATGTACCAATCATATATACGGAACTGCTTATCGTGGTTTTGGATCCCCTCAGACCTACACCATGTCAGAAGCAATGATGGATATGATGGCAGAAAAGATAGGAATGGATGCCTTTGAACTCAGATGGAGAAATATTGCGCGACCAGGTGACTTGAATAATATCAGTGCGCCGTTTACAGAATATCCGTTTGAAGAAATCATGAATAAAATGAGGCCTCTTTATGAAAAAGCTGTCGAAAGGGCAAAGAAGGAAGACGCACCTGAAAAGAGAAGAGGTGTTGGGCTGGCATGGGGCGGATATATTGTAACAGACGGCCCGTCTGATCAATGCACGGTGGCACTTGGACTCAGAGAAGATGGTAAGTTTGTAATTTATAATACTTGGCAGGATCAGGGCCAAGGCGGGGATATAGGGTCATTGATGGTAACTCTTGAGGCATTAAAGCCTCTTGGAGTAACTCCTGAAGATATTGTGCTCATACAAAATGACTCTAAGCATTGCCCGGATTCAGGTTCAACTGCATCTTCAAGACAGCACTTTATGAACAGCAATGCCGTTTATGGTGCAGCACAGGAATTATTAAACGCCATGAGAAAGCTTGATGGATCGTATAGAACATATGATGAGATGATAACTGAAGGAATTCCCACTAAATATGAATACCAACACTTAAATGCGTTGGATTCTGATTTGTCAGAAATGGATCCGAACACAGGAGTCGGTAACCCTACACCAGCCTTATCATATGCATTCTTTCTTGCGGAAGTTGAGGTAGATACGGTAACTGGCAAAACCACAGTTTTAGGTTTTCATTGCGTAGACGATATTGGGGTTATAGGTAATATCGCAGCATTAGATGGGCAGGCATATGGCGGAATGTCGCATAGCATTGGTTTTGCTCTCACTGAAAACTACGAGGATGTTAAAAAGCATAATAATATGCTTGGCGCAGGAATACCTGCGATTAAGGACATCCCAGACGGGGACAATTATACGATTCAGCATGTATCGACGCCTAGAAAGAAAAATGTATTTGGATCCGCAGGATGCTCTGAAGCATATCAATCAGGAGGACACGCAGCAGTGATTAATGCAATTAAAAATGCCTGCGATGTAAGAATTTATGAACTCCCTGCAACACCCGAAAAAATTAAGGCGGGGCTCGAAAAGCTCTCCAAGGGTGAAATCATAGAGCCGCAAAAGAAATACTTCCTGGGCAGTGACTTCTATGAGGAAATGGAATACCTCAAGAACAATCCGGTATAGAGAAAAAGTCTATAATATGTACATTGACTGACTATTATCTGAAAGTATGTGAAAACTAAGGAAGCGCCCAGTACCGAACGGTACGCTGGGTGGTGTGGGAGGTCGGCTACTCAATTAATGGGTAGCCTCCTATACCCGATACGGCTTTTTTTATCATACAGGAAGCTCTTATTATTTTTTTTAGGCAATAATGGAAAAAGCGTGTTGCCACAGACGACACGCTTCTCCCTGAAGGTTGTTGGTTATATCTCAAAACATAATTAGTTCAGAGCTACGAATAAGTATCTACCACTGATTATACTCTGTTCTGTCCATTACTGTTTTTTGTGCTTCTGGTCGGAGTTCAACAAAGAAAGCACTGTATCCCGCAACTCTCACAAGTAAATCCGCGTGATTCTGAGGTGATTTCTGAGCATCAAGCAGTGTTTCCTTATTGAGAACATTGAACTGAATATGGTATCCACCCATTTCATTTTCCGCTTTCAGCAGAGAGATAAGATTTTTCTTGTCTTCTTTTGATTTGATCAATGCAGGACTCAACTTAATATTTAACAAATTACCACAGCCGTTCTTTGAATGATTAATTTTGCACACTGAGTTTATTACTGAGCTAGGACCGAATTTGTCATAACCCATGTATGGTGAAATACCGTCTGCTAAAGGTTCACCTGCCTTCCTTCCTGAAGGTAATGTCCAGATATTTAATCCATGCGGCAAATTAGCAACAACAGGGACAACTCCGTTCACAAATTTAGAGCCATTCAATCCGGTATACTGAGCACAGTAAGCACATGAATCTTCTACAAATTTCTTGGCCAGATTATCAACATAATCTTCATCATTTCCAAATTTAGGGGCGCCATTGATCAACATCTGCCTGATATCTTCATAACCTTCGAAATCATGATCAAGAGCGTCCAGGAGCTTAGACATTTCAATTGCTTTATCTTCATAAACCAGCTTTTTGACTGCTGCCACAGAATCTGCGATATCTGCCACACCGGTTGCCTCCATACCCGGTCCGATGTTGTACTTGACACCACCGTCAATAATATCTTTACCCGATTCAATGCAGCCTTCTACTACCAGTGATCTGAATGGTTTAGGAAGTCTCAGCTTTTGTGCCCTTTCAACCAAATTGCAATTTAAGCATGCCATTTCAATCATAAACGCTAATTGCTTATCGACAGCTTCTTCAAATTCCTGATATGTTTTAAAGTTTCGCGGATCTCCTGTTTTTAATCCGATATGTTTGCCCAGAACTTTGCTGTATCCGTTGAATAATGCCCATTCAACAGCAGTGGCATAACTATATCTGCCACCCTCCGCCCAGAAAGAAGTCTTGCCTGGGATCTGCGGCTCGATGCATCCTTCTACACACCAATTCCATAAATCCTCCTCTGCGACACCTTCCTGCCTGAGAATCTCCATCGCTGTTCTGTCAAAGTGAATGGCTGGCTGGCCGGTTCCAATTTCAATCAAGTCACATACTTTCATTAAAAATTCTTCCGGTGTGTTCTCATTGTACCTGACATTTGTTGATGGTGCATGCATCCGGAGATCCATAGTAGCCTGCAGTGCCATATATGAAATATCGTTGATTGCATGTTCACCATTCTCCTTGATTCCACCGATTGTAAGACCATGAAACGGCTGATAGCCCGAATAATATGCTGCTGATTCTTCTGAAATGGCATAGATCAATTCAGCCATTTTTATCCACAGACACTCTAACAATTCCTGAGCGTCCTGTTTTGTGATTCGTCCGTTATCAATATCATCCTTATAAAATGGATACAAGTACTGATCGACCCTTTCGATTGTTATGGCAGCTGTATTCTCTTCGGAATAAAGCATGATTTGCGTAAACCATACAGCCTGAATTGCTTCCTGCAGGGTTCTTGGTGTGTCATATGGCACTCTTGCACATGCACTGGCAATGGTTTCTAATTCTTTTTTTCTTATCGGATCTTGTTCTTTAGCTGCCAGATTTTTAGCTTCTTCAGCATGACGGTCAGCCAGCACTTTAACAGCTTTGCATGATATCAGCATCGCATCATAACACATTTTTTTATTATAATAATCGGCATCTTCCCGATTAAGTCCGTCTAATTTTTCCTGAACTTCTTTCTCGATTCCCTTGAATCCGTCTTTTAGTACCATGTCTCCCAAAGCACCGGCAAATTCTCCTGCACCGCCTTGTGATTTGTTTTCGCCGAAAACAGCACCTGTGTTATAGCAAACACTTTTAACATCTTCAGGTAAATTCTCCACATAGTAATCCTCCATTGACCGACCTTCCCAGTATGGGAATACATCATTCCGGAGAATCTTTTTGTCTGCCTCTGAGATCTGGTACGGGTCTTGTGGTCGTGTGGACATTGTATTCAGTTCTGCCTTCCACCAACTTGTTACTGTATCAGGACAAACAACAACCGCCTTCGGCTCTTTTCCATAAGTCCCGACAATCAGTTCATCCGGAAGAATTGAAACCGTTCTCTCAGACATGTAGTCAAGTAAACCGGTTGCACGTTTTATACATGCATCTTTTGCCTCATTCCTTTTATATGATTTGGTGTAACTAACTGCTCGTTCAACATCGACAGTGGGGCTGAACAGCCAATATTGATCTCTCAGTCTGTTGATTCTGTCTGTTACTCCATGTTTCCATGGATCTCTGCTGACGGACTCCACATTCAAAGCGCATGTTTTGGTTTCCATTTTCTACCTCCTACAATTTGTTTTATAATTACAAATACACTAAACAAAAGTTTTTACTTTGCCTCATGGCAATAAATTTTACATGATTTGCTATTGACAAATGCATGTAATACAGATAAAATACTTTTAATAGAACTTATTATAACAATTAATTTATCATATGTCAAGCTTACCGTCAAAAAAAGAAGAAGGAGAAGATGATGAATATTCGCGAGAAGTATAATCAGGCAGTGAATGAATACTGTGCAATGACACCCGAGGCAAGCAAGCTTTTTCAGGAAGCGAAAAAGACTCTTCCGGGAGGTGAAACAAGATCAGCAGCTTATATGTATCCCTATCCCCTGTATATTGAGAAGGCATCCGGCACAAAGTTATTTGATGTGGATGGCAATGAATATACAGATTTCATAAATAATTATACATCAATGCTGCATGGACACGCCCACCCGGCAATTGAAGCCGGAATCATTGGTGCACTGGGCAAGGGAACTGGTGTAACAGCGGTTCTCCCTGAGCAAATAGAATTAAGCAAGGTTCTTTGTGACAGGGTTCCGGGGATGGATCAGCTGAGATTTTGCAATTCGGGTACTGAAGCGACCATGTTTGCAATCAGAACTGCCCGTCTGTTCCGGAATCGTGATAAAATTGTAAAAATGGAGGGAGGTTACCATGGAACTTCTGATTCAGTTGAGTACAACTGTTGTACTCCCAAGTTAGATAACGGCAAAACCTTCCACAGTGAACCGGTACCGGCATGTGGCGGAATACCGGATGCTGTAGGCGAAAGTCTTATTTTTGCACCTTTTAATGATCTGAACGCCATGGAAAACATATTAAAAAAACAAGCGGATGAAATTGCTGCTGTCATTGTTGAGCCGTTACTGGGACTGGTCGGGTTTATTACACCTAAACCCGGATACCTGAAAGGGCTGAGAGAATTGACCGAAAAATACGGCGTATTGTTGATATTTGATGAGGTCCAGTCATTCAGACTGTCAAAAGGAGGGGTGCAGGAAATTGAAGGTATCATCCCGGATCTGACCGCAATGGCAAAAAT
>Ga0153947_1001261_pt1 | contig 12029 bp, 12 predicted proteins | sample TSNJ031MetaG_FD_104697 | JGI IMG/M metagenome (GOLD analysis project Ga0153947, IMG submission 104697) | Attine ant fungus gardens microbial communities from New Jersey, USA - TSNJ031 MetaG | ecosystem: Host-associated > Fungi > Mycelium > Unclassified | place: USA: New Jersey, Wharton State...
GGCGCGGACGGCGCGAGGCAGTAAGGCCAAGGAAATACATCGGCATGATGAAGCCCACCGGGAGATTGGGTAAAGTCCAAAATGGGGCGAAGCTGCCTATGAGAACAGCTTGAGCAATAACAGTATCCTATTATGCGGATATAAAAAAGAAGCTCATCGGTGCGTTTATACGCCGACGAGCTTCTTTCCATTGCATTTCGGAATTGGTTGCTTTACATATTGGAATAAAACAACACCGTAACAGTCGTCCCTTTGTCCTGCCGGCTTTGCAGCTCTATTTTCCCGTCATGCACCATTACGATATGCTTAACAATCGCCAGACCCAGCCCCGTGCCGCCCGTCTTTTTGGAGCGGGATTTATCCACGCGGTAGAACCGCTCAAAAATGCGGCTTTGCGCTTCTTTTGGGATGCCGATGCCTGTGTCCGCCACGTTTATTTTTATCTGGTTATCCATATTGATAATATCAACAGTAACGGCGCCGCCCGGTTTGTTGTACTTTATCGCGTTGTCTATGAGGTTATAGAACATTTCATACATAAGGGAACGGTTAGCTTTCATGCTTATGCCCGCGCCGGAAACCTGTACGGCAACTTGATTTTCCGCCGCTTTTTGCGACAGTGATTCGACGGTTTCAGCGGCGACTGCGGCCAATTCCACAGCCTCAAAGGATTCCTGCCCGCTGCCCTCGTCCAGCTTGGAAATCATCAGGATATCCTCTATAAGTGCAATCAGCCGCCCGGCCTCATCCTTTATCTGCCTATAAAACGCTTGCTTGTCATTTTCCTTCACCATGCCGTTTTGCAGCATTTCGGCGTTTCCATATATGGATGTAAGCGGCGTTTTCAGCTCATGGGAAACGTTGGCCGAAAACTCGCGCCGCAATTTTTCAGATTTCGCTTTTTCGGTTATATCCAAAAACAGTATAATCGCGCCGCCGCCGCTGACGTGGCTGAAATACACCCGGTATGTCCTGTGGGCGCGCTCCATGCCCATTTCTCCGGCATTGCCGTCAAGCGCGCCGCGCACATGCTCGGAAAAGTCCACGTCACGCAAAAATTCCAAAATGTTCTTCCCGTCCACCGTAGAATCTTTTTCAAACACTCGCAAGACGCTCTTATTGGCGGAGAGAATAATGCCCTGCTCATTTGTGAGTATGATACCCTCGTTTATATTGTCCATGATCGCGCTGATCGTGCCTGAGCGGTTTTCTAGGTCGGAGAGCTGCCGCGCGATATGTTCGCGCTGCTGCGCGATTGTCCTGACAAACGGAGCAAGCTCATCATAGGGAGCGGTTAGCTCCGACTCAAGATTGACCACGTTTATAGGGGCAACAATCCTTTTCGTAAGGCTTCCCGCCAGCAGATAGCCGGCGATGACAATGACCAGCACAACGCCTGCCACAATCGGCAAGGTTCCGATAAATACGCCAAATATGCTGTCTCCGGTTTTCGCCGCGCGCAGCACATAACCGTCCGTCAGTCTGACCGCGTAATAAACCGTTTCCTTCTGCAAGGTATCGGAAAAACGCCTGCTATGCCCGAAGCCGGTTTCAAGCGCGTCGAGGATCTCTTCCCTGTCAAGATGATTCGGCATGTCGTCCGCTTGCACCGCGTTATCAAACACCACCGTGCCGTCTGGAGCGACAATGGTAACGCGCATATCGGCGCTTTTGGTTATTGCAAGAGCTGCAACCGCCGTCTGCGAGGAATTGTCTGCAAAGGCTTCCGCCCTGTTGCGGAGGGCTTCCATTGCCGCCGATGAAAATTGACGGTAAAATACGAAGCAGAGCGCCGCCGACATAACTACAAGGCTGGCTGCGGTCAGCAGTATCATGTTAAGAAAAATGCGCTTTTTCAAACGCTCCCCCCAATCTTATATCCGACATTCCGCACAGTTTTAATCAGGCCGCCGCTTTCGCCCAGCTTTTGCCGCAGGGATTTAATGTGCATGTCCACCGTTCTACTTTCCCCATTGTAATCAAATCCCCAAATCTGGTCGAGCAGCCTGTCGCGGCTTAAAACGATGCCCCCGTTTATCATCATATAGTAAAGCAGTTCAAATTCCTTGTAGGTAAGGCTTATTTCCTGATTTCCAACGAATACGGCGCGCCTGCCGTTATGCAATGTGATATTGCCGACTTTGATTTCATCCGGCTTTTCCGGGCCGCCATCGCTCCTGCGAAGCACCGCTTTTACCCTTGATATGACCTCCATCACGGAAAAAGGCTTGGTAATATAATCATCTGCGCCTAAATCAAGCCCCTTGATACGGTCAAGCTCCGAGCCCTTTGCCGTGAGCATGATAACGGGAATAGGCTTTTGCTTTCCGGAATCTCTGAGCCTTTTCAGAATGGAAATGCCATCCTCGCCGGGAAGCATGATGTCCAAAAGCACAAGGGAGGGGGGTCCATTACGCAATCCTGTGTAGAACGCTTCGCTGTCCGCGAAGCCGTCCGCCTCAAACCCGGCAGACGACAATGCGTATAAAATCATGTCCCGGATGCTGTCGTCATCCTCCACGATAAATACCCTTTGCATATTTCCTTCCCCCTCACAGCACCTGCTTATTCCTGTGCTTTCCCGTAATTGAGAATATAACCCATTCCGCTATATTCTCAGCATGATCGCCGATGCGCTCGTAATATTTTGCGATTTGCAGCAGGTCGAACGCCTGCTCCCCGGCGTCCGCATCCTCATGGATAAGCCCGATTAAATCCTGCTTGATAGACACATATAAAGCGTCCACCACATCGTCATAGGCGATAACCGATTGCGCCAGCTCCAAATCCTTGTTCACAAAAGCGTCGATGCTGTCCGTAACCATTTTGATTGTCGCCTCGGCCATTTGCGGTATGTGTTCCAATCTTTTGATAAACTCCTGCCCGTTAAGATACACACAAAGCTCCGAAATATCGGCTGCCTGGTCGCCGATGCGCTCCATATCCGTTATCATTTTAAGGGCAGTCGAAATTTGCCGCAAGTCCCGCGCCACGGGCTGCTGGTGCAGGAGGAGCTTTAGGCACAGGCTTTCGATTTCCTTTTCCTTTTCGTCTATTATGCCGTCGTCGGCCATGATTTTTTTGGCCGCGGCCACGTCGCGTTCTTGCAGCGCCTTTGTCGCTGACCCAATGGCGTGTTCGATAAGCGCGCCCATTTCAATCAGATTATTATTAAGCCCAGTCAGTTGTTCATCAAAACGGCTGCGCATCATCCGAACCTCCCTGTAATATAATCCTCTGTCCGCTTGTCTTGCGGCAGAGCGAACATGGCTTCGGTATCGCCGTATTCGATAACCTCGCCAAGAAGGAAAAATGCTGTTTTATCGCTGATTCTTGTGGCCTGCTGCATGTTATGGGTCACTATGATTATACTATATTTTTTCCGCAGAGTCAGTAGCAGTTCTTCAATTTTCCCGGTTGAGATCGGGTCGAGGGCGCTCGTCGGCTCATCCATCAGCAAAACCTCCGGCGAAACCGCCAAGGCCCGCGCGATGCAAAGCCTTTGCTGCTGGCCTCCCGATAAGCCGAGCGCGGATTTTTTTAGCCTGTCCTTGACCTCATCCCAAATGGCCGCGCCGCGCAGGGATTCTTCCACAATTTTTTCCAACTCATATCTTGATTTGATTCCGTGCGTCCGCGGGCCAAAGGCGACGTTGTCGTACACGCTCATGGGAAAGGGATTCGGTTTCTGAAATACCATGCCCACGCGCTTGCGCAGCGCGTTTATATCCCCATTCCCATAAATATCCTCGCCAAACAATTTTACTTCCCCGGTAATCCGGCACCCCTCGATAATATCGTTCATGCGGTTGAGCGTTTTGAGCAGCGTTGATTTCCCGCAGCCGGAGGGCCCGATCAGCGCAGTGATTTTTCCGGTCTCTATTTCCATGCCGATATTTTTAAGGGCCTGAAAGCTCTCGTAGTATAAATTCAAATTCTTGATATCAAAACAAGTCATGCTTTGCCCCCAATCCTTTTGGCGATACGCGCTGACACGGCGTTAATCAAAACGACCACCAGCAGCAGTACAACCGCCGTGGCGTAACCCTCGTCCATGTGCAGCCCTTCGCGTGAGAGCGCGTACATGTGCACTGAAAGCGTCCGCGCCGACTGCATCGGGCTGACCGGGATCTGCGCCACTGTACCCGCCGTGTAGATAAGCGCCGCGGTTTCACCGACAATACGTCCAACTGCTAAAATTATGCCCGCCAGAATTCCGGGCATGGCGCTGGGCAGAACGATTCGGAAAACCGTGCGGAGCTTACCCGCACCCAGCCCGAACGCCCCTTCGCGGTAGGTGTCGGGAACAGCCTTTAACGCTTCCTCGCTGGAACGTATGATCAGCGGCAGAATCATGATGGACAGCGTGAAGGCTCCGGCCAGCATAGAAAAGCCCCACCCCAACGCCGTCACGAAGAACAATAAGCCAAACAGTCCGTATACAATGGACGGGATGCCGGAAAGCGTTTCGGTGGTAACACGCACGAGGCCCACAGCCTTGTTGCCGCGCCGGGCATACTCCGTGAGGTAAATCGCAGAGAAAACGCCCAGCGGTACAGCGATAATAAGCGCCATCAGCGTCATAATCACCGTGGAAATCAGAGCGGGCATGAGCGACACGTTTTCGCTGTTATAGGTAAGGGAGAAAAGCGAGGGCTTTAAGTGTGGAATACCCTTTACAAGAATAAAGCCCACAAGAAATAGTAACGCGCAGAGTGTTATGCCCGCCGCCGCCCATGTAATCGAAGCCATAAAGCGTTCGGACACTTTTATCTTGCCCCTCATTTTGCCCTCCTTTTGAGAGCCGAAAAGCTCAAATTGATAATTAAAATAAACACGAACAATACCACGCCTGTCGCGACAAGCGCCCCACGGTGCAGTTCGGCGGCGTATCCCATCTCCAGCACGATATTCGCTGTGAGCGTGCGGACACCCTTGAACAGCGACACGGGCATACGGGCCTGATTGCCCGCGACCATGATGACCGCCATTGTTTCGCCGATAGCCCGCCCCACGCCCAACACAACGGCGGCAAGTACGCCCGACCTCGCAGCGGGGAGCAGCACGCGAAACACGCTCCTGTAATGCCCAGCGCCCAGCGCCAACGCCCCCTCATAATACTGTTCCGGTACGGCGCGTATAGCGCTTTCGGCGACACCGATGATGGTGGGCAAAATCATAATGCCGAGTAGGATGCAGGCGGACAATATGCTGTTGCCGGTAAGCGGTACGATAGCCGCCATACCGAAGAAGCCGTATACGACGGACGGGATTCCGGCAAGCAGCTCGATACCCGGCTTGACCGCTTTATATAGCCTTTTGGGGCATACTCTCGCCAGGAAAACGGCGGTCAGGATTCCTATGGGGACTCCGATTAACATGGCGCCCGCCGTGACATACAGGCTTCCAAGTATCATAGGGAGGATTCCAAAGACAGCGGGCGTATCCGCCGGCGACCATTCTTTTCCGAGCAGGAAGTTAAATAATCCGATTTCCTGCATGGCCGGTATTCCGTTTACCAGCAGGAACAGGCAGATAAGTCCCACAGCCAGTATGGAGGTGAGCGCCGATATTAAAAATACGGTGCTCATAATTTTTTCCTTCAGACGGTTCATTCGCTCACTTCGCTCCATTTTAATGTTTCACCCGTGTAAATCAACTTAACCTGTTCTTTTGTGAGATTTGTGATCGGGTTGTCGTTATGTACGATAACGGCGATGCCGTCAATAGCGATCTGTGTCGAGGTAAGCTGTTGGGTCTCGCTTTCTTTTAACTCGCGGCTTGCCATGCCGATGTCGCATGTTCCGTCGATAGCGGCCGTCATACCGGCGGACGAATCGCTCTCCTGAATTTCAATGGTGGCGTTCGGATTGATTAGCAGATACGCTTCCTTGAGCTTTTCCATGATAGGCGTTACGGATGAAGAACCCGCCACTACAATCTTGCCGGATGGTTTATCTCCCGCGTAAGCGGGGGCGTTGTCGGTGACAGCGATATAGCTTTCTGCGATAACGGCCCCACCATCAGCCGACAGGATAAAGTCTATGAAGTCCTTCGCCAATCCCGTAGGCTCACCCTTGGTTGCAATGTTAAAGGGCCGCGCGATAGAATATGTACCGTTTTTCACATTTTCAGCGGTGGCGTCAGCCCCTTCGATTTGAACGGCCTTTACCGTATCGCCCAGCGAACCTAAAGATATGTAACCGATGGCGTATTTATCTCCGGCGACATTCGTCATCATAACGCTGGTTTGACTGACGATGACCGCCTCTTTGGTCGTCATATCCTTTTTGCTGCCGTCGTCGCCTTTTACCTCGATGCCAAAAAGCTCGATGAACGCGCCGCGCGTACCGGAACCGTCCTCACGCGACACAACACTGATTGCCTTTGATGTGTCAAATGATAAAGCCGGCGTGGAGGGCGAACCGCTATTCGCGCATCCTGCAAACAGGGATAACGCCGTTGCCAGCAGAAGCATGATACTCAGAGATTTTTTCATAAAATGATTCCTCCATTTTTGAGTTGCTTATTGCCTATTACATTCAGATAATATTGGATGAATATATAAGCCAACGGAGGCTGCGCGTAAAATCTATGTAAAGTCGCACATGGTTATAATTTTTGTTCACAGGCCGGACAAATAACGCATTACATACGCAAGCGCGTCCATCCGCTTTGCTTCGGCTGCCTGTTCTTTGGATACACCCGGCATCTCCAACCCTCCTTTCTTTCACTTTAAAACAGATGCAAAAATGCGCTCCTTTTCTGGAACGCATGTAAATCTGATATTCATCTTTGCAGATATTTTATATACGGGCTGTGCGATGGTAATAATCTATGTTATAATTGATATAGATTTTAAGAGATAGCTTCTTTTATACCTTTAGGCAATAAGGTGCAGCGATGGAGGGGATTGTAATGCGTAAGCACTGTGACGGCAATAATAGTAATAAAATAGGTATCGGCGTATCAATAGGCGTAACATTTGGATTTCTCTTAGGGATGTTAGTAAACAGCTTATTTATACCGATAGGTATAGCTTTAGGTTCTTTTTTTGATATTTGGAAAGATAAACGAAATAAGTAAGCTCGTCTTTGTTTCCAAGTTGATCTGCCAACATTGACATATCATAGGTAAAAGGACAAGCGATTACTTGTCCTTCTTGGGTTACATATACCGAATATTCCAGAAGATGCTTACCATCCTGGCCACTGCGGCGAATGAAAGCGTTTTGCCACCCCATGACCGGATATGCCTGTTATTTTGCAGCATTTCGGGAACCTGTTACGGTTCACTTGGCCCGTCGGCAAATCTTACAATGCGTATTGACGCTGCGGAGTTTTCCCACTGTACGGGATTTTCAAGCAATATCTCAGCGCCAAAATTGTGGAGGGCTATGGTGAAAGGTACAGTATCAATATTGATTAATGTTCCCGAAGAAAAATTCCCTATCTCCGAATTAGCGGCCCCGGACGCGCCCTCATCGTTTTCAATGATTCCAACTACTGCGGGGACTGCGCTTTCGGGCGCTAAATTGACTGTCCACTCTATATGATACAGGCCGGTGTGATTGACCGTGAAAATCCTGCCGGACGGATCTAAAACGATGTTATTGCCAACGCTGTCAACGGAATCTGTATCAAAAACTATATTTGTATTACTGATGACTGTTTGCCCGTTTGCTAAAGCCTCCATATAGCTTGATAAGAATGGCCCTTGCGGGCCAGGCTCACCCTGTGGACCTGTCGAACCGGGCTCGCCCTGTGGACCTTGCGGGCCAGGCTCACCCTGTGGACCCGTCGAACCGGGCCCACCTTGTGGACCCTCCGGGCCGGGTTCACCCTGTGGACCTGCCGGACCGGTCGGCCCTATACATGGGCACATACATGGCCTTGGCGGACGTGGTTTGGACGGAGAACACCAGCATTTGCAGTAATCATTTTGACTGATAAAATCTCTATAGTTTATCTCGCATTTTGACACGCTTAATCATCACCTTATCAACAAATTAATGAATGTATCCTATATCCCTTACTCTATTACTATATCTGTTGATAAACGACATTGTGACAGAAATAATATGATTTGCTTCTATAAACGCAATCAGAAAATTAATTTGACGCACTCAAGCAAATGAGAAAAAACCTGAATCAATCGCGATTCAAGGGTTTTCTTACTTGTTTAACTATTTACTTTAATGAACAGCTAAAATAAATATATGAAGGCAAAGCAGATGAAAAAATACAAAATTACCGTTCTGAAAAAACACTTTGATAAAGAGTTGGTAGACGAGTATCGAAAGAACGGATGAAGAGGCAACGCTTCGTTACACGCCAAATCAAGGTTGACATAAGCGGTAATATTGTCAGTTACCATTATCAGCAAAACGGAAACGGTATACTTTACAAGAATGTAAGCCCTGAATACCACCCATGTGGTCAAATGTGGTAAATAAAAAAAGGAAGGCTCATAGAAATGCGTAATGAATCGTTGTGCAAAAAAGGGCGGCGGTTGCAGCGTATAACGACGCTGTTTTTTCGTCTTCGGGGATTAGGCAGAAAGCGAAAAGGGAAAGAACGCTACGTAACCACCTCACGCGGTGTGATTCGCGTACTGGAATACGGTTTTGAGGACGCGAAAGTTACGCCATTGTATGTTGATATGCATGGTGGCGGCTTTGTTTTAATGGATGCGGATTCGGATGAAGAAATCAACCTGTACCTCCATGAAAAAACCGGAGTTAAAATCATCAGCATTGATTATCCAAAAGCGCCTGACGCGCCCTTTCCCGCCGCACTGGAGGCGGTCTATGAAGTGGTGCTGTTCTATAAGAACAGCGCAACGGAGCTTGGCATCGACGCTTCCCATATAGGCATAGGCGGACATAGCGCGGGAGCGAATCTTGCTACCGTAACCTGTATGCGCGCAAGGGAAAAGGATGATCTGCACTTATGCTTTCAAATATTAGATTATCCGCCGTTGGATTTATATACAGACCCCTTTGTAAAACCCCTGCCTAAAGGAGCGATACCTCCCAAGCTGGCACTCACGTTCAATACCTGTTACGTTCCGCCGGAGCTGGCGCGGGATCCGTTTGCATCACCCGTATTTGCTTCAGTAGAAATGCTAAAGGGGTCGCCCCCGGCACTCATCATTGTGGCGGGATTGGATTCGCTGCATGATGAAGGCATTCGATACGCGGAAATGCTAAAAGAGGCAGGCGTGGAAGTGGAACTGCACGATTTTGAACGAGCGGCGCATGGCTTTACATTGAATTCCGGCGAGGATACCCGAAAGGCATTGGAATTAATGGCGGGATTTATCAAGAAACATTTTTAGTTCTTTATAAGGCGGAAAGAAGGGATCGTATGAACTGGGAACCATGGTCGGGTTGTTATAAGGTCAGTGATGGCTGCACTTATTGTTATTATTACGGGCCGTACTCCAAACGCTATGAACAAAACACCGTACAGAAAACCAGTGAGTGGGATAAGCCTTTGGCCAAAACAGCCAAGGGCGATTATAAAATACCCGGCGGCAAAATCGTCGCCACTTGTTTTGCCTCTGATTTTTTTATCCCCGAAGCCGATGAGTGGCGGACTGAAGCATGGAGTATGATGAAACAGCGCCCTGACCTGGATTTTTTAATTTTATCCAAGCGTATCGACCGTTTTTTGGTATCGCTGCCCGATGACTGGGGTGATGGCTACGGCAATGTGAATATTGGCTGTACGGTCGAAAACCAAGCTCTGGCCGATGACCGCTTGCCTCTCTTTTTATCCTATCCGATCAAGCGGCGTTTTGTAGCCTGTTCGCCGCTTTTGGGGCCGATTGATCTCTCGCCGCATCTCGGCGGCATCGACCATGTCACCGTAGGCGGTGAGACAGGCCGGGAAGCCCGTGAGTGCGATTATGATTGGGTTTTGGCTATCCGGGAGCAATGCGTGGAGGCCGGGGTTACCTTTTGGTTCAAAAATACCGGCTCATTTTTTAAACGCGGCGGTGTAGTGCAAAAAGTGAATCCGTTTAAGCAAAGCAGTCTTGCAAAAGAGCTTAATATAAATATTCTGAACGGTAAAAAACTCTTTTGAGCGTGTTTGCTGTATGAATATTAGGAGGCAGTTAAATAGTATGAAAAATGAACTTGAAATGAAAGCGGAAGAACTATAGGAAAAATGTGATACATACTACAAAGAGGAAGTGAACACGTGCCGGATTCAATAAAAAATATGCTGGGCCACGAATTGCTTGGCAAGGTCGCATTGGATATTCAGTCAGTTTACAGCCCATTTTTAGTAGATGAGTTTTTAAAATCGACAATGGACAAGACATGGGATGATCTAGAGTTAAAGGACAGGGTTTACCGTATAAGCATAAACTTGGGGAAATATTTACCGGCAGATTACAGCGCAGCCATTAGCATTATTGATCAGGTGGTAATGAACTATGGCAGTTGGCTGGACGGTGTTGGCTGGTTCTTTCCGATTTTTGTTGAGGTTTACGGGCAGGATGAAATGAATTGGGACATATCTATAGCTGCGTTAGAGAGATATACCCCATACTCATCTTCAGAAATTGCTGTAAGATCGTTTATCATTAAACATGAAGAGCGCATGATGGCGCAGATGGTTGCTTGGTCTAAGCATGAAAATGAGCTTATCCGAAGGCTTGCCTGTGAAGGCTGCCGCCCTGCGCTGCCATGGGCAACCGCATTAACCAGCTTCAAAAAAGATCCAACACCTATTCTTCCTATATTAGAGCAGCTAAAGACCGACCCGTCGCAGCATGTGCGAAAGAGTGTTGCCAATAATCTAAACGATATTTCCAAAACACACCCGGATTTAGTCGTAAAGCTCGCGAGGGATTGGTACGGTAAAAATGAATACACTGATTGGATAGTAAAGCATGGGTGCAGAACATTGCTCAAAAAGGGCAATCGTGACGTGCTAGCCATTTTCGGGCTCCATGACGTTGCTTCTGTAGACGTTACCGGCTTTGCTTTAGGAGCAGCATCTGTTTTGCTTGGCGGGGATATTACTTTTTCATTTGCGATTTCAGCAAAAGAAGTGACAAAAGCGAGACTGGAATACGGAATTGATTACGTGAAATTTAACGGGAAAAGAAGCAGAAAGATCTTTAAAATATCAGAGGTTTCATTAAAAGAAAACGAGAAGAAGTCTTATGTGAGAAAACATTCTTTTGCAGATTTAAGTACCAGGAAGCATTATCCGGGAACCCATTCGGTTACGCTCATTGTCAATGGCGTGGAGCAAGGTAAACTGGATTTTGACTTAACGGTATAGGACCAACTATATGAAGTCAAGCGAAACTGAAATATTTTAGACGAGCACAAAGGCATAGGCTAACGCAAGCCTGGAGGAAACAGGCTTGAAAAGAGATATGTAAAAAGTTAAGCTAAATCAAAAAGGACATTGTCACGCGGCAGATTAAAACTCGCGCTGTCCAGCATCCTCGACCGTACTATGCCTGGGATTAAACATCTTCTTCAAAGCAATCACCTGGAACGGCCCACAAAGGATAAAGCTTGCCCTATTTGGTGGGTGACACAGGCATTGATTATCCAGCATTTGCAGAACAATGTTACCGGGTATTGCACAATAATTCCCATACTTATTTTTTTACATGCTATGACAAGTATCCATACCATTATGAATGCCTGACGAAAGCCGGGTTTATGATAAAAAACTGCTTGGTGATAGAAACTGTGCGTAACCGTAGGTTAGTGGTTAAGGTAGTAAATTTATATTTCCAAATATTAGGTCTTTTTTTAAGTAGCCGCAAAGACACGGCTGCTTTTTTTATTTTTTGCCCCCTTGACAAATCTGCTCTTTCTGGATATACTGTATATGTGATTAACAATACAGTACGGAGGTGAGGGTTTGAACGTCGTAATATCGAATAGTTCCAGTCTACCGATTTATGAGCAAATAAAGGAACAGGTTAAGGCTCAAATACTATCGGGAGAATTAACAGAAGATGAAATGCTTCCCTCGTTGCGGCAGTTGGCA
>Ga0153947_1001264_pt1 | contig 12008 bp, 12 predicted proteins | sample TSNJ031MetaG_FD_104697 | JGI IMG/M metagenome (GOLD analysis project Ga0153947, IMG submission 104697) | Attine ant fungus gardens microbial communities from New Jersey, USA - TSNJ031 MetaG | ecosystem: Host-associated > Fungi > Mycelium > Unclassified | place: USA: New Jersey, Wharton State...
CAGAACTTTCTTTGCGCTACGAATCCCGGAAACACTGCAATGAAAGGCGATCGCAGTCTCCTTGTTCGTGCTGTATGGATTCTCGTGGTACCATTCAAGAAGTTTTTCACGGTCAATTTTGTATGCTGTGCGGTTTAGCGGTCTGTTCTCTAATGACTCGGTTTCTGCTTCAAGGTTCTCCCAATCCCGAAGTGTATTTACTCCAAGCCCAAACATCTCGCGTACTTCCGCTTTTGTATGACCGTTGCGCACTGCTTGCAGTGCGCGTTCCCTTAATTTTACTGGATATGCCATTCTCCTATTCTATATCTTTCGCTCACGTTTGTAAACCGCATCGACTATAGTAGTCGATCCAGTCATTGATCACGGAGACAATTTGCAGATGTCCTTCACAACGGCTGATGTCGATCTCGTCCTTCATATGGCCGAACAGACTTTCCTGTGGAGCGTTGTCCCAGCAATTCGCCCTGCGGGACATGGATTGCCTGAGATCGCTGTCCTTGATAAGATTGATAAACTTGTGGCTTGTGTAATGACAGCCCTGATCGGAGTGGATAAGCGTCTCGGCATGAAGCGATACTCCGTGGTCTTGAATGAGCTGTTCGACGGTTTCCAGTACAAAATCCACCGCTAACGAGTCGCTTGTAACATGTGCCAGTATCTGCTTTGTGTAGGCATCTACAATCATAGACAAGTAACTGAATCCACCGTCTTTCCGGGGAATGTATGTAATGTCTGTGAGAAGAACCGACCGAGCTCCGTGGTCACGAAACTCTCTGTTAAGCAGGTTGGGGGCGACATAACTGGTGCGCATAGCCTTCGCCATGCGCCGGTATGGGTTCGCCTTGCGAACAGGGCATTTCAAGCCGTATTTCGCCATCAGCTTCCGGATTTTCTTGATGTTCATGATGACTGGCGGATTTTGGTGGAGCAGCCGCATGTAAATGCTCCTGGCACCCTTTGCATATCCGCGATAGCGGTAGGCATCCAGAATCAACTGCAAATCGTGTTCATCCGTATCATCATGAACCTTTCTCGTTCCCTCAGCAGAAAGCCAGCGGTAGTATCCGGAACGGGAGACGCCAGCAATATCACAAAGCCATCTGATATTCAGCAGATTGTCGTCACTGGAAGTCATTTCTCGGATGATTTCGAATTTAACCTCTGCTCTGGCTTTGATGAGCATTTCCGCCCGGCCTCCCTGTCCGCTAAGATAATTTTTTTTATGAACTCCAGCTCCTGCTTCGTATAAGCCAGTTCATGCTCTAAGCGCTTTAATCTTACACTGACAGGATGTGATTCTGCGGCAGGTGCATTTTTATCCTGCCACTCATATCCTTCTGTAAACCCGGTTGCCGCCTGCTCGTTGATTCGCTTAACTATCCCCCTGATGCGGCCTGCCCCCACGATTTCTGGATTGAGGCCCATTGAGCGAATAATCTCTTTGGGTACCTCTCCATTTTTGTACCGATCCCAGAATTCTTCTTTAAAGGCTACAGTAAACCGTATTCTTTGAGAGTTAACACTTTTGATATATGGATTTTTCCTCAAATGTGTAAGCACTTCTGAAGTAAATGTTTTTTCCATCATAATTCTCCCTATAAACGGATTTCCCTTTGTGAATCACAGCATATCAAACCCAAGTGGTATGTTACAATAGGGGACGTTTCACTGTCTACAAATAAGGGTTTCAATACTTATCGGTGTCCACATCATAGGGTCTGTAGACTTAGTGATGTCCACATTCAAGGGTATTTACGTTTTCTGGACTTACACTGTGTCCACGAATTAGGGTTTCTACTTTTCCAAGTGTCCATTTTATAGGGTACAGTATAGTTAAAGTATATACAGTATATTCGCTACTTCGGATTTACGTTCGTAACCTCTCAAAACTGGGTAGTTACGTTCGTAAACACGGACTTAGGGACGTAACTGCGGACTTAGGCACCTAACTTCAAAAGAAAGGAGGGATTTCGCTTGCTAGGGATTAAGGAACCGTCCGACGTCACGCTGGAGTATTGCTGCAAGCTGATGTTGGAGTATTCCGCTCTGGACAGCGCCCAGTTATTCACCATCATCAAGCAGTATGGCGAGCAGTCCAAGTCAAAGCGGAAACAGTTGGTGCAACAGATGCGCCAGATGCAGTATGCGTACATCGTCCGCAAGGAGGACCGCATCTACTATGTCCGCCGCCGGAAAATTGAGATTGAAGGACAGATCAAGGCGCAGGTGATTTGCTTTTGGGTGCTGCTTAAATACCTGAACCGGGTGGATCGCCACCATGCGTCCGGTACGCCCAGCAGCGTGATTTCCATGGAGATCGAGGGGCGGGATTACAGTATTATCTATGTGGAGCAGGGCAAAGAGCTCATGTGTAGTTACAGCATGGAAAAGGGCGGCGTTACGCGGTATTTCGTCGTTGTGGAAGACGCCGCGCAGATCCCTCTCATCAAGGGCGATCAAATCCACGCCTTTGTCACGGTTGACGAGGTGCGACAGGTGCAATTCTATAAACCCTACAAAGGAGATATGTAAAAATGTACAAAACAATGGTTAACGAGCTGCGCCGCAGCGTCCAGGGCAGCTTGGGGCGGCGAAAAGACCGGATTGAGGACGGGATTGAACAGATGGAAAAGGCAATTTCCCGGGGACGGAGCGATAAGCTCTATGAGCATCTGGCCGTCACGACCCGGCATATTGAAATGATGGTCAAGGAGCTGCGGGAGGCGATGATTACCTTTCACGGCGATTTGCAAATGACGGACATGCTCCCTCAAACCCAGCCGTATCCGCTGGTGTGGGAAGTGGAGGTCAGCCTGGAGGACGGTTGTTTAAGTGTAAAAATGCCGGCTATGCTGCCGTATCCCACGGATGGGGCTGTCTACTACATACATGAGCTGGTAGACAAGGCGCTAGGGCGCTTCATGCTGGAAAACAACCTGCCCCGGCCCTATTACACCGAGCGGGCCGCCGTCGTGTTCCTCCACCACTACGCGGCAGGAAAAGCCGACATATGCCACCTTAGAGACTACGACAACGTGGAGCACCGGTGCATCACCAATATGCTGGCCGCCCACATGCTCTGGGGAGACAGCCCCAAGTGTATCATCAGCATGGACGTCCTGGCTCCGGGAGAGACCAATTTTACCGAGATCCGTATCATGCCGGTCACCGCGTTTCGGGAGTTTGTTATGTCCGAAAAATTGACGTTCAACATAGATGAAAAATCATGAAATCCATCGTGAATTGCACTGGGAATTTTGAGAAAATCTGAAAAGCGCATTTTTCCAGATGTAATATGTGAACAAAACCGCGCTGTGATGCCAAAAATCAACGTTAAACCACCATGAAATGCTGCGGGGTGTACTTATCTCCCGTTGCAGAACGGGAGATAAGTACACCAACAAGGGGGTTTCTCCATTGCTCCAATTATCGGACATCCATTTTTCCATCCTCGGGCTGCTGGCCGAGTGCGGCTGCGTCTCCAGACCCATGTTTGATCTGATGGGATATAGCTACAAATACTTGATCGCCAGTATCAAAACATTGGTGGACACAAACGCCGTCCGTATCTATGGCAAGGGGCGCGGGAGACACTACGCACTGGGCCAGTCTGGCCGCAAACACCTGGCGGCATACAATCCACTGCGCTATTCGCCGTCTGTGCTGGAGCTAAATAAGCAGCTCTCTCAACACCCCGACCGGGCTATGCTGCGCGGTGACGCCGCCGCTATGCTCTCATTAGCTGGTTACGCGGTTCACCCCGACGACAAGCCTCCGCTGCCCGCCTACACGCCGCCCCTGCCACAGCCCCCGGATTACCAGCACTGGCGCAACCTGACGATGCACACCTATCCGGCCGGCGAGGACAGGCGCGAGTACGGCAGACGGCTCACGGCAATCGGCGCTTACTACGACGCCACGGTGGTAAAAGGGCTGCTCCCGACAGACGGCGACAAGGACAAAGAGGGTGTCAACTACTCCCGCGCCTGCGGTGTCCTCATGACGCCGGACCACTTGCTCCGTGTCTTTCACAGCCGGGATGTGGCGCTAAAGCTTAAATTGACCGGCGAGACCAATTTCAAAAAGCTGTTGTTTTCCGATGAGGTGTATGGCGGCTTCATGCCGGATGACCGTGAGGCCGTTTTGGTTTTCGGCAACGACTTCTCCGCCGCCCGCTTGATCATTGAGCACCACCTGTACGGCCATAAAGTCAATCTGCCCTATTATGTGAAGCGAAACGGCAGCAAGGGTGGGTACGAAGCGATGAAGGGAACCGGCGGCGAGCTTCTGGGGCCCGCCAACCTTGGGAACCCGGCGTATTACCTGCCACTGGATAAGGCTGGACTGGAACTGCTCCCGCTGTTCCAGTTCCCCCGCTGGACCGATACCCTCCATCGGAACATCAACCGCAGGGCGTTCGACGTCACCGATCAGCCCAAGTGGAGTTATGAGAGGGATGGCCGCATTTTCTATGTGCTGGCGAGCCTGAACCTGCCGCAGATCGCCCACGCCCTGCGCACCATTAAAAATGACTTGACACGGCCCTTTGCCATTGCCTGCCTCGATTGGCAGACTCCCCTGTTCAGCGACTTGCTGCTGCCATACATGGACAGGGATATCCTTGTGAAACGAATGCCGCCGGATTTCATGGACGAGGTGGCAAACGACCTCCCGCCCTTTGCTTATTATTATGAAATACCGCCCTGCTACCACAGCGGACAATACCGCTTTTATCGCCCTGTATGATTCCCTGTCCCGTAAGATTGCGTATGACACCATGAATACGGCGGCGAAGCAGTCCATCCGGATATTGCATGACTGGCTCTTTGAGCGGAGAGAACCGGTGATCCTCATTGAAGCTCTCTACACCGGCTCCAGTACCTACTCCTGCTATTACCCGCTGGATTCCGACAACTACCGCTCCGCGCTCCCACGCAGCGGATTGGTTCGCTTCAACATGAACAACACCTACAGCAACCGCAGGCAGGTATTTACCGGCGGCATTGACCGCCGCGACGAGTGTTGCTATCTGCATTGCACAATGGATCTGCCGGTGACGCCATCGGAGCCGAAGGAAGCCATGAATAACCTGCGGAGTTTCATGGAAGCCCTTGCGCGGTCGCTGTGTATCGTCTACAAACCTGAAACCGAGAAAGGAGCCAAAAGCACATGAAGAATACCAATAAGCTAATTGACGGTCTTTACAGGAAGCTGGAGAATGAGCTCCGAAACCGTCCGCCGGTGTATTCACTCCGGACACTCAGCGCCATGGACCGGCAGCGCCAGGGCCTTGCCCTTACAAACAACCGATATTTCATCACCATACTGGAGCGGTACATTCTGGAAGCCAGCCAGTCGGTGGTTTTCTTTATTGATGTAACCGAGGACTATTATCTGCTTCAAATGTGCTGCCCGCTGAAAGAGGCCCAGTACCGGGAGCTGGCGGCAGCCGGTTACGTCCCCAGGCTGCGCTCAAAACTGATGCTCTCTGTCGGCCTGGAGAACGATCCGACATATGCCTACAGCTCCATCAAGCTATCCCCGTACAGTAGCGTGATCGACCTGTTTGACGGATTATTTGTGCTTAAGCGGGAACTGGAGCTGTTTTTGATGTTTTAAGATATAGCCGACAATTTGTTGAGAAATAAGGTGGTACTATGGGCAAGCAAAAGACTGTGATGATTGCAAACAAACGGTCAATTACGACGGAGGAATATGAGGCCTTATTCAAAGATTATCCTGATGTAATGGATGTTAAGGAAGTCATGATTGCGTTAGGTGTCTGCCGTCATAGCGTATACAAGATCATGAAATCGGGCCAGCTTTCTTACTTTACAGTTGGTCGCATATATAAAATTGCAAAAATTTCCCTTATAGAATATGTGGTAAATATAGGATTCGCAGGGTAGATCTCGTGCTATAATGGCTACGAGAGAGATTGCCCTGCCTAAAGGAAAGGAGATTATCAATGGGCAGGAAGAAACCAGCGCCATATGAGGTAATTGGTTCGACGCAGGAGAATAAAGGTATCGTTTTTTTGGTAGCAACCTACTATGATGAAATGGGGGCACGCAACCGCCCAACCCGAAGCACCGGACTCAAAACACAAGGGAACCAGCGGATTTTGAAATCCATGCTTCAAGACTATGTGGAGGAGGTTAAGAGCCAGTTAAAAAAGGCTGAGCATGTTAAGATAACGGCCAACAGCCTTTTTTCCAAGATCATTGACGATTACCTTGCTTTTTCAGTTACCCGGGTGAGTGCCAATTCCTTATCCAAGTACACCTATGCGGCGAGTCATATCAAAAAGTATTTTGATAATCAGGGTATCACCATCCAGGAACTAAGAACCGAGGACATTGCAAAATACTTGGCTTACAAGCAGGCTGGCGATAAGGAGAATGGGATAAAACCTATGGCAGCTGCGTCACTGTCGTATCACAAGACCGTGATCAATGGGGCAATATGTTATGCCATTGACATAGCGAAAGTGATTACGGAGAACGCAGCGCTGTCTGTTCCGGCGCCCAAACGCTACAGAAGGCTGCCCTCTTTCTATACGGGGGCGCAACTGAGCGAGGTGTTTGAATTGATGGCCGATGAGGCAATGTACTCGGTAATCGTGCTGACTGCAACATTCGGGTTCCGCCGTCAGGAGGTTCTTGGCCTCCGGTGGAGCGCGATCAATGAGCAGGCAGGCACAATAACTGTCTGCCACACCGCCACCAAGGTGGGAAACGAAGTTGTATACGCTGACCGAACAAAATCCACATCTTCCCTGCGTACACTCAACATTCCGGACAGTACGATGGATTATCTGCGTCGCTTGTATGCAAAGCAGAAGGAGCAGAAGGCGCTTTGTAAGAGCGGGTACATAGACAGCGACTATGTCTGCAAGTGGCCTGACGGCCACCTGTTTACACCAGATTACGTTTCCAACAAGTGGCGGACGCTCCTTGTGAAGCATAACCTTCCCCATATTCGCTTTCACGATCTCCGGCACTCTGCGGCATCGCTTCTTCTGGCAGAGGGCTATTCCTTGAAAGAGATCCAGGAGTATCTGGGGCACGCAGATATAAAATCAACCGACATTTACACTCATATGCAGCCAGCTGCTAAGAAGAAGATGGCATCCACTATGGGGAGTGTTCTGAAACCTCGAATCAATGTCGCCGATACCACCAAGATGGATAGTGGCAGCAATGGGGAGTATCATGACGCAACTCAGCAGCAGTAGTGTGTAGAGATTTCTAGCATGTCAGAAACAACACTGTTTCTGACATGCACCTTATTTTCATTTTCAGGGATATTCTTCAGTATATGATAATACAGGAGGTGGAATTTATCCGTGATGCCTACAGGAGATTATGAGTATGAATAGGAGCTAATAATTCTGACATGCTTAGTGACATGCTGGGTAAAAAACATCTTCTAAACGCGAGGTTGTGAAAAACAAGAGACCTCGCGAACCCGCGCTACAAGCGGTTCTACGAGGTCTCTTCTATGGTCTGAGTGGCGGGAGTTGAACCCACGGCCTCTACCACCCCAATCCGCAAAAATGCGTTGCTTTTTGCGGATTATCAAACCTCATTAAACCGCATTGTAACACACTTTTTTGGGTGTGTCAAGGGGCAAAATACGAGGAAACCGCATAGCAAAAACATAAACAAAACACCCTCGAAAAACCGCATGAAATCGTTGAAGTGTAGAAAAGTGTAGAAATGGCATACCGTTTGGGAATGATGAGAAACGTAGCGAGCTAACCAGGATAAGGGTTAGCGGTTGCGTTTCTTTTTTACCTTATTGTACCTCATCCAAGCTCATTATGTTTTAATGTACTTAATGGTAGCTTATTGTTACTCGAACTTTTTTTGTAATTGCATCCCTAACTGCTTCAATAGGGAACGCAATGTTCTAACCAAGGGTATGGTTAGCGCGCTATCGTTGCCAAATGTTTCTCATTGGATTTGTCCAGGCTACTTTACGACCACTACCTCCCGCAGGTAAGGGTGAATGATATTCTTACAATAAATGTAAAGTATCCCCGCCGCTGGCTTACATACTTACGTTGTTCTGAACGGATAGCTATGGTATAATGATTAACATATTTCTTGTATCTATTATTATAAACTAGAGGTGTTTTTTTGAAACTGGCATCAAAGGTATTACTGTGCATATTGGCTTCCGCCATCATATTGTTTTTCGGGTTCTTCGTTTTGCTAATCGTCGCGTTTGGCGGCGCGGGGACGTTTTATCAAACCCTCGTTGTTGTGGGCGCCGTTATCCTATGGCTCTTTATGATTATGCAAATTTGGCAGCTGCTAAAGCCCAAAGTAAGATACATTTTGATAGCGGTAGCGGTTGCCGTGATGGTTTTGGCGGCCATGGGATTTGAGATTAATAAAGCGTATCACAACAGCTTTGACGAAGTAAACGAGCAGGGCGTTGATCTGTCGCTGTATGACCCGTTTCGGAAGGATACGCTCGCCGTATCGCTGGAAGAGCCGGCAACAATACGGATCCAGGACAACCCGCCGAATATAGATGGAGCTACCGCGCTTTATCCACTGTATTCCGCTTTTGCGAGGGCCGTTTATCCTTCTGGTACGGACGGCGTTTATGAAGGGGACGTCGAGGTCGAAGCCGGAACAGTGGTTCCTCAAAAGGTTGACAGTATTGTCGCCTGCACAAATACCGACGGCGCGTACAGGAGACTGATCTCGGGGGAGGCAGATATTATCTTCGTGGCAGGACCTTCGGAAGGCCAGCTTCAAATGGCAAAGGAAGCAAATGTGGAACTAAAATTAACTCCCATTGGCCGTGAAGCCTTTGTGTTTTTCGTAAACGCCAAAAACCCTGTAAACAGCCTTTCCATTAACGATATCCAAAGGATATATTCCGGCGAGACGAAAAACTGGCGCGAGTTCGGGGGCAATAGCTCTGCGATCAGAGCCTTTCAACGTCCAGAAAATTCAGGCAGTCAAACGGCGCTTGTTTCGTTTATGGGAGATATCCCCCTTATGACACCGCCCAAAGAGGATGTCGCGTCAGGCATGGGTGGAATCATCAGCAGGGTTACATCTTATAAAAATTATGATAACGCGATCGGGTATTCATTCTTATTCTTCGCTACCGAGATGGTGCATGACAACAAAATCAAGCTGTTGGCGCTAAACGGAGTTGCTCCTACAAGAGAAAATGTTGCGAACAGATCATATCCGTACGCGGCCGAATTTTATGCCGTAACCGCCGGAACGGAGAATCCCAACGCGGAGATATTTATTGAATGGATCTTGTCCGAGCAAGGCCAGTATCTTGTGGATAAAACAGGTTATACACCACTGATGGACGCGGGCAAAGATGATAATTAGGGCTTGTCCTCATAGTTTCTGATGTGAAACAGGGTGAGAAAGTGAACATGATGTTGTCAAGTGAAGAGAATGAAGGTGGAAGAAATATGATTGAAGTTGTATTTGGTGACAGTGCGTGCGGCAGCCTAAAAATGGCGCAGCATTATGGCAATGGGAAGTACCCTGGCGGAGCTATCGGTGTGATTGTAAGTCATAGTGATGGCAGCAAACCAACCGAAGAAGAAATCCAAACCGCTCAGCGGGAAGCCGAGGAAAGAGAGCGACTTGAATGGGAAAACGCTACGCCTATGGGTGGAAGCCCCGCAGATGTCTACGGTTTTGGATTTGGACTGAGCATTGGTGATATTTCTGAAAATGTTCCGGGCGAAAAGCGCCGGCAGGTGCTTGAATGGCTGTATAGCATCTACCCTAACCTTGAAGAAGGCCCAGCTTTTACAGAGGAACTGATACAGAAGGCAAAGGATATTTTGAAAGAAGTTTGCTACCGCATCTCTACAGGCGAAAGTGCTCGCCTGTGGTACAGTAATCAGCCCGATGAGCTTTGTGGAATGCATTGGTTTATGGCTCAGTTGAATCAACTGGAACTGAAAAGCGGTCAAGTTATCCTCGTTCAGCTTCCAGGCTGGGAGATTGGTGAGGATGGGAATATGTTAATTCAATCCGGGTGGGGTAGCGTAAAGCCTGGAGAATGGCATCGTTATCTTGATCTGCAAAGAGCAGCGCCGTCAGCGTTTTGCAAATGGTATGCCGCTCACTGGAAACGTCTTCAGAAAGAAAACGCCCCATTACGCGCCATGCTGAATGGGCGGCTTGTTAGTGTGCCGGAAACACTCTATGATGAATTTATTGCCCGTGAAATCGCAGCGACTGCAGACGAATTTCATGAAGCAAACCTTATTGGTAGAATTTTAGGGAAATACGAGCTTGGCATCGGCGATGCGTGGATCGCCCAGCGCATAGAAAGCATGATTTCCACTGGCGTCTTGATTCCCGTTACGGAACCCGCGCCCGACAGTCCGATTTATCATCGGAAATTAAGAAAGTGTGTCAAAGTATAAGGGAAGTTCATATTGGATTTCGTTCCTGCACCAGTAGTAACAGTTCCGGCCGATAAGATGAATGTAGAGTATTCATATAATCTTCAGGGAGGGATAGTATTGTTAGTGACTCATATTTACTTTAATGGACAGTGCAAACTCTACGTTCGCAGCATCCCGATACGTGGAGAAGAACATGAAAAGCAAACAATGTGTACCATGTGAAATCAAAGGAGGTACGCCTAATGGACATATCCGAACTGCGCGACCGCGTATATTCGTTGCCCGTGCTGGAAAACAAAATGTCAGATCTGCAAAGAGAGCTTAACAGAGCGCACGACGAGGTTTCGGCGCTGCTGCGGCAATATGAGCGGGAGCGTGGCGATGTGGAGCGGCTCGAAAAGGAATCGCTGTCGTCGTTCCTGCTGAAACTGGCAGGTAAATATGAGGATAAGCTGGAACGGGAGCAACGGGAGGAAATCAGCGCCAAGCTCGCTTACGACCGCGCCGCAATCCGGCTTGAGAGCCTTACTCGGGATCGCGATATGCTGGGCCTGCGTATCGGCGAGCTGCGGGCCGATGAAAGGCGCTATCAGGCGGAACTGAGCAACCGGCGCGCTGAGCTAGGCAGTCTGACCGGGCAAAACGCCGACCATTACGCGGAACTGGAGAAGCAGCGAAAAGCTATCATCGCGCAGATTACCGAGATCAGGGAAGCGATAAGCGCCGCTGCCCGCGCCAAAGCCACGGCGCTCAGCGCCCAGGAATCCCTGAAAAGCGCCCAGGGCTGGGCAACCTATGACGCCTTCACGCGGGGCGGGATCATTTCGCATATCGCCAAATACTCGCATATTGACAGCGCCGAGCAGAACTTCAGCGTCCTTTCATCCCAACTACGCGACCTGAAAACCGAACTCGGTGATGTCAACGGCATGAGCGCGGGAAGGCTTAGTGAAATTTCCTCAACCCAGCGGGCTGTTGATTTCTGGTTTGACAACATCTTTACAGACCTGTCCGTGCGCGGGCAGATCATAGACAATGCCGAGCAGTTAGGTCGGCTGCTGTGCGGTATCGATACCACCGAATCCGTCCTCAATGCGAAGCTGAGGGAATGCGAGACGGAATTAGCCGCCAACCGCCGCGCCGAGGAGACATTGCTGGTGTCCTTATAAACGATATAGGACGATAGTATAGGTGAATACTTTGTTTAGATAGATGCAAGGTGGCTTTTATGAAAAAAATATTGGTTCTGACATTATCTATTGCGATTGTTTTATCCGGCTGCTTGGGAACAGCCCCGGTTGTACCCGGCGATATGGCAGAAAGTCCGGCGACGGCCGAGGATAATCCGCCGAACGCGGCCGTAGATCCACTTCTTGTGGACCTGATGGACGCGATAGAGGCCGCCGACCTAAATTACGCGCGCATTGATGTGGACGGTTCGACCTACGATGCCCCGGAGCCAGTTCGCGTCACGAAAGAGCTGCTGCGCGATATGGTTGGCGCGATCCTCGCCGGCAATCCGGAGCAATTGGAGCCGCCGGTAAAATCCGCCAGTGACGGTCAAACCATCATGGTGCAATTCCCGTTTGGAGAG
>Ga0153947_1001267_pt1 | contig 11997 bp, 11 predicted proteins | sample TSNJ031MetaG_FD_104697 | JGI IMG/M metagenome (GOLD analysis project Ga0153947, IMG submission 104697) | Attine ant fungus gardens microbial communities from New Jersey, USA - TSNJ031 MetaG | ecosystem: Host-associated > Fungi > Mycelium > Unclassified | place: USA: New Jersey, Wharton State...
ACTCAGGGTATATTCCACACGGGGCGGAACCTCCGCATAAACTTTACGGGTCAGCAAGCCGTCCTCCTCCAGAGACCGCAGGTTGTCGGTGAGTACCTTCTGGCTGATGCCTGTCACACTTTTCCGCAGCTCTCCGAAGCGCTTGGTTCCCGTAAGCAGATCCCGTATAATTAACAGCTTCCACTTATTCCCTATAAGCCCCACCGTTGTCGCTACCGGACACGGGGGTAATTCCTGTTTGGTTAGCATGTTCATTCCTCCAATAGTTACAAAAAGGTGCCTATATAATAAAATAGTGCCTACTTCACAATTGATTATTACAATGCTATTATAATACTAGATTCGGGAATGCGCAACCCCATCGGTCAAACTTTTACAACGGAGGTTATCCCCATGAAAAAGAACAACTATAAAACTGTGCAGCTGGATAAGGGAAAAGTGCACATCTATGATTTCGGCACCGCTAGGCTTCATGCCTATCAAACCAACGATTTTTTGAGTGACGAGGTTTTTATCCTTGAAAAAGGCGGAAAGGCGGTCGTCATTGAAGCGCCCTGTTTCACCGACAACATCCGTGAGCTTACAGAATACATTGCAAAGCTTGACACAGCCGTTGAAGGCAAACTGCTGTCCTACCACATGGCCGGCGGCGCCTTCCTTCCGGATGTGCCGGTCTACGCCACAAAAAACGCGGACGATTACGGACATCAGGGAGGTGGCAAGGGATTGATCGACAATTTTTCCAATACCTTTGGAGATATCTTTGACGCTTCTATCCCAACTGTCACTACCTATATAGACGAAGGCTCTGTTACCATTGCAGGGATCACCATGAACATTGTAATGACAGCTGATGCCTTTGATATTGAAATTCCCGAAATTAATACGGTGTACACCCATATGCTGGGGAATGACTGCCATTCCATTGTAGCCGGTTCCGGGCATGCTGACGCAATTGTTGGACAATTGCGGGGATACATCGCCAGCGGCTATGATTTAATCCTTAGCTCACACTATACTCCGGAGGATTTGAAGGATGCCCAGACCAAGATTGATTATCTTGAGGAACTAAAAGAGATTGCAGTGGAGAGCGCTAACGCGCAAGCTTTCAAACTAAAGGTACAGCAAAGGTATCCGTCTTATGGCGGCGAGAATTATCTGGACATGACTGCCGGGTTCTTCTTCCCAGCCGAATAAGAATAATTTATATACAGAAAGCGTCATAGGGTATTGATCCATTTGGCTCATCCCAATGACGCTTTTTTACGTTTAAGCTCTCCATGTGATTTGTATAAATTCATCATTTAAGCGTCAGCTGCTTTGAAATTGTAAAGGGGCCGGAGTACCTTGTCGACAGTGACCGTGTCCTGCACGTTCTCCACGATTTCCTCCATGGGTTTGTAGGCGAAGGGGGCCTCGTCGATGGTGCTTTTATTAATCGAGGTGGAGTAAATCCCCTGCATAGCCTCCTGATACTGGGTCAGAGTGATGCTGTCCTTGGCCTCCCTGCGGCTCATGACACGGCCTGCTCCGTGAGGTGCCGACCAGTTCCAGTCCGGGTTGCCCTTGCCGGTGCAGAGCAGACTGCCGTCCCGCATATTGATGGGGATCAACACCCGCTCCCCTTCCCTAGCGGAGATGGCCCCCTTGCGCAGGATGCCATGCTCGATATCGATATAGTTGTGGATGGTGGTGAAGCTTTCCTCCGCCTCCAGTCCGGTAGCTTCCAGAATTTCCTTTGCCATACACCGGCGGTTGATGTCGGCATACTCCTGAGTGATGGCCATATCGTGGAGGTAGTCCTCCAACAGCTCCCCATCCAACCAGGCCAGAGATTCGTTCACCTGGGAGACCGGCAGCTTTTTCAGCCGCTTCTGGATTTCCTTCTCCTTACCCTGGGCCTTTAACCGGTCGATCAGCTCCCGTGCCCCCGTATCCAGTTTGCGCTGCTGTACGGCGGCATTCTGGTAGTGCTTCGCAACCTGTAATCCTAAATACCTGCTGCCGGAGTGGATGACCAAGTAGAGCCTCCCCTCCTCATCTTTGTCCAGCTCAATGAAGTGGTTGCCTCCGCCCAGAGTACCAATGCTGCTGTACGCCCGATCCAGGTTCACCTGCTTTTTGCAGCGCAGCTGGTGGATCTGCGTTTGCAGCGCCATTTCATGTGCGTCCTTTCGCACCTCAAACCCTGCGGGGACATGATTGTGGATGGCTTTATCCAGCCGCTCCAGCTCCACATGCTTGTCGCAAAGCAATACCGTCTCCATGCCGCAGCCAATGTCCACGCCCACCATGTAGGGCACTGCCTTCCCGTGGATGGTCATGGTGGTACCGATGGTACAGCCTGCACCGGCGTGGGTGTCCGGCATGATGCGGATGGTGCTGTTCGCTGTGAATTCCTGATTCAGCAGTGTAATAATCTGGGAAATCGCCTCCTGCTCCACATTGTCTGTGAATACCTTGGCGGTGTTGTATTTTCCGTTCAGTGTAATCATGGTATTTCCTCATTTCTTTCTATAAAACGCAAAAATGCCCGAAACCGCTCTGGCTTCGGGCATGGTTCATATTCAGACAGACATGGTTTTAAAAAGACGTGCCACCATGCTGCCCCCGTATGAAGATACCGAAACCATTGTTGGTATTCACTTGTTTTCTTATGATGCAATGCATGATGTTCACCTGCCTTTCATTATTGGTTGCAGTATAACAGACGGGATAAGCTGTTGTCAAGAAGTGATCCTCAACGGGAGAGGCTTTTCTTGTTCGGATTAGCGCGTTACAATCAAAGGAAAAAATTATAAATACTAACGAGGCTGTGTACTCATTGAGAACTGGGAAACAGCGTCCAAAGCTCCTCGTTGGATGCCTCAGCCATGAAATTGCCCCCTTTCCATGAAGATAAGATTATCCTATCATACCTTCCGGTAATTTGGTATAATGGTGGTAAAGAGAGGAAGGTGTGGTATGATTATTTCCTCATCCCGGCGTACCGATATTCCGGCATTTTACAGCGACTGGCTAATCAACCGTATCCGGGCAGGGGTTGTCAAAACCAGAAATCCATTTAACTCCGCCCAAGTACAGGAGATTTCCCTGCGACCGGAGGATGTTAACTGCATTGTTTTTTGGACAAAGGACCCCGCACCGATGTTACCCAAGCTACAGATTCTGGACGAGATGGGCTACCACTACTACTTCCAGTTCACTCTGACACCCTATGGCCGGGAGCTTGAGCAAAACTTACGTCCAAAGCCGGAGATCGTGGAGACTTTCCGTTCTCTCAGCCGGAAAATTGGCAGCCACCAGGTTATTTGGCGCTACGATCCGATTATCCTCAACAGAGATTGGAGTGTTGACTGTCACATCACCGCCTATGAAGAATTGTGTAAGCGGCTTTCGCCCTATACCGAGCGCGTTATTATCAGCTTTGTCGACCTTTACAAAAAGGTATATACCGACCGGATGCGGGAGATTACACCACTGGAAATGGTCACATTGGCCAAGGAATTTGCTGGTATCGCAGCCGATAACGGACTTTCCATTTATTCTTGCTGCGAGGCACTCGACTTATCGGTGTACAGCATTGGCAAGTCGGCCTGCATCGACAAAGAGCTGATCCAGCGGATTACCGGCATGCCGGTTGAAGCAAAGCCTGACCGAAACCAACGCCCAAATTGTGGCTGTTGCAAAAGCGTGGATATTGGAGCTTACAACACCTGTGGAAATGGCTGTGTCTACTGCTACGCCAATCATAGTCCAGCTTCCACCGCACGCAACCGGGAGCGGCATAATCCGGACAGTGCGTTTTTGATGGAATAGTGGATTTCACGATAAAAAAGATAAAGGATGATAATGATGGATAGTTTTCAGCTGGCGCAGGGTGTCTCGGTTTCTAATCTGGAAGGAATTCGTGAGTGCTATGAGGTCATTGAACGCCCCCATCCTTCGGACGGGCAGCCATTTTATTCATTTGCAATTAATATCAGTATTGAAAAGCTGAGCCCCCTGCTAATTGATTTCTGTAAGGGTCTGGAGGAACCAGGTTTCTTTCTCTGCGAGATTCCCACATCGCAGCAGGAAGAGCTGGAACTTCGACAGTCGGAGCAGGATCCTTTTCACAAAAATGTTTACTACCGGGATGGCTGCTCCAGACATGAACTGCTGCGCCTATTGGAAGCATATGGGGAATGGTTTATTCAGGATGGCATGAGTTGCTTTGGGTTTGCTTCCCACAACTCAAAGGATGAAATCTTTGTGGGGAAGTACAAGATTACAAATATATTTACCAGGAACGCGGAACGCTATAAAGCCTTGCTGGCTCAGTTCGGCATACCCCAGGAAGCACAGATAAAAACAGTTTGGAAGAATTTCTGCCATGAGACTCCCGGTGAATGTAGCCTGTTTGCATTAAAGGGCAGAACGGTCTACGATATTGTGGAAGAGATGCAGAAAAACGGCTTATATTTGGCGGAACAGCGGGAGGAATAGTGCCCGCAACTTTTGGTATTATATTTTTTATGATGAATACTATATCAATATATTTGACGGTCAATGGCGGTAACTTCGGCCTCAGTACTCCCTTCCATAAAAGCCAGAATATTGTCTGCAATGCTGTCAGCCCGGGACGGATTGGCCGCAATGCTGACAACACTGATCACCAGCGTTTGTATCATATCCTGCTCCGACGTTTCACAAGCGGATACGTTGAACTTGTTGCACAGCCTCTGGAGCAGGCTTTTGATCTCCATGCACTTCTCCTTGAGGGAATGTACCCAAGAGACGTATAAAGTTACGGTTAATACGACAACTCTCATAGCGGCTTCTTACTTTATAAAATAATATGATTTTATTTTGCCCAACTAATGAGAAAAGGCAAGAACAGGGGAGAGGAGATTTAGCGCAGATAAGTAGAGGATAGGGCGCTTTGTCAGTGCCATATCTTCCATAAATATCTTAGTCGTGATAATTTTGCTTGAAAACTCTCTTAAAGATTGCTAGGTCACCAATGTTACGGCATTTCCGGGTGGTTGTTGGCGAAATGCTTGAGTATCACAATCGGATCATGCTCGCTGGGATTTGTGATTGTCACGCCTTCCCGAGCGGCTTTTTCGCTGACAAAATACTCATCCGCGCTCTTCTGGCCAAAGCGGAGCATTACTGGTGTTTCAGCGTTATTAACGCCAAACTTGCCGTGTCCCTGCACAAAGATGCAACCGTATGCGGCTTCATCTTTGATAATGACGCTCTTGCCAGGATAAACCGTCAACTCCTTCGCACCGATATATTCGTTGCCATAGGATATCCATTTCTCAATGTAGCCGTCGTCTTGGCTGCTGAGTACAGGCGGGCGGAAATAGGTCTTTTTGTAGTGGGGATCCACGTTCTTTTCCCAATCAAGCAGGCTCATTACGTAGTCCATGTTCAGTTTTTTGTCCTCGGGGCAGTTTTCCACAAGAAAGTCATAGGGATTAACTTCTCCCGCTGTGATATTTTCGTATACAGAGTTTACATCGGAATTCCATTGCGGTTCATAGGTGAGATATGACCCGGGCGCGTGGATAACGCCGGGCGGCGTATACCATCCCGTGCCAAGCTCAATGCGGTAGGCGCGGGAAAGCTCTGTAATGCGGATATCCCGCTTTTCATAGTCGAACAGCCGCTCCTTTACCATTTCCGGCGTAACGTCAGGGTCAAATCCAAAATATGTATGGGGAAATGTGCCGGAGTGGTTGTTGAGTTGTGGCGGGAAATAATACGCCTCCGGTTTACCCAGGCGTCCGACACGGGCTGCTGCCTCAAAGTCCAAATGTACATGGTGGAACAGCGGCTCGCCGTAGTCGAAGAATTTTGAGTACATGGGCCAAGTACCGTACTTGTCCATAAGTTCCTTACCGATTAGTTCTGCGCCAAGTTCCTCAACAAAATCCCGCAGGGTGATGGGGCCGGCACCTGTTTCTACATAACTCAAACCCTCGTCGGAAGCGGCGTCCGGCCCGTTCATGCAGGTTATCACCGATGAGAACCAGCGTTCCTTGATCGCGCCACGCTTCGTACCAAGCGCGTAGTAATCGTGAGGGTGAAGTTTTAACCTGTTACCGGGCTTGGAAAAGCGCCGGGGGACAAAGACAGGATTCAGGCGCAGTATACCATGATTATTATCGAAAACACTCCGAATTATAGATGAGCTCGCCATAAAAACCTCCGTTAACACCAACTGTTGTATTTATACACAAAATTTTTGTTTTTCGATATTAATGATTTCCTGTATCTTTGGGGTGGATGGCCCGTCCTTGAATTCCAGGGATAGCCATTCCCCTGCTATTTTCTTTGCCAGTTCGTGGCCGATGACCCGTTCGCCCATGCACAGGATATTGGCGTCGTTGCTGAGAATGGAGCGTTCCGCCGAAAAGTTGTCATGGCAGACCGCCGCCCGTATCCCCTTGAATTTGTTTGCGGTAATTGCCATGCCGATGCCTGTGCCGCACACCAGTATGCCCCGTTTGGAAAAACCGCTGTCGATAATATTCCGGCATACCCTGGCTGCCACCGTCGGATAGTTGACGGGATCTTCCGGGCTGTCGCAACCCATGTTCTCCACGACAAAGCCTTTTTGCGCGAGAAACTGTACCAGCATATCCTTCATAGGTACGGCGGCGTTGTCGCAGCCGATGACTATCGTCTTTAGCATAAATACTTCCCCCCGCCTTATCCGATGATTTCCATAATGCCATCCGCCAATGCCGTTAGTATGATGCAACAGGAAGTTGCGCCGGCATCGAGCACGCCTCTTGACCGTTCGCCAAGACGGGCGGAGCGTCCAAATTTCGCCGTCAGATCCTTGGTGGAATCACGCCCGGCCGCGGCCGCGGATTTCATATTCGCAAGAGCCGCCGAAAAACTCTTGCCGCTGTCCGCCGCCGCTTTCAGCGCGTCTATTGCAGGGGTGAGGGTGTCCACCAGAGTCTTGTCGCCTACTCGCGCGTCCACAATATCACACAGCCCGTCAAGCCCGGCAGCCAGCATCATGGCCAGCTCCGTAGCGCCAATTTCCTCAAGATATTCACCGGCGTCGCCCATGTCGGAAAACACGGTACCGTAAATAGGACCCATAGAACCGCCGATTTCCGTGAGCAAAAGCGTACCCAATTGATTCAGCCCTTTGGAGAAAGTAATATCTTTTTCCGAAATCCGCTCGCCAAACATTGTGAAACCCTTGTTCATGTTCATACCGTGGTCGCCGTCGCCAATTAATCCGTCCACCGCGCTAAGGTAAGCTTTATTTTCCTGTACGGCGGTCACCATTTTCATTAGTATCGGTTTTCCGTCGCTGCTTTTGAATGTTTCCACAGAATCACCTCTGTTTTAAGCCCGTGCTATAGCAGGGAATGTCGATGAGTTCTTTCAGTTCCTCGTCAAGCTTCATTACAGTCAGGGTCGCACCCATCATCTCAAGGGAGGTAAAGTAGTTGCCCACATAAGGCCGGTAGATTTTGACGCCTTTTTCGGTGAGCAGCTTTTCAATTTCGTCATAGAGTACGTACAATTCCATCACGGGGGTAGCTCCAAGGCCGGATACTAGCACCGCAACTTCGTCGCCCGGAACAAAGGGATAATCGGGCAAAACGACGTCCACCATCCGCTTCGCCATCTGCGCGGCGGTTTCAAGAGGGCATATCTCGATACCGGGTTCGCCGTGGTGGCCAATACCCACCTCCATTGTGTCCTCTTTAATCTCAAAATTAGGGTGGCCGACGGCGGGAAGCGTGCAGGAAGTAAGGCCGATTCCGATGCTGCGGGTATTGTCGATAGCCTTTTGGCCGGCGGCGATGACCTCGTCCAAGGAAGCGCCCGAAGCCGCTTTCGCGCCCCCACATTTCCACATAAAAATCTCCCCGGCACCGCCGCGGCGGTTTTTCCGTTCATCCTTAGGCGCTGATGGCACATCATCGTTGGCTACTACAGTCTTTACTTCTATGCCTTCTTTTTTGGCCATTTTCATAGCCATTTTCACGTTCATGTTATCGCCGGAATAGTTGCCGTACAGGCAGGCCACGCCCTTGCCTTGATCCGCCGCGCGGAAAGAGTCTAAGAACGCGGCGGCGGTGGGTGAAGAAAATATCTCGCCCACGGCTACCGCATCGCAGAGATTGGTGCCGACATAACCGATGAATGCGGGCTTGTGACCGCTGCCACCGCCGGTCACGATACCTACATGATTGCCATGGATATCCGCCCGTTTGATAACGCGGGCGTTATCGGTTGGCGATACGATATCGGCATGAGCCTTGATATAGCCCTTCAGGTATTCATCCACGATATAATCGGGGTTATTCATAATGCGCTGCATAGTTACACTCCTTACTTGTGCGGTTTAAGGCAAATCAATTGAAAGTCCCGGTATGTATTTGCACGCCTCCGCCAATATTCCTGCGTAATTGCCGTACACTCCTGCACAATGGTGAATATACGGCCCCTCCACCAACTTTTTCTCCCATGCAGGCCAATCCGGGACCTCAAACCACACGTAAGTAACTTTAGTTTTTGGGCCGTCCACGGCCCTGCCTTCGCCCGCAAACAGCAGATACTCCCCATGGTCGCCGTCAAAGCGGCAGATTGTTATATCGCCTTCCATCAGTTCCCATTCGCCAGTCCCGTACTCATGTCCGGGGAAAATAAAGTGCTTTCCGAGCTTTTTTTCGCACCCTTCTCTTGCAATGGATGGCGGGAAGTTCCCGCAGTGCCAAAGCAATTCGGCGTTGTCGTTTTCCGGATGCCGCACCGTCAAATCCGCAAAAAAAACCGGGCTATGATTTCCCGCCGCAGCCTGCAAAAGGACTGCGCTCACTGCGCCGTGAATATCCGTTTCACAAGCAACAGGAATCCCCTCATCCATTAACAGACCATTAACGGTGCAAGGCATGATCCCAAGCCCGTCCTGCAGCGAGTTCCAGCACTGTATCGCGATGGATGTACAGCCGTTTTCAAAGCACAACTCTTTTAATACTACTTTCAACGCCGTGATTTTATCAAGAATCTCGGTGGGGACGTCCGCACAATCCATACCTCCACGGATTATTTCCATAGCTTCGTAGAATTCTGCGGGTTCGTCTCTTAACAGGCCCTCTGTTTTCATGACGATATCTATAAGGCTGACGGGCGTTACCTGTATCCCAAACCGCTCCAGCAGTTCGCCCTCGTTGCAGATGACCGACCAGAAGCCCGCCGGGCGTGGCCCTACCTGCAAAACCCGCAAGCCCCGGAATGCTTTTACCACACTGCACACTAAAACAAAATCTTTAAAGCCCTTCGCAAAGACTGCGTCGTCTGCTCGGCAATTCTCTATGTATGTAAAAGGCACGTTGAACCGCCGGAGTATTTTACCGGTCGCAAACAGGCCGCACTGCGTATCCCGCGTACGCAGGCCATCCTCAAGCGGCGCATCGTCGCGCGGCCCCCAAAGCAGAACCGGTTTCCCGACTTTTGCGGCTGCCTTGGCAACAAGATCTTTCGTGCCGAAGTTGCAATGAGGGAAGAAGACGCCGTCGACGCCCGTGCGCTTCATCTTTTTCACAACCGCGGGTAAATCCTTCTCGCTAAACAGCAACCCTTCTGAATTGATATCGTCAATGTCCACGATGGATATGCCAAGGCTTTTAAGCTTTTTAATTGTGATATCTTTATGCTTTTGCGCCTCCGACGCACTGAAAACGTCCCGTCTGGTAGCGATTACCCCAATCGTAATATCATCTTTGCCCATCAGACTACAGTCCTTCCGCGATTCTTTTCAAGTTGGCAAGGCCCTGTATCGCAAGATCTTCCCCAGTTTCCGCGAATTTTCGCCAGATGGCGCAGTTGCCCGCGAGTTCCTCAAAGCTTGGGTCAAAGGATTCTATGGTCAATGGGCCGTCATATCCGATATCAAGCAGCGCACGGAAAAATTCTCCAAACGGCACAAGTCCGGTCCCCGGTATACCGCGGTCGTTTTCGTTCACATGGACATAGCCCAGATATTCTTTCCCGCAGGTCTTGACAGCACCCGCAAAGCTTTTCTCCTCGCGAATCATGTGGAAGCAATCCAAATGAACCCTCATATTGTCGACCCCGACATCTTTACAGTATTGAACCGCATCCTCGGCGATGTTCAGGAAATGCGTTTCAAAGCGGTTGACGCATTCAACGGCGATGATGCCGTCCCATGTTTCTTTCGCGTAATTCGCGATTTCTCGCATGCATTCCACCGACCATTCCCATTCCTGCCCGGTGCGCGGTTTGCGTGTCAGGCAACCCCACCCGGCATAGATGACCCCGCCGAGAATCTTTGCGTCAAGGGCTTTATTGATGTCCACCATGGTTTTCATGTGCTTGACGGCATTTTTACGGACCTCAGCATCGGGGGAAATCGGATTGGTATCAGCCCCAAGCGTTGTGGTCGTGACAAGCTCCAGCCCGGTTTCCACCTTTGCTTTTAACACCTTTTCAAGAGGAAACCTATCGGGATATGCTATTGCAAGGTCAACCACCTCGAATCCGAGCTCTTTCGCCTTGGGAATAATCCAGATATCCTTCTCCGAGAACACTTCTGTCCAGATAAAGCTGTCTACGCCGAATTTAAATTCACTCATGGTTTTAAGCCTCTTTCTCTCAATATTTATGCATTAAAGTCATGATAAACGGTATACCACTCCCGTTCTTTATATGACCACAGCGGGCGGAACAGAACGTTCTTTCCCTCGTCATCTTTGGCCGTAAAGGTTATGCCGACGCCCTTTTCCGCCGCTTTGTCCGGCCTGGTGACAACTCCCTCCAGATTAAAGTGCTTGCCCTCAGATGCGAGAAGGATTGGGCCATACATCAGCGCCGCTCTTTGCGGTTGCTGCTTGCATATTGGATAAGTGCGAAGGCTCATGGGGAAAGAGACTCCAACCTCATCGCCCGCAGACCACTCCCTGTCAATTATTGCCCATTCGCCGGGGATGATATCAATATCCACCCCCGTACCGTTTACGGATATCCGTGCCCCACTAGAAACCCAGTGGGGAATGCGCAAAGCGATCTTCATTTGCCCCGCGCAGCTAACGGAAATGCTGAAGCTGTCCTCCTCGGGATAGTTGCCTTTGATTTCAACAGCGACGGATTTCCCGGCAATATTTGCTTCTGCCTTCGACGGGATATACTGGCTTATATACAGGCAGCCATCGTCCTGGTAATAGATCATGTTGTGATATTCAGTCAATGCCTGCGGATAAGTGCCCGAGCAGCAGGGGAAGCTGTGCGGGAAATAAACCTTGCGGCCTCCGCCAATTCGGTGATCGGAATAATAGAAGGTTTTGCCCCGCCTTTGACTGTCGTCTTTCATGGGAAGTGACGCACCGATCGCATTATACAGAGCTGTCTCCGCCCACTCACCGTAATGCGCCTGCCCTGTGAGGCTGAGCAGATGGCGCACCGTCTTAAACACTGCCCACGCACCGCAGGGCACCTCAAAGGATTTTGCGATACGTTCGATATCCTGATAGTTCGAGCCTTGCTGGTCGGCCATATGCTCTTCGATTGCGTAACCGCCGTCAGCCAATAACTGATTTTCTTTCAGGAATTTATAAGCGTTCAGAATTGTTTGCAGATAACGCTTGTCACCCAAAACCCGGTAAGCGTAAGCCGCGCCGCCCAGATTATTTACATGGCTATAACCATGAACCCGTGTCATGACGTCGGAAATACCTTCGCGAAGCCCGTCCCAATAATAATCATAATGCCAGACCGCAGCGAAATCCTTGTAGCGCTCATCACCCGTAGCGGTGTAGATTCTGTAAAGATTTTCCGAAAGGGTATACCATTCGTTGTCGATACGCTTGATAGCAGGATTTCCGCCGATAAACATTGTGCGCGAACTCATTGCCGGCATCCGAAAGCGGGGAAGCTCTTTTTCCGCCCATGCGGTGATTTTATCCATCAGGGTTTTGGCGTCTTTTATTCCGGCGTAAATGTATAAATCCGTCA
>Ga0153947_1001276_pt1 | contig 11954 bp, 8 predicted proteins | sample TSNJ031MetaG_FD_104697 | JGI IMG/M metagenome (GOLD analysis project Ga0153947, IMG submission 104697) | Attine ant fungus gardens microbial communities from New Jersey, USA - TSNJ031 MetaG | ecosystem: Host-associated > Fungi > Mycelium > Unclassified | place: USA: New Jersey, Wharton State...
ATTAGTGTTATAGATGCAAATGGTGCTACCAATAAATTTGAATATGATGAAATGAATAATATTATCAAAACCGAGAATGCCAAAGGCAATCTTGTGAAATATTATTATGATAATAACAATAATCTTATTAGAACTGATTATATGGGAACATTGGAGTTTTATAGTTATGATTGTTTAAATAATAAAATTAGTCAAACCGATAAGTATGGAGATACAAATAAATACAAATATAATGAATATGGTTATCCAATCGCACAATTACAATCTAACGGGGTAATTATTCACTATGAATTTGATTATATGGGAAATGTATTAAAACGTTATACTGATTCTCTAGTGATCACTTATGAGTATGATAGCGATAATCAAATAATTAAAATGATTGATAATAATGGAACTTCTAATTATACATATGATAATTTAGGAAATATAATTTCAACAATTGATGTAAATGGTAATGAGATTAAATATGAGTATGATAATAATTCTAATAATACTAAAATAATTTATAGTGATGGAACAATCATTGAAAATGTTTATAACAATAAAAATCAAGTATCTAAAATAATTGAAAATAATTCTCTTGTTGCAGAATATACTTATGATTTCTTTGGTAATGAAAAAACAATTAAAAGAGCCAATGGAATTATTTCGACTTATGAATATGATTTATTAAATCAAATAATCAGTTTAACAAACACAGAGAATGGTAAGATTGTTAGTGAATACTCATACACTTATGATCTTATTGGAAATCTAATTAATGAAACGAATATAAAAGATGGAATGCCTACGATTAAAACATATGAATATGATATGTTAGAACAATTAACTAAAGAGGAAATTAACACTAATGGTATAATAACAACTACAACTTATAATTATAATCTTCTAGGAAATAAAGTAGAAATTACAAATAATTCTATTGACAAGAAATATACATATGAAAATAATCGTGTGGTAAAAATTGAGGATACGGATAAAATAGAAACAATTTCCTATGATGATTTAGGAAACATTTCTCTAGTTCGTAGTAGTAATGGCGATTTAACAAAATATTCATACGATAGTTTTAATCGTTTGGTAGAATATGAAGACAATCGATATGTCTATACTTATTCATATGATGGTTTAGATAATCGAATTAAAAAAACAGAAGAAGATAAGTTATTGTATGCTTATTCATATACTTATGAAGAATTATTAAATTTAAATGATGAAATATTAGAAGAACTTCAAACAACAAGTAAAGATATAGAAGAATCATTTGAATACTTAAAAGAACAAATAATAAGAAAAGATGAAACAAAAACATGTGAGTATTATGAAGAGTATCTTGGTAATGGCAACTATAAGCTAGATACTATTATTTATGAATATATAAATAATTTGACAAAAGAATATGAAGAAATATTACAAATATATAAAAATGGTGATATATATCAAACCGAGATATATAATTTGAACCGGATTAAAACAAATACAACTAAGACAGAAGAATACTATATTACAACAATAAGAAGTACAGTCGAAGAAAAATATGATGTAAATGGAATCTTAACTAAAGTGTACAACTACGGAACTTATGGTACAATAGAAGAAGTAGGATTTACCTATAATGGAGAACTAAAAGAAAGTACTGGCTTGATTTATTTAAGAGCAAGATATTATAATCCAGAATATGGGAATTTCATTAGTAAAGATACTTACAAGGGAGAACAAGATAATACATTATCACAAAATGAATATATTTATGCATTAAATAATCCGAATAAGTATATTGATCCGAGTGGACATTTTGGTTTAGCTATTTTTAATATTGGAGCAACATTATTAGCTGGAGCAGCAGCAATCACATTATCTCCTGTTGTTGCAGTTGTCGCAACAGTAGCAGTAATCGCAATCGCTGTAGTAGTAACAGTTGCAGCAGTGGCATATGTTGGAGAAGAATACTATGATGTTAATTGGAAAAAAACAGGAGAATCAATAGTTGATTCAGTAAAAGATGTAGGAAATTCAATTGTAGATGGATTTAATTCCAAAGCACGTGAAATTCAATCATATTGCACGATTATAATGGCTGAGATAGCAACGGCTATTGCTACAACAGAAACTGTTAAAGAAACTGATAAGAAAAGCAAATCTAAGGATGAAGAGAGAAATCATAATGTTTATTGCTTATATGATTTTTCCTCAACTCTTGTTAAATATATTGGTAGAACAATAAATTTAATAGCAACTGGAATACGTCATCGTGCAAATCCAGAAAGAAGTGCGTGGGGATTAAAAGAACTTAAAATTAATCTGACTAAAATGGAAGCAAGAGTGTTAGAAGAAAAATTAATATTACTATGTGGAACATTACAATTTGGAATAGGATCTAATAAGATTCATGGTATTTCTCCAAAAAATAGTAATTATAGTATGTATTTAGAAGCAGCGGCACAGATATTATTTGATGAAAGTAAAATCACTGTTACAGTGAATGTGACACTAAAAATGTTAATGGCTGCAGTTGGAATTTAGGAGGCAAGTACATGGGAGCATGGGGATTTAAATTATACGAAGATGATGTTACATGTGATATCAAAGAAGAATATATGATGTTAATCAAAGAAAATAAGGATAATATTGAGACAACGAAACGGATTATCAATAGCAATCAAGATTTTATTCAAGATGAAGATGACGGACCATTATTTTGGTTTGCATTAGCAGATATTCAGTGGAAGTATGGAAGATTACTACCAGAAATAAAAGAACAAGCTTTAAAACATCTTGATGAGGGTAAAAATTTAGAGCGATGGAAAGAAGAAAATCCTAAATTATATAACAAGAGAAAAGAAGTTTTGGATAATCTTAGAAGGCAATTAGAAAGTGAACAACCATCAGAAAAAAAGATTATAATAAAAAAACCATTTATCACTGATTGGAAAGATGGAGATTTGTTTGCTTGGAAAGTGGAAGACAGTTTTGCTGAAACATTAAATGGAAGATATTTTTTACTCTATAAAATTGGCGAAGTAGAAGGTGAAAACAATAGTGTATTACCATTACTATTTGTAAAAATAACAAATGACGACAAAATACCAGAAACTATAGAGGAGATAAATGACTGTGAATTTATAATAATGGAAGAAATGGTTCCTGCTAGTGTTTTTCGAAAAGTGCAAAGAAAAGAAATATCAGAAGAGGAATTTCATGATCCATTATTTGATAGAAAGTATAAAATTCCTGATTATCGATATTATAATTTAGATGTTTCTAAAAATAAAATACCTAAGAACCTTATTTACTTAGGCAATTATGAAAATATTTGGATCCCAAAAATGAATTTTGATGAACTTTTTGGAAGTAGAGGAGGATATGATTTTTGGAAAAATGCACAAAAATTTTTCGTTAGAAGTTTTCTTTATTGTAATAAAAAATTAGGAATGAATAATGATGAAAATTTTGAAAAGAATGCATTGAATGGAGAACCTTTTTCGAATGAATTATATCAAAATAAATATCAAGAAAACTACATCTTAAAAAAAGAATATTATGATGAAAAAACATTTATTAGAAAATAATTAGTACAATAGAAGAAGTAGGATTTTACCTACAATGGAGAGCTAAAAGAAAGTACAAGCTTAATCTATTTTAAGCACAAGATATTATAATATTATAGTATGTATTTAGAGGCAGTGGCACAGATGTTATTTGATGAAAGTAAAAATCACTGTTACAGTGAATGTGACACTTGATATGTTAATAATTGCAGTTGGTTAGGAGGCAAGGACATGGGAGCATGGGGATTTAAATTATATGAAGATGATGTCACATGTGATATCAAAGAAGAATATATAATGTTAATCAAAGAAAATAAAGATAATATTGAGACAACAAAACGGATTATTAATAGCAATCAAGATTTTATTCAAGATGAAGATGACGGACCATTATTTTGGTTTGCATTAGCAGATATTCAATGGAAGTATGGAAGATTACTACCAGAAATAAAAGAACAAGCTTTAAAACATCTTTCAGAAGGCAAAAACTTAGAACGATGGAAAGAAGAAAATCCTAAATTATATAACAAGAGAAAAGAAGTTTTAGATAATCTTAGAAAGCAATTAGAAAGTGAACAACCACCAGAAAAAAAGATTATAATAAAAAAACCATTTATCACTGATTGGAAAGATGGAGATTTGTTTGCTTGGAAAGTGGAAGACAGTTTTGCTGAAACATTAAATGGAAGATATTTTTTGCTCTATAAAATTGGTGAAGTGGAAGGTGAAAACAATAGTGTATTACCATTACTATTTGTAAAAATAACAAATGACGACAAAATACCAGAAACTATAGAGGAAATAAATGACTGTGAATATATAATAATGGAAGAAATGGTTCCTGCTAGTGTTTTTCGAAAAGTGAAAAAAAAAGAAATAATAGTCGAAAGTAATGAATGGTACAAGTTTAACAAAAAATATAGGATTCCTGATTATCGATATTATAATTTAGACATATCTAAAAATAAAATACCTAAGAACCTTATTTACTTAGGCAATTATGAAAATATTTGGATCCCAGAAAAGAATTTTGATGAATTACCTGGAAGCGAAGGTGGTTATGCTTCTTGGAAAAATGCACAAAAATTTTTTGTTAGAAGTTTTCTTTATTGTAATAAAAAATTAGGAATGAATAATGATGAAAATTTTGAAGAAAATTCTTTGAATGGAAATCCTTTTTCGAATGAATTATATCAAAATAAATATCAAGAAAACTACATCTTAAAAAAAGAATATTATGATGAAAAAACATTTATTAGAAAATAATTAGAAGGACTGAAAAATTCAGTTTTTTTCATAAAATTACAAATATGCAAATTGCAATTGCAATTATAATACTAGCATAAATTTGGAATAAGTATATTAATACTTTATACTATTTGGATAGTTTTATATTCAATAAAATATGCATATGCACAGTAAAACTAAAATATTATACTATTACAGATGTGATGCGATTTTTAGACGGAACGTCAATGGAACTTAAAAAAGATGACTCCTGTAAAATACAGAAATCATCTTTTAAAATCCTTTGCTTAAACTCTCTTTTTTATTTAGTCCTTGACAAAGAGTTCATTTTAAGAAAAATACTTCTTTTTTTTTCAATATTATGATATTTTAAATGAAAGGAGAATATTTATGTTTTCAAAAATATATTTAGACAATAATGCCACGACAAAAATATCTGAAGAAGTATTAAATGCTATGTTACCATTTTTAAAAGAAGATTTTGGAAATCCAAGTAGTATCTATGACTTTGGCAAAACAGTTAAAGAAGCAATTGATAAATCAAGAAATACAATAGCAACTTTTTTAAATTGTAAAGATAGTGAAGTTATTTTTACAAGCTGTGCTAGTGAGAGTAATTGTACTGCTATTATGTCAGCAGTAAAAGTTAATCCTAATAAAAAACATATTATAACGACAAAAGTAGAACACACTTCAATTCTAGAAACGATGAAATATTTAGAAAGTATAGGATATAAGATTTCATATTTATCAGTTGATAATCAAGGAAGAATTAATTTAAAGGAATTAGAAGATTTTATACAAGATGACACATTATTAATAACAATAATGATGGCTAATAATGAAATTGGCTATATTTATCCAATAAAAGAAATATCAGAAATAGCTCATAAAAATAATATTTTATTTCACGTTGATGGAGTTCAAGCTATTGGAAAGGTAAATATTGATGTAAAAGAATTAGGTGTTGATTCTTTATCAATATCAGGTCATAAAATTCATGCACCTAAAGGAATTGGAGTTTTATATTTAAAGGAAAACACACCATTTGTACCCTTAATATTTGGTCATCAGGAAAAAGACCATAGGGGCGGTACTGAAAATGTACCATATATAGTTGGAATGAGTAAAGCAATAGAATTGATATCTAATAACGATGAAGAAATATATAAAATAAAACAATTAAGAGATAAATTAGAATATGAAATCATAAATAATATTGATGATGTAAAAATATATGGAGATATTGAGAATAGACTACCAAATACAACAAATATAGCTTTTAGAGGAATCAAAGGCGAAGAATTATTGTTAATGTTAGAATCTAATAATATTTATGTATCAACTGGATCGGCATGTAATTCATTTGATATTAATCCTTCTCATGTTTTAGTAGCAATAAATGTTGATTTTGAAAGTAGTAGTCCAATAAGAATTAGTTTAAGTAAATATACAACAGAAGATGAAATAGAAATATTTAAAAGAAAATTAATTAACATAGTGAATATGTTAAGGAGGAAAAAATAAAAATGACTAATGATGAAAAAAAGAAAAATGTTTTAGATGTATTTAATATAACAGCTGAAAAATATGTTGAATATTTTGGTGATGATTGGGAATTTATTGATGAAATACAAAATTTTATATGTTCTATGAATCCAAATGATAAAGTATTAGATTTAGGCTGCGGTGGTGGTTATATATCAAAATATATGGCTGATAATGGTTTACAACCTATTGGAATTGATTTTAGTGAAAAAATGATAGAAATAGCAAAGAAAAAATATCCACAAATATCATTTTTTAATATGGATATAGCTGATGTTGATATTTTTTTTCCAGAAGATGCATTTGATGGATTGATTGCCATTTATACTATGTATTTTATTCCTAAAGAACAAATGGATAGAGTTCTAGAAGGTTTATCAAGAGTCTTAAAAGATGGAGCGAATTTCTTTTTGGTAACTCAAGCTGGTATAGGAGAACAATTTGTTGACGAATCATTAATGCCAGATGGTAAAGGAGAAAAATCTTTATTTGTAAATCTTAGTACGGATGAAGAATTAATAGAATTATTTGAAAAACATAATTTTCATATAGAACAATTAAATCTAAAACCAAATATAGATTCCGATGAGATTTCTGGTGATGGTAGATTTGTTATTTCTGCAGTCAATCAAAAGATAAAAAAACAAGTTTTAGGAGGTAAATAAAATGTCGGCTTTAGTAAATTTTAAAATATGTGACAATGCTCCAGAATGTGGAGGTGTCGCAGTTTGTCCTACTGAGGCAATGTATTTTGATGAAGGAAAAAAGACTATAATTGTTGATGAAGAAAAATGTATCAATTGTGGTCTTTGTGAAAATGAATGTCCCATTGGAGCAATCATGGTTCCGAAATCTAATGATGAATATATATTATTTGAAAAATATATCGAGGAAGACCCTAGAACAATCGAAGATTTGTTTGTTGATAGATTTGGTGCCGCGACAGTATCAGAATTTTTTACAATTGATAAAAAACAATTTTATAATAAAATAAATAATGATAAATTAACGATGATTGAGTTATATGATAGTGAAATAGCAGAATGTCTTTTAAAATCAATTCCGATTAAAGATATAAGTAAAGAAATAAATGAAGAAACATTTTTTTATAAAATAGATAAAGAAATGGAATTGGTAGAAAGATATAATATTCAAGAATTACCAGTATTAATGTTTTTTAAAAATAATGAATTACTTGGGAAAATCGAAGGTTATCATTCAATAGATCAGTTTGATGATTTAAAAAGTAAATTAAAGAATATAGAGGAATCTAATAAAATTTTTTTTGAATAAATTAGATTATAATTTATAAACAGAGGATGTTACATCTTCTTTTTTTGAAAATTTATAGCAACTCCAAAGGGGCCATTTTAATATTTTGTTTTTTTAGTTATCAAATAATTCTTATAAATCCCATTCATTAATATTATTTGTACCACGAACAAAGAAATTAACATATTCATAATAATTATATTGATGAAGTAATGTTAAGGGGTATTTAACTTTAATGTATTTATTATACATTATTTTTTCTTGTCCTTTAATAACGTATAACCCCGATAATATTATAATAATGAATATTGCTTCTATAAAAATAAAAGTAAAACTTTTAAAAAAAATATAAATTTTCTTTGTATTCTCTTTTAATATAGATTTTATAAAAGTAAAAGTAATTGCAATAGCTATTAAGAATGTTGATAAATAATAGATCCAATTTCTAAACTCCAAATTATATAAGTTCAAAAAAAATTTAGTAAAGAAAAATATAAACAGATATATTATAATATAAAATATTATAGATTTTTTTAATATATTAATCAATTTTTTCATAAATCACCTATTAATAGAACAGATTTCATATTAATATTATAACATGAATGTGAATATAAACATGAAAAAAATATTGCACATAATTGGAAGTTACTCACTTCTTTTTGATACCAATATATTGAGAGAATAACTAGATTGGCATAGCGAAAAACTATGTTTTTGTATGCGTTGACACAACACCCCCTAGGGGTGTATAATTTGTTGTGAGGTGTTAATATGAAGTGTCAAAGTTGTGGTAAATGTCCAAAGTCAAAACATCGTACTAATGAAGAGAAAGATAGATTAAAAAAAAGATTAAGTACACTTGAAGGACAGATTAGAGGTATAAGTCAAATGATTCATGATGATAGATATTGTAATGATGTATTAATTCAAATAAGTGCAGTTAATAATTCTTTAAAGAGTTTAGGTAACAGTATTCTTAAAAGCCACATGGATAGTTGTATGGTTAAAGAAATACAAGATGGTAATGTAGAAATAACAAATGATATTATGGAGTTATTTAAAAAGATTAATTAATGAAAAAAATATATAAAAATAGAAGAAATGACTAGTATGCTTAAAAATAATATGATTGTTATGGAAGATTTAGATTTATTGAAATAAATTTAGAAAAACTATAAAAATCGCTATAAAAGGAAAAGAGAGAAGATTAATATGAAAAGTATATATGTTGATAATGCAGCAACAACAAAAGTAGATGAAGAAGTATTAACAGAAATGATTCCGTATTTTTCAGAAAATTATGGAAATCCATCTTCTATATATTCATTAGGTAAAGAAAATAAAAAAGCAGTAGAACTAGCTAGAGAGCGAGTCGCAAAAGTTTTAAATGCAAATCCGGAGGAGATTTACTTTACAAGTGGTGGCTCGGAATCTGATAATATGGCTTTAAAAGGTATTGCGTTTGCAAATAAGCATCTTGGCAATCATATTATCACTAGTAAAATAGAGCATCCTGCAATACTAGATACTTGTAAATTCTTAGAAAAACAAGGTTTTGAAGTATCATATATTGATGTTGATGAAAATGGAATATTAAAATTGGACGATTTTAAAAAAGAGATAAAAGATACAACAATCTTAATTTCTATCATATTTGCTAATAATGAAATTGGTACTATTGAGCCAATTAAAGAAATAGGAAAAATTGCGAAAGAAAATAAAATAATATTCCATACCGATGCAGTGCAAGCTATTGGTAATGTGAACATAGATGTTCAAGAATTAAATATAGATTTATTGTCATTATCAGCACATAAATTTCATGGGCCAAAAGGATCAGGAGCATTGTATGTACGTAAAGGTATTAAATTCGAAAAATTTATAAATGGTGGACATCAAGAAAGAAATAAAAGAGCTGGTACAGAAAATGTGGCAGGAATTGTTGGTCTTGGTAAAGCAATTGAAATCGCTTATAAAGATATAGAGAAGCATAATGAACATTTACTGAGTTTAAGAAATTACTATTTTGAAGAAGTACTAGCAAAAATACCCTATATAAAAAAAAATGGCGATTTAAAAAATAGATTACCAGGAAATACAAATGTATCATTTAGATTTATTGAAGGAGAAGGATTATTATTAAATCTTGATTTAAAAGGAATTTATGCTTCAAGTGGCAGTGCATGTACATCAGGTTCTTTGGATCCATCACATGTTTTATTAGCAATCGGTTTAACTCATGAAATAGCACATGGTTCTTTAAGAGTAACATTTGGGAAATACAATTCAAAAGATGAAGTTGACTATATAATTGATAGTTTGGTAGAAATTGTTGATAAATTAAGAAATATGTCGCCGTTATACGAGGATTTTTTGGAAGGAGAAATTAAATGAATTATTCAGAAAAAGTTATAGATCACTATACAAATCCTAGAAATGTTGGGAATATTAAAAATGCTTCTGCTATAGGAGAAGTAGGAAATGCTATTTGTGGTGATATTATGAAGATGTATTTAGAGATTGAAAATAATATTATCAAAGATGTTAAATTTAAAACATTTGGTTGTGGTGCTGCAATTGCAACTAGTAGTATAGCAACAGAGATGATAAAAGGTAAAACAATTGAAGAAGCTTTGACTCTAACTAACAAAGAAGTAGTTCATGCTTTAGATGGTTTGCCAACGATTAAATTACATTGTTCTGTTTTAGCAGAAGAAGCAATTCATGAAGCAATAGCAGATTATTATCGAAAAGATGGAAAAATGAGCGAAGAAGAAATAATAAAAAAATGCAATTTAAAAGCAGAATATTTTATTCATTGTCATGAATAAAATATCTAAGGCATTTTTTGAAAATAGTGAGAATGTAAAAAAGATTGTGTAAAGATTAAAAATCCTTCTATAGTAAAATTAGATTGCTATAGAAGGATTTTTATTTAAATTGTTCTTTCCGTTAAATTTTCATGGTCTAGGAACTGTTGTGCTCGTTCAATCATTACATCACAAGTTTTTATAGCATTTTTTATTAAATCATTTCTTTTTTCAGTTAATTCAGTTGTTCTTTTGTTAATAATATCATCCAACATTGTAAAATAAGGTAAAGCACTATACTCATTAATGATATCCTTTAAAGTATCAAAATTTTCTTTTCCAACAACATTAAATAATGAATCTAAATTATTATTTATTCTAGCAATCATAATGACTTTTCTAAATTTTTCCCAAAATACTTCAATGAAGGTTCTTTGTTCTTCGTAATATGTTCCACCTCTCGTTTTTGAAGTATTTGGGTTATCAAATAAATAAACATTATCTCTATGCATTGCTTCGGTTATTTCAATTGTTATCATTTGGTTGATAACTTCAGAAAATTCCTTATATTCTCTAACTTCATCTTCATCATCACTTAAAAATTCAAAACCACATTTATAAAATGCTTTGCCATCAACATAATTTATTAAACTTAATTCTATTGCATGATTTATTTCATGAATAAACATTGTATCAATGAATTCAGGTAAAAAACTATCTAGTGAAAAGAATAATAAAGCAACAGGTTCAGGTTGTCCATTAACCATTCTAATATTAGGGCTCATCCAAAGTGCTCTATTTTTAATATCATCAATTTTAAAATTTACATTAGTAATTAATCCAAGACTATTTATTTTTTCCACATTATCTTTGTAACTACTTGTTATGCTTAAAAATTCATCCTCTGCAAGTTTTCCAAAATGTTCTTTTTTAGATATTATATCATCCACAAATTGTTGTGGTGGTGCATTGGCTATAGTTTCAGAAGATAAAACAAATTCTTCCTGTGGCATTTGATCTTTATATATACCAATTAACCTATAATACTTTATTCTATTTTCAATAATAGATTGTTTTGTGAATTTTGGTGTTTTTGGATTATTAAGTTTTTCATTAGCTTTACTACCAAATGCTTCTAATAAACCTTTATCATAAAAGGAATCTCCAAGGACTTTAAATATATCAATTTCTTTTTTGAAAGAATACCAATCTTTTTTATCAGATACAATAAAATGTTCTAATACTTGCTTATCATGTTCAGTGGTATATTGTTCAATTGATTTTAAAAATTCTACCATATATTTTTCGTGAGTATTTCTTTCAATTTTTTTACTTTTATCAATTAGTATTTTTAATTCATCAAATTGTTTATCAAAATCTCTAAATTCAGCATTTAATATTTCAATATATTCTTTTAACTTGTCTATTCGTTCAAACACCTGTTTTGCTTCATCTGTTAAAACCCATTTATTATAGTTTTCCGCACTAACAGAAACACCTAAATTTTTCAACACTTCAACAC
>Ga0153947_1001277_pt1 | contig 11948 bp, 9 predicted proteins | sample TSNJ031MetaG_FD_104697 | JGI IMG/M metagenome (GOLD analysis project Ga0153947, IMG submission 104697) | Attine ant fungus gardens microbial communities from New Jersey, USA - TSNJ031 MetaG | ecosystem: Host-associated > Fungi > Mycelium > Unclassified | place: USA: New Jersey, Wharton State...
TCTACAAGATCTAGGTCGTAAGGGCCTATGCCCGCCATATCATACGCATTTTTTGCGCTGTCGATCATCACATCCATTGCAAGCGGATCAAACGAAGCATCCTGCACGCCGCCGAAACCGATGACTGAAGCGGCAATTCTGACCGGCGAACGACTGCTCTTTCTGTTATGCTTTTCAAAGAACTCAGAAGAGCAGAGGATTGCCGCTGCCGCGCCATCACTCTGGGGACAGCATTGCAGCGTAGTAATGGGATCTACGATCATCGGAGAGGCCATGATTTGCTCCACCGTCACCTCTGTTTTGTACTGTGAAAATGGATTTGTCATGCCCGCCCTGTGGTTCTTCACCGAAGGGTAGCATATATCGTCGATCGTCGCCCCCCGCCGCTCCATCAGGTGATTGCAAAGCATGGCAAAATAGGATGGCATCGTCAGGCTCAGTTTTGCCTGCATGTCGCCTTCCACCCCTAAGAGACCCTTGCCGTATTTTTTATTGAAAGCCGACAGGGACTCGACGCCAATCGCAATCCCCACATCACAAACACCCAGCTCAATGTCCCGCTTCAGCAGGTGCACTGCGCTGGAGCCGCTTGCACAGGCGTTTTCCACACTGTACATGGGGATTCTATTGATGCCTATGCGCAGATTCGCCGCGGCAACAGTGGTAGGCGGACTGTAAATAGTTCCGCAATACGCGCCCTGTATCAGCTTTGGCGGGATCCCTGCGTCCTCCACGGCTGCCAGCGCGGCGGCGGCGGCGAGGTCGGTTGGCGTCAGCGCCTTATGTTTGCCAAAGACAGTCTGGCCAATTCCCAACATATATACATCACGCATTAATCAGAACCTCCCTTGCCGTCAAATGGAACATAATAATAACCCAAAACTTCCGTGCCGTCCTCCTCGGTCCAGATCGGGCCTGTTACCACCTTTACCTTCATGCCGGTCCTGATTTCACTTTCGTCCGCATGGATCTGGGCAAACAGTCGTGTACCCTCCGGCAGGTCGATATAGGCGCCGATAATGGGCGGCTTATATGGGCCCACCGGCACACGCGTGACGCTATAAGCAAACACTGTGCCCGTCTCACTCAGCGGCATTTTTTTCACCTCGGCTGCCCCGCAGAATGTGCAGCGCTCCACAGCCGGATATGAGGTCTTACCACATGCATCACATTTGTGCCCCAGTTGAATCAGCTTTCCTTCCACCTCTTCCAATGCGTTTGTGTGAAATATTTGCTGATTATCTTTCATGGTCGATTTTCCCCACCTTTCACTTTTGCGGATGTGTTGATCACACCCTCACTGCTAAGCTTTTCAATTTCCTCGTCGCTGTAACCCAGCCTGTTCTTCAAGACTTCATCAGTATGCTCGCCCAAAGCCGGAGTAAAAGCTACCGTTCCGGGTGTCTTGGACAGCTTTGGTACAACACCTCTGGCTATGATCTTACCGCTGGAAATCGCAGTGGTTTTCAGATCAACAAATGCGCCTCTGGCCTGCAAATGTTCGTTATGAATCACGTCTGTCATGGCGTTTACCTTACAGCAGGCTATACCCCGCTCCTCCAGCAGCTTATAGGGCTCTTCAACCGACGCGAAGCTCTGCAGCCAGGATTCGATGATCGGAATGAGCGTTTCGTTGTTTTTTGCCCGCATGCCGGCGTTCACATAGCGCTCATCCCCCAGCAGTTCCTGCCGGCCCATCAACTCGCATAGCCGCGCCCACAACCTTTCACTAGTGGCCGCAATGACAATCTCGCCATCTCTGCCAGCAAAAACTCCGTAAGGCGCGATGTAAACCATATGGTTACCGCAGCGCATTGGAACAATGCCGTTGAAAGCGGGTTCGCAGTATTCGTTGACGCCGATGAGCCCTTCAATCAGAGAGATGTCGATATATTGACCTTCGCCAGTGGCTTGCCGATAGTACAGCGCAGCCGAGATATAGCCAAACGCGTTCAGTCCTCCCACCCAGTCACCGACAGCAGGGCCGATTTTGGTAGGCGGGCCATCGGGCGAGCCTGACATATACATGTAACCGCTAATAGCCTGTGCAATCATATCGTAGCCAGGTTTATTGCTTTCCGGGCCGGTTTGCCCATAGCCAGTTATCGAGCACATGATGATATCAGGCTTTATCTCAATCAGCTCGTCGTAATTCAGGCCCCACTTCTTCATCATGCCGGGCCGGAAGCTCTCAACCACAACATCAGCCTCCGCGATCAGTGCCTTCGCTATTTCGACAGCCTTTGGCTGCTTCATATCCAAGACCAGAGATTTTTTGCTGCGGTTCAGCCACATCGCCGTAATGCTCTCACCCTCGATAAAGGGGGAAAATCGCCGGTTGTCGTCACCACTGGGCTTCTCAATTTTAATTACCTCTGCGCCAAAATCCGCAAACAGTGAAGTGGCACTTGGGCCTGCAACGTTGTTGGTGAAATCTATAATTCTTATTCCTTCAAACAGGTTTCGCATATTTATTATCCCCTTTAGCCGATGTGTCCTTCCGCGGGACTGCACCCGTTTCAGAACCAGATGATTGAGATGATTGGAATATAGGTAACCAGAAACAGCGCAATGAACGCCGCCACGAAAAATGGCAACATAGCCTTGGCCAAAACGTGAATCGGTTTCTTTGTCATGCTGCTGACTACAAACAGGTTGGAGCCCACTGGCGGTGTGCACAGGCCAAGCAGCAGGTTGAATGACATAATAATGCCGAAATGAATGGGATTGATGCCATAGTTTATAACGATGGGCATTAAAATGGGGGCCAATACAATCATGGCGGCCGTGGTGTCCATGATGCACCCAATAATCAAAAGCAAAATATTTACTATTAATAAAAAAACGTATTTGTTACTGCTGATAGAAACCACATAATTCGAAATCTGCTGAGGCAGTTGCTCAATGGCAAAAAACCGGGCCAGTCCAGACGCAAAAGCCACAACTATCATAGTAATGATGCAGTATTTTGCCGACTCGGAAAACACCTTGAACAAGGCCTTCAAATTCAGGCTTTTATAGACAAAAACCGTCAGGATAATTGCGTAAAGGCAGGCAACTGTACCGGCTTCTGTCGGCGTGAACTTACCGCTGTAGATTCCGCCAAGGATGATGACCGGTACCAGTATTGCCGAGATAGAGCGCTTGAGTATCCGCCTCACATTTTTGGCGCTGCGGTCCACTTCTTCCGCGCCCTTATATCCCCGCTTGCGTGAGATGATATAGGCGGTAACGGCAAGGCAAAAGGCCAGCAGAAGTCCTGGCAGTATGCCTGCCAAAAACAAATCGCTGATAGATACCATGGTGAGAGAGCCAAAGATAATAAAGGTCATGCTGGGCGGGATGAGGGCGCCGATGGTTCCGGAGATACAGATGACCGCTGCGGAAAACTCCTCGCTATACCCTGCCTTTTTCATGCCCGGCAGCATAATACCGCCGATTGCCACCGACGTTGCGATAGATGAGCCGGAGATGGCGCCAAATGCCGTGCAGGCGAGGATTGAAACCAGCGCAAGTCCACCCACGAGCTTGGCTACAATGAGATTTGCAAGGTCTATGAGCCGTTCCGATATCCCGCCTTTTTCCATCAGCTTGCCTGCCAGAATAAAAAATGGGATAGCCATGAGCGGGAAGGAATCAAGAGATGATATGGAACTGGTCACAAACAACGAGATATCAGCGCTGGAAAAGGTCAGCATACAGACCACAGCTGACGTGCCAATGGCCCACGCAATGGGAACGCCCACAGCTAAAAGGGCAAACATGATAATAAATACATATACAGTTGTCATTTGCTGTCACCATCTTCCTCTAAGCCCTGGGCTCTGGATAGAGCTTCTGCCTCTGCAACGGCGAGTTCTTCAGGCGATAGCACCTTCTCTGTCTCCCTCCAGTCAATCGCTAGTCTTTGAGCGGCGCGAAATGCAACCAACGTGCAACTAGTTGGGAAGCAGAGGTAGATGATCCACATGGGAAGCCCCGTTGCGGTAAGCTTTTGCCCGATTTGCATCTGCTTCAATATAACCATCCAACCATATTTACCAACAAACAATGAAAAGCCGATAAGCAACAGGTTGGAAAAGGCTCCGCATATCTTTTGCAATGTCTTTGGCATGTACATAACCAAAATATCCACCTTCAGATGAGAATTGTCGCGGACAGCCCAGGAAACTCCAAGGAACATAACCCAAACAAAGCTATAACGCGACAGCTCTTCGGTCCAGGGAAAAATCGGGATCCAGGGGATGAGGCGAGTAAATACCTGTATATTTGACATCAAAATAAAAAATGCAAAACCAATTACGCACAGCGTCTCTTCCAGGTGATGGTCGATAAATCTAATAATTTTCCTCATAACTATTTATCCCTTCATGTTTTACCGAAGGAGCAGCACCGGCCACGGGGTGTGTCCTCAAGCCTTAAGGGGAGCAACATGCAGAGAATCCGCTTATTCTCCCTTTCCAAAAAAGGATTGGCACCGCTTAGCCACCAAAACGGTATTATGACACACACCAGGCCTGTGGCTTTCCTACAAACTTAGTTGTACAAAATCACTTATTCCATGCCTCAATATAAGCCTGAGTCTCAGCAAAATACTCTTCGCCTATCTGCTTGCGCCATACATCGTATACAGGAGCAACCGCTTCACGGAATGGCGCCATTTCGGCTTCACTCAGAGAATAGAAATTTGCGCCGGTATCACCCATCTCGGCTACTACCCGCTCGGTTTCGGTCTCGCTGGCCTCCCGTTGTGCCTGAATATAGGCTCTGCCAGCCTCTTCCAAAGTCGCCTGCTGCTCAGGGCTGAGCGAATTGAAAGTTTCCAGATTCATTACGAGGAAGGTTATGCCAAGAGCGTTGTTTAGAGATGTGATTTCTTTTGCAATCTCATAAGTTTTTGTCTGGGCCATCATTGTTATTGTGGTGTAGACACCGTCCATAACTCCCTGCTGTAAAGCAGTGAACACCTCATTGATGGCAACCACCACGGGGTTCGCTCCCAGCTCGCCAAACCAACTCACAATCAGCGGATTCTCGGCGGTACGGAACTTCATGTTCACCATGTCTTCCGGTGTACGTATTGGCTTTGAGGCGGTAACCCCATAGTAGCCGATGTCGGCAGCACCCAGGTATTTGATGCCTTTACTCTCCATAAGATCGGTGGTAATTGTTTTAAAAGTCTCGTTATTACTGATAACGTCATACAGTAGATCCCTGTCGGTAATTAGCCAGGGCATTTCATACAAAAGCAGTTCCGGGATGTTGCAGATTGAACTGACCGTAAAGGTCATGGATACAGCGATATCCAGATTTCCAAGCATAACGGCTTCAACCATTTCCCGCTCGGCACCCAACTGGGCTCCGGGATAAATGTCTATGTTCACAGTACCGTTAGGACTGTTTGCCGCAACTTCCTGGAAAGCAAGCGCGCCATAGTGCGCGGCAAATGCATCGTTTCCACCATGGCCAAAACGAAGAGTGGGAATATCTTCCTGATTGACAGAGCCCGGAGTTGAAGTGCTAGGTGCTTTAGACGATGAGGAGGCCTCAGATCTGCCACCGGGACTACTGCAAGCAGTGAAAAGAAGTGCGAATACCAGTAAGAATGACAATAGGACTTTCTTTTTCATTTAACACTACCTTTCCTTTTTTCTACTAATTTTATGTATCAACTATACTAATGACCGCCACCTGCGCTGCCTCGTAAGCCTCCCTTCCTATGCGCAGCTTGATTTTGCCGCTGGGTTTACTCGTAGCACTTACAACTGTACTCGCAATTATCATAGAGCAATAATTATGCCAAAATAATTAAGTTAACGTACCCGAATCTATTCAATTCTTCCCGAGGAGTATTTTGGGAATGGATCTTCTCAGTATTTCCCCCGGTACGCAGTAACTCACAAATCAATCGGCGGCATAATGAGTGCTTTTGCACTTATTATGCCGCCGACAAGCAAAAAACATACGGCCATTCTTACCGTCTGTTTTTTTACACCGGAGTCCTGTATATTAAGTATACGAAAACAAGCCCTTATTAGCAACTTTGCCACTATCTACGTTCTCAGCTTATCTTTTACTATAACCCGCTAATCGTGTCATAAAAACACAAACACCAATGTAAAATACAGTTGTGTATATTTTGTATACATTGTATCAATATTAAACAGCTTATCACGCCAACAAATCGTACTTTTCCAATTTCTGATAAAAACATCTGCGAGAGATGCCCAGCATCTTCATTGCCTGGGTTTTATTATTGCCAGTGATACGCAAAGCCGATAGAATGGCTTCCCGCTCTGTCCAGCCAACCAACTCATTGAGTTTATAAGTGTTAGGTTTCGTCGAGGGCGGCACGATAGAAGACGCATTCATTTTGGCAGGCAGCGCGTCAAGGCCAATGGAGTTATCGGTAGAAAACAACTTGGCATATTCCACGCAGTTTCGCAGCTCCCTTACATTGCCGGGCCAGTGGTATTTATTGAACACCTCAATAACTTCCGGCAAGAACTTGAGTGTCCTGCGGTCCTTCGAATTCATTTCCTCCAAAAAATAATTGGCGTAAAGTATTATGTCTTCCGGCCGCTCCCGCAAAGGAGGAATGCTCAGGTGGACAACGTCTATCCGATAGTATAGGTCTTCCCTGAAAGACCCCTCCTCAACCAGCTTGGCAAGGTCTCTATTGGTGGCTGTAATCAAACGGAAATCCAACTCGATACTCTTAGTTCCCCCCACCCGCTCCACGGTTTTTTGCTGCAATACGCGAAGAAGCTTGACCTGCATCGAAAGCGGCATTTCTCCTATTTCGTCCAGGAAAATCGTTCCACCGTTAGCCACTTCAAATTTACCAGCCTTACCTCCTTTTTGCGCACCGGTAAATGAGCCCTGCTCATAACCAAACAGCTCGCTTTCCAAGAGCGACTCGGCAATCGCGGCGCAGTTGATCTTAATAATCGGTCCTTCGCTTCGTTTGCTGCTGTAATGGATCGCATCGGCAAGCACTTCCTTTCCCACTCCACTTTCCCCGTCTATACACACATTCACATCCGAATCCGCAGCTTTGCTGGCCATACGCAGAACATCGACGAATTTGTGATTGTGGCCCAAAACATTGCGAAGCGGAAGAGGAAGCGCCTCTTTGCTGCTCAACTCGCTTTTAAGGTACTGCGTCAGGCTTTTAAAATGCTCCAACTCCTTGCTGATGCGAACCTCGTCGGTAATATTACGCATCTGTGCAATTGCACCAATCAGTTTGCCCTTGTGCATCAGCGGCGCAATATTGGAAATAACATCCATTTTAGCGGAGTATATATGGGAAATATCCCCGATAACCGCATGCTTTGTAGACAGCACATCGTGAATCCTCGCCAGTGGCTCAAACTTAGAAAGATGCCGTCCTACAATCCGCTCCTTCTGGATATTAAACAGGTCTAAGTAGCTCTTGTTTACATAACAAATCAGCGTTTTTGTGTTGATTATAAGAATGCTGTCTGGCAAGCTTTCCAACATTTCCAGTATCAAATTGTGCCGCTCATCGTGTTCATTCGGCAGAAAAAAGGCTACATCCAGTTCTCCAGAAAAACCACTGTCCGGCTTGTCCTGTGGCAAAGCCATGTCGTAATACCTCCTCTCAGCTAATCTTACAGATAAAATGCCCTTCAATAGTTTTTAATATATTAGTCATTATAACTCCAATTGACAAAAAAAACAGAGCAAATTTTTGCTACATTGTTGATACCGTTTGGCATGGATTTTGCTATGCAAAATATAAAGCAGAACAGCAAAGCACTTTATTCTGCTTGAACACCTTCTAGACAGTATGTAGTGACCTCACATACAGAAACGTGAATTTACCTGTTAAATTGTAATACTAAAAATAACAGGGATTACCGCATACAAAAGGAGGCCACTACAGATCAAAAAATATGGCTACTTATTTAGGGTTAGTACCTGGTGAAGATTCAAGCGGAGAAAAACAAAATCGCGGAGGAATCACAAAGGCAGAGAATTCTCACGTAAGAAAGCTTTTGGTAGATTCTTCTCAAAGTTATACGAGAGGGGTGATAGGTTATAAGTCAGTTGATCTAAAACGCAGGCAAAGCGGCAATACACCACAGGTAATCGCCTATACGGATAAGTCAAATGAACGATTGAGAAGGAAGTTTTACAGGATGACGTTAAAAAATAAAACACAGAGAAATGTTACGGCAACGGCAATCGCAAGGGAACTAGCGTGCTTCATGTGGGGACTGCTGACAGATAACATCGCATAGTAAAAGAGAAAAAAACTGAGGCTTCGCCCCAGACCCCGGAGTTTGCTAGCATTAGGCTTACCGGTAAGTTGAAAAGCGACAGATTTAAAGTCTGCTACTTTACCGTATGAGACGCGGCAAGCGTCGGGTTGCTCTCCAGCATTGCCTTGTTTATGCCACATGAATAGCATTGCCAAAATGTTCTTTAAAATGACTGAGGACTTATGGAAAGGGCTTTAGATATACTTCAAGGTTCGAGTTATCTGCGCTCCTCCTATGTTGACCTGGTAATAAAATACAGTGATTCACGCTACTAGACTGTAGAACTCACGGAGGACCATTGACCTGCGGTAACTAATCCGCGTATAACAGAGTGGCCAATGCCAGGAATTGTTAAGTCTAAGGCTCTTTCCATGTGCCCTCAGGCATTGGAAATAAAAAAATATTAATGGTGATTTCCACAAATTTACTCTTGACAGGAGGTCACTACATAACAGGAGGTAGCTATGGCAACTATCAGTACGATCAAAAAACCTGTATTAACTCCCGACGAATATCGTCAAAGTTTGCGGGATATGAAGGTGTCCATTTGGGCATTTGGTGAAAAGCACGAGAACATCGTGGACAATCCCCTCTTTGCACCGCATGTGGACGCAGTGGCAAAAACCTTTGAATATGCTCCCTCGGTACCTTCACATCTCACAGGGCAGCTTATTAGCCGCTTCAATCATATTCACCAAAGTCCAGAGGACCTTGTGGAAAAAGTGAAGATGCTTCGCGGGCTCAACAACGAGACCGCTTGCTGCATTCAGCGCTGCGCTGGGCTGGATGCGCTTAACGCCACATACATCGTCACCTATGAAATTGACCGGAATTATGGCACAAGCTATCACGCACGTTTCAAAAAGTTTTTAACTTACCTCCAGACCTACAACTTGGTAACAGTGGGCGGTATGACCGACGTAAAAGGAGACCGCAGCAAAAAACCTACTGAGCAGCTTGACCCTGACCTGTTTGTGCATGTGGTGGAAGAACGCGGCGACGGCATTGTTGTGCGTGGCGCAAAGGCACATTTTACAGGCATCTCCGGCGCTCACCAAATGCTGGTGTTCCCCACCGAAAACATGCAGGAGAAATCGAAAGAGTATGCAGTTGTGTTTTCGTGCCCTGTAAACACAGAGAACATAACTTACATTTTCGGCAGACAAACCAATGATTCCCGTAAGCTGGAGGAGGATATGTCCGATCTGGGCAACTTCAAGTACGGCTGCGTAGGTGGTGAATGCATCGCCATATTCGACGATGTCTTTATTCCTTGGGATGATGTTTATATGTATAAGGAGTACGAATATGCTGGGCCGTTTGTCGCCGCTTTCGCCACCTCGCACCGGCAGAATTATGGCGCCTGCAAAGGCGGTATATGTGATGTGCTACTCGGCGCTGTGCACGGACTGTGCATTTCCAACGGCCTTACAAAAGTGGGACATATCAAAGACAAGATAGCAGACATGATCCACATGACCGAGACCCTATACGCCGGATCCATCGCCTGTTCATATGAAGGTCACGCCACAAATTCCGGCGCTTACATTGCCGACACAATGCTGGCAAATATCACAAAGCACAACACAACTAAATTTGTATATGAAATCAACCGTTTGGCCCATGACATCACCGGTGGCATCCTTGCCACCCTCCCGTCATCCGTCGACTTCCGGCATCCCGAAATAGGCCCTTTGCTGGATAAATACCTGGCCGGAGCACCGGGCATAAGCACCATCGAAAAGATGAAGCTGCTCCGTCTGATAGAGGCAATTACTGGCGGTACCGCCTCAGTGGAGTCCATGCACGGCGCCGGAGCGCCCCAAGCGCAGCGCATAATGATGCTACGGGATGCACAGCTGGACAAAAAACTTTTGCTGGCAAAGAAGTTGCTGGACATCGAAATTGATGAGCCCAAATAAAATGAAAAGAGCTGTGAATATAATGAGTACAGGTAATTCATTTGAGATCCGTAAGGAAAAAGTCAACCTCACAAAAGACGGGAACGTCGGTATTATTACGCTGAATAGTCCACAGTCAATGAATGCACTGGATGACGTGCTGTTTGCTGAGCTATCGGAGGTCACTGATATATTGCTGGACGATCCATCCATTGGTGTAATAATGCTTACAGGCACCGGCAACGCCTTTTGCGCGGGCGGTGATCTGAAGAAACTGGATGAGGGCATGAGCGCACTTGAAGGGTACACCTACATGAAGGGCTTCCATCCCTGGGTAGCGCGCTTTATGAACTCGGAAAAGCTGACGGTGGCAGCGGTAAATGGTTTTGCCATTGGAGCGGGTTTTTGTATCGCGATGATGGCAGACATGATCTTTGCTTCCGAGACAGCCAAGTTTGGTATGGCTTTTGGCAACGTCGGCCTTATCCCAGATTTGGCCGGGCTCTACACACTGCCGCGCGTTGTGGGGCTACAAAGGGCAAAAGAGCTTGTCTTCACCTGTCGAAACATCTCCGCACAGCAGGCTATGGACTTGGGGATTGTTACTGAAGTGACCGCGCCCGACCAGCTGATGGAAAAAACACTTGCCATGGCCGCCCGCCTTGCGTCAGGCCCGCGGGCAGCAAATAAACTTGCCAAGATGCTTCTGAATTCCTCTATGAATATGCCGCTTGACCAACTGCTCGCAGCTGAAGCGGCGACGCAAGCTCTATGCTTCCAAACAAAGGATCACCGAGTGGCGACGCAGGCCTTCTTCAAAAAAGAAAACCCGGTATTTATAGGAGAATAGATCTTTTGCAATAAATTCCTCCTGTAAAGGACACTTGGCTTTTTTGATAGTCTGCTTGGCGAGTGCTTTGCGCTTCGCCACCGATAGTTATTTCGACCTAGTGTACTATACCGTCGATATCTAGATTAATTACCAGCCCAGTTATGGGCTGGTAGGCACGATTATCGGATAAAGAGATATTGATTTTTCTCTTGCATTTCCTGTTTGGAAGTGCCACAGGATTTTAGTACTATCCCTGTTGCGTTCGGCTTCCCATGCGGAAAGCTCGTTTTCGAGCAATTCAATTGTTTCGATCCGCCGGGATAAGCATTGGCGCGTCAAGATTTTCTAGTCGTCTCCCGATCTCATTGGCAGCGATTTCCTAACATCACCGATAAGCTGATATGATTTTTCATCCATGGTCGTTGGGGGTCGTAAGGAAGTTCGTAAACGTCAAGGACATCCTCCATGCAGGCTACGAATTCAGCATCTCCTTTTATGGGGATGCACCAGCAGACGTTTTTGTGTGATCTAAGTTTGTTTTTTTAAAGCTCTGCCAATTGCATTTTTACCAATAGGAGTATTCAGTACTTTTTTGATATCCTTTTTTATACGCTATTAAAAATTTAACGCCATTTAACCTGACTCTTTATTTTATGCTTTTTGTGTCATTTTAAGACATTTTCAAAAATGGCTAACATACTTACAATTGACTTTTGTAATCATTTTTATTACAATGGCTGTGAGGTGATTTTTATATGCGCGTCAGCACACAATTTCCTATCGCGGTCCATTCCTTGATGATACTGGCTTATTCACCCGAAATACGGGTTACAAGTGATTTGATCGCGGAAAGCGCCGGTTGTAATGCCGTTATTGTTCGTAATATATTTTCTAAACTGAAAAAAGCAAGCCTCATTTCCGTAA
>Ga0153947_1001278_pt1 | contig 11944 bp, 14 predicted proteins | sample TSNJ031MetaG_FD_104697 | JGI IMG/M metagenome (GOLD analysis project Ga0153947, IMG submission 104697) | Attine ant fungus gardens microbial communities from New Jersey, USA - TSNJ031 MetaG | ecosystem: Host-associated > Fungi > Mycelium > Unclassified | place: USA: New Jersey, Wharton State...
AATTCAAGGTATTCAAGGATCAACTGGACCTACGGGACCAACAGGAAATACCGGAGCTGCTGGTTCGACAGGAACTACTGGACCAACGGGACCAACTGGAAATACTGGAGCTACCGGTCCAACTGGAGCAACAGGTGATATAGGACCTACTGGTCCAACCGGACCAACAGGACTAACTGGACCAACAGGACCAGTTCATTAAACCAACATAATCACAATCACAATAATTGGTATTTTTTACACATCAAAAAAGCGAATGAGAAAACATTCGCTTTTTGATGTGTAAACATAAACCTAGTAATAAATTAGAAAACCATAAAAATACCTCCTATACTAATAATATAATTATTCTTTTGTAAATGCAATATGCATTAAACTGGAAAGCTATTTCTTTCAGCCAATTTACTTATCAAATTGGCTTTTTTTCTTTGCTTTTCTCTAATGTTATTCCATCGTTTATATACCCAAATTACATTAGTATAGATTCTTGCTTCATCCATATCGTTATGAATTGCCAAATGATAGTACCATTCTGGTATAAAATCTAAAAATGTTTGATGTAGTGATTGGTATACAACTTTTTCGTCTATTAAGTTATATCTTATTGACATACTAAAAGCTTCTAAATCGTTTAAAAATGAAACTATTTCTCTTTCAAAGGCAATTGCTATAATTTTCTTTTTTTCTTCAAGTTCAATATTTTTTAGAGAATCCAAATATGTATAATATTCAAAATTTTTAGAAGTATTTTTACTCTTTATTAAAACTATAGTTATTTTCTCTAGGTTTATTTCTTGAAACCTTTTATTAAATATCTCATTTGAATGAGAATTTTTCGAAAGAAAATCTCGAACTTCCTTTGTTGTGAATTTTGTAAAACCATTAAAGCAACTTATAACTTTAATTAAATCTAGTTCTTCCAATAGATAGTGTATAAATCGTATTTTGGGAAGCAAGTATTTTGAATAGTATTCAGCATTTACAAACGCATTATATTTTCTTTTTTCATTTCTTTGATATTGATATACTGAAAAGGCAATAAATATACTAATTAATCCTGTGAAAGCAGTTGGAGTTGAAAAAAACCATATCAAAAATTTAGTCATATAAAAAGAAATTGTCTTCATTTGTATGCACTTTCTTGTTCGATTTACTTTTAAAATCATTAATAACAAGTGTTTATTATTATAACATGAAGGCAAATGCTAATTCTTACTTTTTTCTTACAGTATTCTTAGTTTGGGCAAAATTATATCATTAAAGTTGAATTTATTGACAGAATCTGGTTTATGGATTTTTAATATCCGCAAACTATTTATTTTAGATTTATCATCCTAGAAACCGCTTTAAATAAAGAATTCTCTTTTTTTTATTATCAATTTATTAGAAATTTTCAAGTATTGAAAAAGGAGTTATATCATAAAGTCAATTCCCATTATTTACTTTTAAATTACTTTTTTGTTAATTTTTTCTTAACTCGATTAAATTGTATTAAATGATATCATCAAAATTGAAATCAATGACGGAATCTTGTATATTTGGTGTTTGAGATGGTTCTGATATGGCTTCCTTTGGTTCTCTTTTCTGATATGATTTGTTATATTGATATAGCTTGTGATTGATATAATCCATTAAATCATCAGTAATACGGAACGCTTGAAATTCTCTATAATCGCCATCCCTTAAGATAAAGCGTCCTTTAATTTGTGGTATCTTGGTTGCCATATCATTACCAAGCATAATACGGCTAGGCTCTGGGTCAACGAAACGTCCACACACACGCATAGAAACGTTGTTTTTGATTTGTCCATTGATTATGGTGGAGTCGGGACGTTGTAAACCCATGATAAGATTGATTCCTACGGCTCTTGATAGTCGTGTGAGTGTCTCTAAGCTCGCTGTAATGGCTTTATTTGCTTCTTTGTCGCTAGACTTCATCAATTCAGCCAGTTCATCAATAAAAACGACAATACGCTCCATATGACGGTCATCAAGTCGGTTATAATCTTTGATGTCCTCAACTCGATTTTCACGGAGTAAATCTAGTCTATCATTCGTTTCTTTCACCAGGCTTTCAAGTAGCATTTGAATTCTATCATAATCTGAATAGATTTCAACAATATCAGAGAAAGCAGAAAACGAAACCCCTCGTTTAAAATCAATCAGTTTGACGGTATAGCTTTTAATAATCGATTGGTAGATAAGACATTTTAAGATGTTTGATTTACCGCTTCCAGTCTCGCCAGCAATAAAGGTATGAGGGGTACTGTTTAAATCAAAGACGACATAACCAAAATGGTCGATACCTAAACAATAATAGTCTTTTTCTCTTGTATGTTCATCATCCCACAAAACATTTTCTGAAAGTGGTTTATTTTCGATAAAAACATCAACTATGTTATTATCATCTTTTAAATTTTTAATATTGATAATCTTGCTATTCCAATAGGTTTCTAATAATGATTTTTTGCTATACCATTTTTCAAGCGGTATTACCGTTTTAAATTCCATTATCTTAACATATTCGCTTTCTTCTTCACCAACATATTGTGGGGTTTGCCCGTCTGGTGCCATTAAGCCAATATCAAGAAACATTTGTTGCATTTTTTCCATGCGCTTCCTATGTGGATACATTTTTATTTGGACATATATTCCTAAAATAAAAAATAACGGTAATAAAATAATAGCAGTCAATATTAAAGCACTAATAATCTCGCCGTTAAAGAATGCGATTATATTAAAAATAAAAGCTAAAACTGTAATCATAATAGATGCATTTTTATACTGTTTATAAAAATAATCTGAACCGATTTGAAACGTCACAATAAAATAATCCCATGTACTCATAAAAAATAAACCCCCTTTACATTTTTAATTCCACTAAATATAGTTTTTTTAATATGTCATAAGTTTTTACATTGATGATTATCTTTCGTGTTGATTTTTTTGTTTCTTTGTCATACACCACGGAAGTAAAACCTTTTGAATTGCATGTTATCAGATTGAGTTGTTTATAAATTTCTAATTTCTTACTTCGTTTCAAATATAATTTTTTATCAAGAAACGCATAAAAAAGAGTATTATCAATTACAATTTTATCTTCGGTTAGATTCATGTTGCTTTTTAGATGTTCAACAATCGCAAAATATTCTTGAAGCACTAAATCCAATAATCGTATAATGCCACCCCCTGTTAAATTTGTGTAGTGTAATATATGCAAGCGCAAAAAAAGAGTATGTATGAAATACTCATATTTTGACTTTACTATTCAAGTATTTTTTTGTATTTTTAACGTTTGTGTGTCGTAATGCTTCTTTAGTCCTGTTAATATCTTTGTGCTTTAGATAATCCAACTTGGCAAACGCTCGTCGTAGATCATGACAAGCAAATCTTTTTTCTGTTGCCTTAGTTTGTAAATAGTTAGCAGAGTAAAACACTTTTTTTTCTGTACTTCCAATCAAATCAAGTAAATTAGTAAATAATGTTTCATGTTCACTTTGGTGAATCGTGACAGATTCGGGATTGCCACCTTTCCCAATAAACGACAATACGATTTTATCACTATCAATATGGCAATCATCTTTTGTTATTTGCGATAGTTCAGATACCCGCAAGCCAGTGGCTAATAGTGTTTCAAAAGAAAGCTTTAGTTTTTTATCTTGAATCACGCGCAAATGATTCTTAATATCTTTTAAATCAACAGCTTTCAACTTACGATGTTTCTTCTTTTTCTCTAGCTTCATTAAATTGAGTTTCAATAATTTTTCGTTATCAATTTTGATATTTTGAAATTGACAGAATTTCAAAAAAGCATTTTTATTTCTTGAATAATCACTTTTATATTTCATATTTTCAAATTTCTTCAACACCATATCAATATCTAATTTTTTACAATCCAACAAATATTGGTCTTTTAAAAGATACTCAACCGATTGACGATATCTCGTCGCGGTCTGTGGCGTGCTACTTTTTCGCAAATATTCCTCGTATTCCAACAGTGTATTATATTTCACAAAAGCACCCCCCATTACGTGCACGCCGTGACATATATTATTTATAATATATGTCATTTCATGATTTGTAAGTTACACCGTTTAACATTCGATAAACATTAACAATCTTTGGTGTAATATCTTATGTTAAAAAATCAAAAAAAATTACACCTTTTTTTAAGATGTAATTTTGTCGAAATTTACAAAGATTTTGTTTTATTATTTTCATGGACTTAAATAAAATCTTTCATTGTATTGTTATAAAAATCAACTCATATTTTTATCATTTGACGCATTATTTTAATACCGTCCGCAACACCTTGTTTATAAATATATTTTTGTTCTTCAAATAACCTCTTGCTGGTGGAAGTAAGCAGATAATCAATCTTTTCTCTTTTATCAGCGTCTAAGTTATGAAAAACCTTTTCTGCTTCAATCATTTCTGTTTCTTCCTTTTGCGGATATTCTTTTTTAAATCGCAACACCAATGTATCAATTCGTTGAACGACAAACATCTCAATTAAATCATTTTCATCCTTGCTTAAATCCATTTGAATCTCTTTTACTGTTTTCATCATTTTAAAACCTCACATTCTTCAAATATAAAATTTTTTCTTTGATTTCTTTGAATCTATAATATTTTATAACGAGCTACTCGATATGTCAATATCGAGTTATGCGATAATTATCATATAAAACAATAAGAGGTAATCAGATGAAGAATAAAATTCCAAACAAGGAAATAAGTAGCCTTATCAAATATATGAGGGAAATTTCTGGTTATAGCCAAATAGAGTTAGCGAAAAAATTAGGAATTGCTCAAACGACTTTATCAGGTTACGAAACTAATTATAGTGAACCCAATTTTGTAATTGTTCTACAAATAGCGGATATTTGTGATTTTGAAATTATATTTTCTGATAAATCATCAAACGAGAAATTTAGAGCCGTCAGAAATAAATAAGAAATGTTTTTATGAAAATTAGGTAACAAATAATTGAGTATTATTTCTTAAATTATTATATGAAAGATGTATAACGTACAACCTTTGAAACATATTTTTAAATAAATATGTTTAAAGGTTGTTTTTTCATGAAACTCATAAAGAATAGTAAATCTGCTTTTATCATAAATTTTTTTAGGAGGTGTAAAATAAATGCTTTCTAAAAATGATTTAGAAATCCTAAAAAATGATACTGCTATCAACAACTTAATGGAATTAACAGAAATACATATAAATCCTAACGAACTATTAGAAAATCGAATCAACACTTTTTTTGAGGAAATTGGAAATCCCTATTGTTTTAAAATCAATGGTACCGTTTTTAGAATAAAATTCTCTGATAATGACAAATCACTTGATAATGGTATGTATAATTATCTTTCCAATATTATTGAATTAGAAGATTAAAATATGCTAAACTTGTTTTGTGATTGTGATTAAGAAGGGAGTTCTATGAATAATCACATGAGAGCAAATTTAAAAGAATATGCTCATTTATTTAATATATTAAGAGACGGAGAAGGATTTTGGAAAATTGCTTTATATGTTCGTTTATCAAAAGATGATGGGAAATCGGTCAGTAAGAGTATTTTATTTCAAATAAAAATGATAGCAAGGTTTATTAGAGATGAACTAAAAAACTTTGAAGTTGTAGATATTTATATTGATGACGGCTTAACTGGTACAGACTTTGAACGTCATGATTATATAAGGCTACATGATGATGTTGAAAATAAAGAAATAAACTGTATCATAGTAAAAGATTTAACTCGTTATGCAAGAAATATAGCAGACGGTATCAAAGAATTAGATTGCTATGTTTTAGAACATAAGATAAGATTTATATCAATTGATATACCCGAAATTGATACATATAAAGACCCAAAAGCCATTTCCAGCCCCGAAGTATATCAAGCTTTACAAGATGCCGAAAATCACGCAAGAAATACTTCTGTTAAAATAAGAAGAGTGCAAGCCGTTAAAAGAGAGGACGGAGAACCTACCGGCGGGTTTCCACCTTATGGATATTTAAAAAATCCCGACCCGCTTGAAAAGAATTTTATTATTGACCCGGAAGCAAGTGAGATTATAAAACAAATATTTTTATGGAGTTATTCGGGTTTAGGTTCTACAGCTATAGCTAAAAAATTAAATGATATGGGAATTTCAAATCCTACTGATTATAAAAAGTCAAAAGGGTTTAATTATAGCAATCCACACGCAAAAAACAACTCTGGGAAGTGGTGGCCACAGACGGTAAGTAGACTATTAAAAAGTAAAGTTTATATTGGTTTTATGGAGCAAGGGAAAACTACTTCATTTGACCATAAAAGACATAAGCAAGAACCAGTGCAAAGTGAAAAACATATTTTAGTTGCTGATTGTCACGAAAAAATAATTGGTGATGATATGTTTGAAAACGTAGCAGAAGGACGTAAAGCAAGAACTAGAATTACAAAAACGGGTGAACCTCATTTGTTTTCGAATTTAGTTTGTTGTGCTGGTTGCAAAAGAGCATTAGCCAAAACCAATAATAAAAATCAAACATCATATTTGGTATGTCGTACAAATAGGCTTTTAGGAAATTTCTGTAATGAAAAAGCTAGTGTTAGATTAGATAAACTCGAACAAGATGTTTTGGTTTTAATTCAATCACAAATAAATCTTGTAGCTGATTTACAAGCAATAGTTGAAAAGATAAATCAGAAACCAAAAATCAAGAACAGGTCACAAAGATTAGAAGAATTACATCATGAAACACAAAATAAAATCAATAGTTCAAGAAAAAAACTTACCGATAGTTGGAACGATTGGAAAGACGGGTTTTTATCAAGAGAACAATATATAATTATTAATGCTGATATTGAAAAAAAGATTGAACAACTGCAAATTACTCAAAAGAACGTTTTGAATTTACAAAACAAAATCAAGCAAGGAATTTCTTCAAATGATAGGTATTTTGAAAAGTTTTTAAAATATAGAAATATTGATAGTCTTAATAGACTGTTATTAAATGAGTTAGTAAAAAAAATTTACATCAATTCTGATAAATCTATTGATATAGTATTTAATTATCAAGACCAATACTTGTTAATCTTAGATTTTATAAGAGAAAATAACATAGATATAAAAAATCAAAAAATACGAAAAAGAGAAAAATAATTTTTTTAATATAAAAGTTGGCATATAGAACTGGCACTACTGGAGCAACAGGAAATACAGGAACTACTGGTCCAACTGGAGCAACAGGTGATATAGGACCTACGGGACCAACTGGAGTAACTGGAGCTACTGGAAATACTGGAGCTACTGGTCCAACTGGAGCAACAGGTGATATAGGACCTACGGGACCAACAGGACCAACAGGACTAACTGGACCAACAGGAAATACAGGAACTACTGGTCCAACTGGAGCAACTGGACCTACGGGACCAACTGGACCTACGGGACCAACTGGAAATACAGGAACTACTGGAGCAACAGGTGATATAGGACCAACGGGACCAACTGGAAATACAGGAACTACTGGACCAACAGGAAATACAGGAAATACTGGACCAACGGGACCAACTGGAGTAACTGGAGCTACTGGAAATACTGGAGCTACTGGTCCAACTGGAGCAACAGGTGATATAGGACCAACGGGACCAACAGGAAATACAGGAACTACTGGTCCAACCGCTCCTGTAACATAAACCAAAAAACGCAAACACAATAAAATACATAAAAACACCCCCTATATCTTTATAGGGGGGTTTCATAAGTGTATAAAATTTTAGTTGTCCATATTGCTCCTCCTAAAACCTATGCTTTGTTTTTTTAGAATAACATAGCCCGAATAAATTGTCAAGACTCTTCGAAATCCCATTTAATTAAATATTTATAGCCAAAAATGGGCTTGTTTTCTATAATTTGAATTTTTCTCTCATGTATATTAAAATTCAACTTTTCTTCAATAATTGGGCAATTAGTAACATAATTGTCAAAAATCTGATATTTAATATTTATTGGCTTCAAAGAAGTATCAGGAAATAAAACTGTTAAAATTAAGCGTTTAGTTTTTTCACGAATACCAGATGAAAAAAATAATAACGATTCTTTTTTAGGGTCTTTGAGATTGTGAATAGTAACACTTAAATCAACTTCTGCACCTTTTCTAACAGTTTCGAATTCAATATCATAGCAAAACCAATTTTGATCTCGTTTCAAAGAAATATTATGTTCTTCTTTATTACTCCTTATTTTTATATCTTCTAGCTGTTGTTCTTTAGACCATTTGAATTGGTCAGAATATCGATTTAAATCTCTAATTTTAGAAATAATTTTATAATTTTTTGTGTTTGACATTTCCGTTCTGCTTATAAATTTATAAATACATTCTTTTTCTTTTGTAATATATGAATCTCCATTCCTAAAGAAATAACATAATTCTTTCTTTATTATATAAAACCCCTTATCAAGCTTTAATAAAAAATAAATTGTAAATGAGACTATAAAAATGATTATGAAAAAAAATGTACTTTTACTTATATAGAATTGGTTATTTTTAATAAATTTATATGTAAAATCACCAATTGTAAATATTGCCGACACAAAACCAATATATGCAAACAAATTACTATCTTTCATTATTTAATCTCCAATCAGATTTTTTATTGCTAATTCAGCTATTCTGAAACTGTAATCTGTACTATACACCAAATCATTCGGTGAATATTTTGAAATTAACGTATCACCATTTAAATGGTCTATTTCATGTTGAAAAACATTAGATTTGAAACCTTCCGCTTCAATATTACATACTTCACCATTTAAATCAGTGTATGAAACAAGTATTTTTTTATATCTTTTCATGCTCGCCATTACATTTGGAAAACTTAAACAAATCTCATTTGAAACGATTACTTCATCTGATAATTTTTCATAAATAGGATTTAACAAAACTAAAGGTTTTTTGCCGTCTCTTTTTAAATCAATAACACAAATATTTTTTAGTACTCCAATTTGATTGGCGGCTATTCCTACACCACTTGTATTAAAATATAGAGTCTCTAACATATCAAAAGCCAATTGTTTAATCCAACTACTATTAATCTCATTTTCATTTAATTTCGTTGCTTTTTCGTAAAGACAATGTCCAGGACAGTTATAACTGTTATTTTCTAATTTCAAGATAGACAAAACAGACATTTCTTTTCTCCTTTGTGATATTTTTTATTATAATAATAAAACAAATCGCCCCAAAATACAACATAATTCTTAATAAAAAATTTCTTTTGATAATTATGTAATTAGAAAAAAAAGAAAGATGTTAATCTTCCTTTATAAATAAAAATATTTAGTTATCCACTATATTCACCACCAATCTTATTATAAATAATATCATTATAAATTAAGATTTGCTCAAAAATAAACTATGTAAAATAATATCATCAAAATCAATCAGCTATTGTATTTAATTGATATTTTGCCTCAAACCCCAACATTTTTCTGTTATTATCTAAAATGAAAACTAACGCAAATGTTAAAATTCTGCGTTGCTTTGTTTTATATGGTAATATATCATATGCAATTAAAAAGATAATGTAATAGTTTCAAGCTAAAATGCTTATTTGTTATTCTCATTAAATAGCTTTGCTATTTGAATGATACTGCTGATTTGCTCATCTGTTAAGGTTTCTGATTCTTTTCTTAGTTCCAGCTGTTTAAGTGGAATTTCTTCTTTTTGAAAAAATTCATGTAAGCTAATTCCGAAATGCTCACATAAATATTGTAAAAAATCTAATGAAGGCGTAACATAACCATTTTCAACTTGATTAATATAATTAGAACTTTGCCCAAGTTCTAAGCTTAAAGACCTTTGCGATTGCTTATCTCTTAATTCTGCTATTCTATTTCCAATCATTCTTTTTAAATCAGCTTCCATATGGCATCCCCAATTTTATTGCTTTTATTATTGCTATCCAATACGCAGATATATTCTTTTAAAAAGTTAATTTTGTTACTTGAAATAACCGTTTTAAAAGTGTATAATCATATGTACATTAAAAAAGTTACTAATTTAAGTGTTAACTTTTACTTTCTAAATAGGTCTTGAGGCTCTATACTTAGAGCATTGCAAAGTTTTGCAATTGTGTCTAATGAGGGTGTTTTATCAATCTTAAGACTTTCTAAATCTCTTATATAGCCGTGTGTCAGACCACATCTGTCTGCTAATTCTTGCATGGTAATATTTTCTATTAACCGATATTTTTTCACGTTCTTACGAACAATGGTAGAAATCGACTTTTTATCATAAGTTGCCATATTAATCCCCCCCATTTATTATATAGGGTAATTATGGCAAAAAATTTTAACTTTTAATGTCGTCTGTGTGAAGTATTTTAAAAATGAAAGGAAGAAAAAAAATGAAAACAGTAAAAGATATTCAAATGGATTTAAGCAAGGATGAAAATGATTTAATTGAAATGTTTGTTATTCAACGAATTGATACATTGGTGTTGCAATTCAAAAAAGAATATCCGCAAAAGGAAGAAACAGAAAGGATTGAAGCAGAAAAAGTGTTTCATAACTTAGACGCTGACAAAAGAGAAAAGATTGATTATCTGCTTACTTCTACCAGCAAGAGGTTATTTGAAGAACAAAAATATATTTATAAACATGGTATTGCGGACGGGATAAAAATAATGCGTGAATTAATAAAACTATGAAAATTACTGGAAATTAAGTTTCAAAAAATAAATACATAGGGTAAAAGTGATGAAAAAATTTAATCTGATTTTATTAGCGGTACTATTATCTGCTTCCTTAATTGGTTGTAGGAAAAAAATAATTAATATGAATAATGAAGAAAAAGAAGCCATGCTTATTTTTTTCTCGCAAGAATATCATGAATATAATGAATTGGAAGAACCCTACATTGGGTTTGTAGATACAAATCATGATTATTATCATAATGAAAAATTGATAGTTGAATCAGATTATCAAGAGCAATATTATTCAAGAACAGGAATTTATGAAATTATTTGTTATTATGATAAAGAAACTAAAAGATGGAAATATGACGGTTATACATGTTTAGAATCACAAAAAAAATTAGATATTCTTGGTGAATGGGAGTTTGAAGTATTTTCTGGATTCTTTAAAAGCAGATATGATGGGATTATGGATATAAAAGAGATTAAAGATAATAAAGTAAGAATTATTACAAAAGAAAAAGATAATCCAAAAGATACCGAAATACAAAATTGGTATAATATTACAGCAATAAAACCAACTGATATTTTTCCAGAGAATTGTTATATAATTGATAATATTATTATATCGCAAGTTCCCGACTCTAGAGAACATGATCAAACATATAAGTTGATAATTTCTTCTGATAAAATACATGCAGAGAATAAATTTTGGTATAAAAGAAGTTATCCGCAACGAATTTCAACCTATACTGAAAATAATACTATCTATTGAATGAATTAAACTAATCTTATTAAATCAAATATATAATCGACGGTTGATAAATAAAAATTTCAATCGTTGATTATATTTTATCTCCAAAAACTATTGCTCGACTCAAAAAAATGTACAAAATTACACCTTAAAAAATAGGTGTAATTTTTTTGTATTTGTTTGCATAGTAATGTTACACCCGATTTTCCTATTATTTATAAGAGTTTTTAAGGTGTATGTAACAAATAAGAGAATATTTCATATATTACGAAGTAATATATGGAATTAAAGGAGTGTAACGAGGGGGTGGATTTTACGAAGTATAATACACTAAGCGAGTATCACGACTTTCTTATGAGGGGTGCGGGGAGTTTGGATACCGCAACAACTTATCAAAAAGCAGTAGACTATTTATTACAAGACCAAATTTTAATTGATTGTCGAGATTTAGACGTTCAAAAGATACTTGAAAAATTGCGAAAAATAAAATATAAAAATC
>Ga0153947_1001281_pt1 | contig 11931 bp, 13 predicted proteins | sample TSNJ031MetaG_FD_104697 | JGI IMG/M metagenome (GOLD analysis project Ga0153947, IMG submission 104697) | Attine ant fungus gardens microbial communities from New Jersey, USA - TSNJ031 MetaG | ecosystem: Host-associated > Fungi > Mycelium > Unclassified | place: USA: New Jersey, Wharton State...
GCTCACATCTACAAAATCGATGGTGTGGGGGAATTTTCTCGGCACCCTCCATCCACAAGGCAGGCAGGGTATTTCCCACGGAGATATGATCGATCTTACCCGCAAGAATATTGAAGGCTTTGACGTCTGCGAATTCTATGTCGATCTTGTCAATAAGCTGAGGCAAATGGGGTTTTAACACTATAAACAAGTGCGGGTATCACTTTCCATCGTCCGGGAACTAAAAACAGCCGGATTATAACATCGTATGCCGTAAGCGTCGGGGAGCTTTAAATACAAGTTTTTGAGGAGTTTACATGCTGATCAATAAAGCCGGAGACATGACGCCCTATGATATGGGCCTGAAGCCGTGTCGGCAAAACACGCTGCTTCTTCCGCTTATCTGGATTGCAAGCTGGTTCATGACACGCAGCGGCAAGCTGAAAATCCGAAAAATCGGATTGGAGGGGCTGAACCCGCCTTATCTGGTTTTATCGCAGCATCAGGGGTTTTCAGATTACTATATTACACCGCTGGAGCTGTTCCATCGGCGTGCCAACTATCGTGGAAGCGACGCTTAATTATAGCATAAATATACATGAAAACAGAAATAACTATCGCAAGTTACAAGTTCCTGTCATAATTGTTGTAAAAAATATGATACCTATGCCGGATTTTCATTCCGACGCAATCCGTGACATAATTCTATTAAATTGCTGTAACATACCGAAAAGACTGTTGCTCCTGTGCTTCGCCTTGGCTTATTGTAGCATATCGTATAAGGTGTTGCAATGCGGTGAAATATTCAGGGCTGATGAGACAAATTCCGTCGGCCGGCTAATACTCAGCTTCCCCTTGTATTTTTAGCAATTTAGCTTTATTATATATTCAAAAGTTGTTTAGTTTTATGTCACTGCCGAATGTTGAATTCTCAAATAGTAGATTTTAAGGTGGTATGAAAACGATAAATCCATCGTTCGGCAATGAAAGGAAAGGGATGCTAATATGGGCATCGGTTTCGCGTTTTACGGTGCGGTATGTAACAGGGAAAAGGCGTTCAACATATTGAAAAAGATGGCAGATAAGAGCGGTCTATCTTGCGGGATTTGTAGCAATTCCGTTTGGGTATCGTTTTGCCGTAACGGCGTGCTAAATTTTAATTATGAGGACGATTGCCTGTCCTGTGATTGTCAGACAAACGTAGCGGGTCCCGGCTTTCACAAGGCCGCGATAGAATTTACGGAAGAATTTTTGCGTAAAGCAAAGCTATCCACTTCCATAGAGGACGAGGCCGAATATCTGGAACATCGTGATTTTTACCGTATGCGAAGCGAGCATTTTGATTATTGGCTTGGCAATATTGTAAGAATAATCAAAGAAAATATGATTGACAGCAACGAATATCAAAATATGATGATCAGTTGGGATGTTGACCAATACACCCCGCGGAGTATAGACGGCTCCGTGGTTATGGGTACAGGACGGTTCTCCGCGGCAAAGCTTATGGAGCGTATAGAGCGGGAGGGGATTGAACCGTTCGCCAGAGACTTTTTTATCTGGTATGAACCGGAGAGTGATGCGTATTTTTATCGCAATTCATCGCTGTCCCGTCTGTGGCAGGACTGCTATTTCCGGCCTTCCGCACGCAGCGATCAAGATAAAAGCGTAAATGAATACATACGAACGCATCTTGAAAAAGCGGCTGAATTATCCTCTGAAATACCGTTGCCTTTAAAAGAGTATAAGCTGCTCTGCGAGTTTGACGGAATTACTGCGCGGCAGTTACAGAATTCCGAACTTGAAACCGATTACCCGATTGGTTTCCGCCGTGAAATGGTGACGGAAACAATCGGAAACTTAAAAATTACGCTACCCGGCAGTTATCTAAGTGATACGGAAAACAACCTTGTTTACTATGACAACGAAGAAAACTGGCATTCGGTTGTTATTACTGCCTTGCACGCTAAAAATCCGCCTGAGTTTGCGCCGCAGGTGTTCGCGAATGTCCAATCCTGCGTTGAAGATTTCCCCGTAGGCGACGGGCGCGGTAGAATGGCGTACGCCGGGCAGCAGGAGGACGGATGTTATCAGGTTATCGCGCAGATCCTTTCAGGAATGCAGGTGACATTCATGACCGTATCGTTCGGCAAGGAAGGCGAGAAGGAATGGGCATTTGAGTTTCTACGAGGATTAAAAGCGACTATAAAGGAGGGTAACGCGTGAAAACAAGTTTTGTGGAGAGAACCGCCGCGTTTTGGAGCTGGTTCGATAAGAACGAGGAAAGGCTCGCCGATATGGTGAAGAACAGGGAAGGCTATGACATGGAAGAGGTAGTTGCCGCATATTCCGAGGGAGTGCATATAATCTCGGAAGATATACACTTCAATGTCGGCGGCGATTACGAGTTTACTTTCGCTGTCAGCGGGCGCGATTATCTGTTTTATTTGCTTCCATATGTGGTCTCGAATATGCCGGAGAAATATCGCGGCAAGTGGCACTTTTATCCGTACATGCAAAGTACGCGCGGTCAGGACTTCGGCCTGCGAATGCATGGAGCGAATATTGATGCCGGAAAGGTCATGATATCTCTATCTATTGAAGAGAACGCATCGAAAGCGGATATTCAATTTTACTGCAAAGAACTGGCGTCCCTGCCCGAAAATGAGTGTTATAGCGCCTTTTACATAATCATGGAAACTATCATCGGAGAGGGGCTGACAAGAGCTTGTGTCGGCAACGTGGAGCTTGCGAAAAAACGCGGACTGACAATGTTTCCGCTCACGAAGCTGGAAGAAAAGCTTGTTCAAAAGCTATGCAAGGATGGCAAAATCCCCGATCCCGCGGAACAGTATTTTACCTACCAGATTGAGCCGAGGGAGGATGATATGCTCCGCTCGGATATCTTTATCGGAACAGGCAATTTCGGCGCGATTATTAATGACTATTACGCCGGAGATGGCGAGTGTTTTAACGACTTTGCCGGATGCGGCGCGACTGCCGCATTTCTGTTTTACAGCTATGACAAGGAATCAGAGCAAAAAGAGGTATTAACGCAGCGGTATGAAATTATGGACAGGCTTGAAGCGGAGGTTCTTGGCGAGCGCGGAAGCGAAAAAATCATAGGGCTCATGCTTGGCGGAGCTATGGGAAAACAATACGCATACATCGATATGCTTTTGTATGATTTACAAGCATTTGCGGATAAAGCCCACGATGTATTAAAGGATTATCCGCGCAACTTTTCTTTATCGGAGTTCAAGCGTAACGGGGATATATTAATCTCTGATGCTCTATCTGAATATTAGGACGCTTTTATATATATCTCTCTGAGTAAAAAGTGGCGGCTGGCCCTGTCCGAATTCACGTTGGGTATGGAGTCGTTGGAACGGTTTGTTGTGAAAGAGCCGCTGTACCGCACTCATGAGAGTGTTTTCGCGGTGCTTGCCATGGAAAGCGAGCCGGTGGATCCAAGGTTATAAAACGCAGCGAGGCGCATATTCTCATTTATTCGTATAACCATGTAGCATATTTATCACCGGTTATTTAGTGCTGCCTTTCCGACTATTTTCTGCAACCGCTATAGATGAGAGAAATAACAACGATAAGTATTAAATTAGCGCTCTTTAGCCGCCATCCGAACTCACCGCCTTTAGTCAGTGGTGGTTCAGTTTACTTATTTTGGACGGTGACCTGTGATTTATGGACAAACAATCAAAAAACAAAAAGTTCTGGGATCGGTATGCCAAGTTCTATGATGCTGAGGTTCTTCGCTTCAGCAGAGAAGCCTACGAGGAAATGTATCGATCCATGTCAAAGGTTCTGGCAAAGGATATGAGGGTGCTGGAGATTGCTACTGGCACCGGACTGATCGCCATCCATATAGCAAAATATGTTCGCTCGGTGGAAGCGACGGATTTTTCGACGAAAATGATTGATGCCGCTAAGAAAAAGAAGGTACTGGAGAATGTGCGTTTTTCGGTGGAGGATGGCGAAAATCTTTCCTTTGGAGACCATAGCTTTGATGCGGTGATCATTTCCAATGCACTACACATCATGCCAAATCCAGAGGCGGTACTGGCGAGCATTCGCCGTGTCCTAAAGCCTGGTGGTTTGCTGATCGCACCGACCTTTTCCCACGGGCATCTGAGTGATTCCACATGGAAACTGAATCGTTTTATCCTAAAACTCATTGGGTTTGAGGCCCAATCGAAATGGACACCCGAAGAATTTGTGGACATGATTGGGCAAAATGGTTTCGCAGTGACAAGCTGTCGGGTGCTGAAAGCTGCCTTTCCCCTTGTGTATCTAGAGGCTGTTGGCCCTTAATTCTATGCCGTGAAAGGAATGAAGATGGGATGAAAGCAGAGCTGATTGCACCGTGCGGTATGAATTGCAGCTTATGCTACGGATATATCCGGCCTAAGAACAAGTGCTTGGGATGCCGTGCGCCGGAGGCAAGCAAGCCAAAATCATGCACAAACTGCAAAATTGTGCAGTGCGAGAAAAGAATCCAAAACGGATGGGAAACCTGTGCGCCCTGTGACACGCCTTGCAAAAGGTTAAAGGATTTGGACAAGCGGTATCGTTCAAAGTATCACATGAGCATGCAGGAAAACCTCGCCCTCATCCGGGAACACGGCATGGAATCCTTTTTGCGGCAGCAGGAGGAAACCTACCGTTGCCCGGACTGTGGTGCGACTGCCTGCGTGCATCGGGAGGAATGCCCCGAATGTAAAGCACCTGTGTGGGAAAGGAACTAATGCATGAAAAAGACAACAAACGATTATGTGGCAATTTAATCAAGAAGTGCTTTGCTTATATTGTCTGAAAGGATATTGTTGTGGAAAAACAAACCTTATACATTAATGGAATCTCCGCTGTTTTGTGGGGGGCTGCATCGAAGTGTCTATTTATCGCTGTGCATGGGGATAGCTCCCACAAAGAGGATGATGTGATCCGCATTTTTGCCGGAAAAGCCGTGGGAAAGGGCTATCAGGTTCTCAGTTTTGATTTGCCTGAACACGGAGATCGCAAAGCAGAAAATCGGCTCTGCAAGGTGCAGAACTGCATCGAAGATCTGAATGCGATCATGCAGTATGCCCGTGCGCAGGCAAAGGAGATCAGCTTGTTCGGGTGCAGCATGGGCGCGTATTTTGCAATGATGGCCTACCGGGATGAACCCATTCTCCAGACGCTGTTTTTATCCCCCGTGGTGGATATGCTTCGAATTATCCAGAACATGATGACTTGGTTTGAGGTGAGCGAGGAACGGCTCCAAAAAGAGCGGGAAATCGCGACACCTGTTAAAACATTTTATTGGGATTATTACCAGTATGTGAAAGAGCATCCCGTCGAATGGGATAAGCCAACCAAACTGCTTTATGGCATAAAGGATACGCTTTGTGAACCTGATTATGTAAAGAACTTTGCGGAACAAACTCACGCTGCAATGACAGTGATGGAAGACGGTGAGCATTTCTTTCACACGCAGGAACAGCTTGCATGTTTTCGGGGATGGCTGTGTGAAACTTTGGAGGGAAAGACTATGACATTGGAAACAACTCGGCTCCTGTTGCGTCCGTGGAAACAATCTGACGCGAAGAGCCTGTATGAATATGCGAAAGACCCTTGTGTCGGCCCCATTGCTGGCTGGCCGGTTCACACCAGCGTAGAGAATAGCCGTGACATTATCCGAGAGGTGCTGTCAGCGGCGGAAACCTACGCTGTGACTGTCAAAGGCGATGATACCGCCATTGGCAGCATTGGGCTGATGATCGGCGGTATCAGCAATCTCGGTATTCCCGAAAACGAGGGGGAAATCGGCTATTGGATTGCCGTGCCGTATTGGGGGCAGGGATATATCCCGGAGGCGGCGGAGGAATTGATGCGCCACGGTTTTGAGGATCTCGGCCTTACGGCTATCTGGTGCGGATATTTTGACGGCAACGAAAAATCCAAGCGGGTAGGCGAAAAGTGCGGCTTTCAGTATGTGCGTACCGAGAAAAAACACTGGCCGCTGATCGGCGAAACAAAAACACAGCACATCACCCGCATGACAAAGAAAGAATGGATGCAGCGGAATGAGCAATAATTTGTTGCAAAACCTGGAAAGACTTCATACAACGGAACTGGGCATTCAGCGAATCAGGAAAAATTTAGGCCTACCAGTCGAGGATGTTGTCCCTTGGTGCAAGGATTCTGTTCATTCAGACGGAGCCTAAAAGAAAAGTAACCATATATACCGGAGGTGCAGCATGAAAAAGATTGGTTGAGTCCTCTCAGAAACCCCATGAATAAAAATACAAAAAAGCATACAGAAGGAGCAAGACGACAGGCAAGGTAAAAAAGGCATGGCAAATAAGCCCGACGATGAGAGCGAGCGAAGGATAGCAGGCAAGGAACTGATCAGGCAGGTAGTTTCTGCACTTTGACCCTTGCGTCGAGATGGATGTTAATACCAAAGATCAGAGAAAAGAAGGAATAGCGTTTTTTACCACGAACACGCATATCTTCAAGATGATAGTCGTGCAAAAAACGGTTGTTGATGCGCTCGGAGGAGGTTCTTGCTTTGTAGACGCCTTTCCATTCAGGAGTACCTCTTGGGACGGGAGTAAAAATACGGATATCCCAAGCGGGTTTAGTATAGATGACCCGGCCATAGCTTGATGCGGAGCAATCGGGTTTGGAGCAGCAATCCGGGATTTTCCCGCAGGCAAGAGGGCAGCGCCATTTAAGGCGGCTGCGGTCAGGGCAGAAACCATGGTAAAGCATCTCATGGCCGCCCATGCAAATGGGAGCTCCTTTATCAGTTACTGAAATATGGGATGGATAAGTATTTTTCGGTCCAGTCCTGTCACTGAGATCGATGAACGGGTGAATGCCCCATTCATTGAGAAGCTGATAGGTGGGATAATTGTCGTTGGCGGAGTCGAGGCAAAGGTTTTTAATGTTAAGGTTTGGAGAAAGCTCCCTGAACTCGGTCAGCGCGACGAGCCCCGTAACACTATCATGGCGGTTTGCGCCAACGAACCGCCAGTAGAAGGGCAAATCGATTTGAAGCTCTTTGTTGTAACAGGAAATCGGATACAGGGTATAGCCGTAATACCAGGTTCCAAGATCACTATCCCAACCGTGGGTCGCGTCGGGGTCGGCAAATTTCCGGTCGCATTTGCAGTCATAAATTCCATTTTCACGGCAGTTGCAGACCTTGATCCCATGGGGGGATGAATGGCAGTGGATACAGGTTCCGTCTCCGGAAACGGTGAGATCGTCCTCTGGGAGAAGTCCCGCTTCGACGGATGGATTCACTGCCAGCAAAGTAAAAATCTCCTGCATCAGCCGTTCAGGGCGATTTGAGAAGGAGCGTCCTTTGCGAAAAAGATTTGCGATTCTGCCAACGATACCGGGTCGCTTGTTGGGAAGCTTCTTGTTTTTACCGGGCTGGACTTCACGTTTTTTCTTGCGGCCATAGGGATGCAGCTCCTCCCGGTTCTCCTTTTCGATGGATGGTTTCAGCAGCCAGAGGCGACTGATGAAGTCGTAATATGCTCCGAGTGACGGCAAATGTTCTGGAGTGCAGCCAATCAAAAAACAGAGCATATCGTCCGCCGCCAGCGTTTTCACCCAATTGGTAACGCTTGTTTCGCCCTGATCCGCCATCAGCATGAACGAACGGAAGATTTCCGGCTGCAACTCCGCCGGTCTGCCGGTTGCCGAATAATAGGACCGCAGTTTTTCGCCCAGCCCATCCAGATTGAGCAGCGCCAGCTTTTTGAGCGAATCGTCAAAAAGCGACAGGCGTTTGAGCGATGAGGCGTCGAGTGCTCGTATCGCGTGGATCACAAAGCTCCCGTACTCGGCATGGGTTGTCCATTTCTTTAGCATTTTGCGTCAGCCTCCTTGAAAAAACATTTCTCTTTCAAGGCTGCGCGCAATTTTTATACATTTGTCAAGTGTCTTTATGCAAAAACTTGGAGGAAATTCAAAAACTCCGCTTGCCACAATCGCTTTTACTGTGCGGCTTTCGGAGTTTCTGAGAGAACTATGGTATTATCGGAGGAATCGGGCCGGCGTCGACGCTGGATTATTATAGCGGTGTTGTTAGTGGATATAGGGCAAAAATAAATGACGGCAATTATCCCAAAATAGTGATTAACAGCGTCAATATGACCGAAATGTTGTCCTATGTTTCGGGCAAAGACTGGGATAATCTCGTAAACATGCTGCTTGCCGCGATAAATGAGTTAGCAGCCGCAGGCGCAGAGTTCGCAGCAGTCGCCTCCAACACGCCGCACATTGTGTTCGATAGAATAAAACAGCGGTCACCTCTACCCTTAATCAGCATTGTTGGCGCTACCTGCGAGTATGCGCGGTCAAAAAGCTGCAAAAAGGTAATCGTACTAGGGACTCGGTTCACAATGAGCAGCGGCCTTTATTCCGAAGCGTTTAAGAAATACGACATCGCTGCCATTGTTCCGTCCGAACAGGAGCAGGCGGAGATTCACGGCATAATCTTCCCCAATCTGGAGGATGGTATTATCGTACCGGAGGATAAACAAAGAATGCTTGCTATTGCCGACAAATTAATCGCGGAGCATAATGCCGATGCACTGGTGCTTGGCTGTACAGAATTGCCGCTTATGATAAAGGACGGCGATTTAAACACGTTATTGCTCAACACTACGCAAATACATATAGACGCGATTGTAAATTATATATAGGCGGTTTGATTATGAACGAGCAAATCAGAGAAATCGTTTTATCTTATGGCGCGGATTTGTGTGGTTTTGCAGACATCGACCGCCTTTCCAATGCACCTGATGGATTTCACCCTGCCAATATTTTTCCCGATTGCAAGTCGGTCATATCCTTTGCAATGGCATTGCCTAAAGGCTTGGCAAAGGTTCCGTCGCGTTTGGTATATGGCCATTATAATAGTCTAATTTGCCCGGAGGTTGACGCTATTGCGCTTAAAACCGCAAAAAAGCTTGAAGAAAGCTTCAACTGCTTTGCTGTGCCAATGCCCTGCGATAGCCCTTACGAATATTGGAACGCGGAGGAAACGGCAGGACGCGGGCTTGTTTCGATGAAGCATATCGCGGTGCAGGCGGGCTTAGGCACACTTGGAAAAAGCACACTGCTGCTAAACAGGCAGTACGGCAGTATGCTGACACTTGGCGCAATTCTCACGGACTTAGCGTTATCCTCGGATTCTCTCGCGGAAAGTATCTGCATTGATGATTGCCAAAAGTGTGTAGACAACTGTCCGGCTTGTGCGATTAGCGGTGGCGCAGTAAACCAAAAGGCATGCCGACAAAATTCATATGGCAAGACTGCACGAGGATTTGATACGGTAGATTGCAACAAATGCAGGACTATTTGCCCTATGTGTTACGGTGCCGGAACTGAAAGATGAAAGGTGATCTTATGGCAAAGAAATTTGAAATTACAGTAGAAAAGGTAACGGGATACTGTGCCTGCGGATACAAGGCCGGAGATATTATCACCTGCGAGGGGCTTAACACACCGGACAAACCGTTTTGCGGAGGCGCTTACGCGGTCCTGTTTCCGATGCAGACTGCGCTTCATTCCGGCGCTACTTTCAGCTTTGAAGAAAATCCGCATAGCAAGACAAAGCTGACCTGCCCGGATAACGGATATGTGACTTTTAAGATTACGTTGGTGAATGAAGATTGAAAATACGAGATAAGTATACCTGCCCTCTTGAGTTGACGCATGATATTATTAAGGGCAAGTGGAAGCCTATCATATTGTGGCAGCTTGGTAAAGGCGCGATGTCCTTAACGCAGCTTGAAAAGGATATTGTTGGTATTAATCAAAAAATGCTGCTTGAACAGCTTAAAGAGTTAAACGATTTCGGCATTGTATCGAAACTTTCATTTGAGGGTTATCCATTGAAAGTAGAATACAGCCTGACGGAGTATGGAAAAAAGCTGTTGGAAGCCGTCGCCATCATGCAGGGCGTGGGAATTGAGATCATGAAAGAGAACGGAATGGATGATATTCTAAAATTAAAAGGGCTGATTGAATAAACCATACCCACGAAAAAGTGGGTAATTTACTAAGATGCTTTGCCGTTATATAATTGTCTTAATTAAATATACGGGAGGCAGCTTTAATGCTACAAAATACAGAGCAGACCATCGGAAATTTAATTGATAAGCAAAGTGTTTCTTTTATCGGCTCGGTGGACAGAGACGGCTTCCCTAATACGAAAGCTATGCTGCCGCCAAGAAAACGCGAAAGCATCAAAACCTTTTATTTCACAACCAATACATCCTCTATGCGGGTAGAGCAATATCAAGCCAATCCGAAAGCGTGTATTTATTTCTGTGACAAGCGCTCTTTTAAAGGCGTTATGCTAAAAGGTTTTATAGAGGTATTAGAAGATGAAGCCAGCAAAGAAATGATTTGGCGGGAGGGTGACACAATGTATTATCCCAAAGGCGTTACAGACCCGGATTATTGCGTACTGAAATTCACCGCCCAAGCAGGCAGGTATTATGAGAATTTCAGCTCACAGGATTTTGAAGTCAAATAGATTCTGCGGTTCATCTTAATCCAGTTCCCAAAGGAGTCTTTAGATATGAAACAAGCGTTGCTGATAATCGATGTACAAAACGACTATTTCGAGGGCGGTAAATCCGAGCTTTACAATCCGGTTGAAGCCTTAAATAATATTGAAAAGATATTGCGGCATTTTCGTGGTATAAATCTTCCTGTTATTCACGTTCAGCACATCAATATACGCGAGGGAGCGTCTTTCTTTCTTCCAAATACAGACGGTGCATGCATTCATAAAAATCTGATGCCGCAAGAGGGCGAATACCTTGTCATTAAAAACATGCCAAACAGCTTTTTTGATACAAATTTGTTGGATATTATAAAAGATAACGCTATTACTAACCTTATAATATGCGGCATGATGAGCCACATGTGCGTTGACACAACAACAAGGGCTTGCAAGGATTATGGGATAAGCGTTACATTGATAGATGACGCTTGCGCCACAAAAAGCCTGATATGGAACGGCAAAATAATTTCCGCCGAAACAGTGCATGATGTTTTCATGGCTTCGCTGAATGGGATGTTTGCAACTGTTATGAAAACCGGTGACTTTCTTTTGCACTAGAATTTTAATGTACGGGGTCTCGAAACTCATATATAGTTTTTTAGTTTTCAGAATTGGAAATGCCGAAAAACGCTTTCAAAACAAGGAAAATCGGATACATCAATTTTATCAAGACTTTCCAGAATTTAGATTCGATAAATCTACTTGTAACTATGTTATAGGTAGATTTGTTGATTTATATGGCAATATTGTCTACAGTTCTTACAGGAAAAGCGCTTCCATTCGACAGGAATGGAAGCGCTTTTAAATACACAAAATTTGACAACAATCAATAATGGGAGGATATCAGAATGACTGAAGGCATATTACTTAAAAATTTGCTAAAAAAGTATGGATATACCGTAAAGAATATGGCTGACAAGGTTGGAATACCTTATTCAACTTTACGAAAGGCAATTTCTGAAAATAATGTCCTATCGCTATCATTATTTGAGACAATGGAAATGTTTTATTTGCTGGGAACAACGCTTGATGCATTCAGAGATATTACGCAAATCAGCGAGCAATCAAAAGGTGAATTCTTCATGCTTGGTGCTTATCAATCATGCGAGTTCCAATCTGCAATTAATAGGCTTCTCGGTATTGATAACCAAAAGTAATTGGCGTTGTGTGTTTACAGAAATGCGAGAAACACCGTAAAATAGCTAATTAATAAACATATGGGTTAGCGGAATATAGGATCTTGTCCCCAGCTCCGTGGAACTTGAGAAATCATAGAATTGCTCCGAATAGCGCCTGAAAGCGAAAGGTTACGCGGATTGACTTGTGTTTTGCGTTGTATCCAGCTTCAAAAAGCTGAA
>Ga0153947_1001287_pt1 | contig 11888 bp, 11 predicted proteins | sample TSNJ031MetaG_FD_104697 | JGI IMG/M metagenome (GOLD analysis project Ga0153947, IMG submission 104697) | Attine ant fungus gardens microbial communities from New Jersey, USA - TSNJ031 MetaG | ecosystem: Host-associated > Fungi > Mycelium > Unclassified | place: USA: New Jersey, Wharton State...
ATGGCGGCGCTGGCTATTGTCACTCTTGGGATTGGGTCTGCGGTGAGCGGAATCCTGCCGCCAAACGGATTCGCAATTTTTGTCCTGCTCTGCTTTGTCATAGGATGCACCGGAACCTTAATCAATGTGCCGCTGATGGCCTATACACAGGAAACCATTGCTCCCGAGGTGATGGGTAAGGTCTTCTCCCTTCTGCTGACCGCCATGACCCTTGCCATGCCCATAGGGCTTCTGCTGGCCGGGCCTGTCAGCGAGGTGGTCGGCGTGGATCGATGGTTTTTCTGGTCGGGCGTTGCCCTGGTGGCATCGGGGATTCTCTGCCGGATGATGACCCGGCGCTACGATGCACAGACCATGAAGCCGGAGACCAAATAAACAGGAAAAAAGCATAATCTGTGCCACCGGGGATGTATATTTTAAAACCGGGAAAGCCATTGATTTTTCAGTTACATTGGCGTATACTGACAATGGATAATTGTTACAACGGAAAGGAGGTGAAATATATGAGCCTCGCAATTAACAGTACCGTTTCCACCTATACTTATACCTACCAGAATCAGATGCGAGCCAACCTGGATAAGGACGACGACGGGCTTTGGAGCCGCAGTGAAGTGCAAAATTACGCGGATTCCTACGAGAAAGCCACCGGTACCGCCCTGGATGTGGATAACATCATGTCCACCTACGGCAACACCAACGGCTACATCTCTTATTCCAGCCAAAATCAAATGGCCGCTGACGACACCCTGGGCCTGAGCAAGCTCAGCGCGCTCTATCAAAGCTCGCTGTCCAGCTCTACCACCGGCAGTAGTTCCAGTAGCACCAGCAGCTCCAGTAGTTCCAGTAGTACCAGCACCAGCAGCACCATATCCTCCTCCACCAAGGCCGCCATTAACAGCACCGTGTCCAAGTATACCTACGAGTACCTGGGCTCTCTGCGGCCCAAGCTGGACAAGGATGCCGACGGGGTTTGGAGCAGGGATGAGCTGCAAAACTACGCTGATTCCTACAAAAAGGCCACCGGCACCGCGCTGGATGTGGACAAAATCCTGGAAAAATACGGCAATGGCAACGACTACATCAGTTACGACGGCCAGAACCAGGCCATCAAGGCGGGTGCCCTGGGACTTTCCACTCTGAAAAGCCTGCATACCCAGGCAAATGCCAAGACCACCACAGACAGCACCACTTCCAGCTCCAGCACCAGCTCCAGTTCCGGCACGTCGAACTCAAGCAAAGATTACGACCTGTCCAGCATGCTGGAGAGCATGTCCACCTCAGGCAAGATGAGCTTTGTGAAATTCATGAATCAAAGCGAATCTATTTCCTCACTGATATCCAATATGATGTCATATTCTTCCTCGTCTTCCATCGACATGTTCAGCCTGATGAACCAGCAGACAACCGCCAAGCTGTATGCCGCTACCCAAAAAAGCAGCACCGACTTGACCTCCATGTCCAATCAGCTTATGAACTTGATTGCGTAAACCAGGAAGAAGCCAAAAGAGGGCTGCCGATGTCCGGCGGCTCTTTTTTGCGTTGTGAAATATAATTTTAATAAAGAAAACATCTCATGCTTTTCGGTATTGCTCGGCATAGGTCAGCCTGCCGCCGGTTCGCTGGGAGCACATCAGGCTGATGGCTTCAGCTTGTGTGGCAAACGGCTTGTCCAACAACGCTACTCCATCCGGCCGCGAAACCAGCCGTACCTCCCGTGCCAGCGTGATATGCGGCGAAAAGCGGCGGCTTTCCAGCCGGAAGCCCCCGGCGTCCAGATGCCCGGACAGTGCTTTTTGCAGCTCCAACAGAGCCTTGTTTTCCGCAAGGCCGATCCACCAGATATCGCCGCTGTCCCGGCTAAACCGGCCCATATGGTCAAAGGTCAGCTCCATCGGCCGGAGCGGGGTACAATCCATGGCCTTGCGGACAGCCTCCGCCCGCGCTGGAGCGACGTCGTCTAAAAATGCCAGCGTCAGATGCAGGTTTTCCGGCCGGGAAAAATTGCCGTGACCCAATTCCCCCAACCGCCGCTGCACTTTTGTGATATTCTCTTTTGTCTCCCCGTCAAAGTTGATGGCGATAAAGAGTCGCATGGTTATCTCTCCCGAAGCACTATGATATGTCCCGCTGCGGGGCATTATCGGCCGGTTCATCCTCCGGTACAAATCCCCAGCCTTGCCAGGTGTATATAAATTCCCTTTGCTTGTCTTTTGAATAGTCTTCCGTATATTCGCCCTCAACGGTTCTTAGAACCGCGCCGGTGGACACTGGCGTCGGAGTGCCTTCACTGACTTCAAAGCCGCAGATTGGCCGGGGAAGATTTGACGACGCCCATAACGTTTTAGCGTATCCACCGCGAACGGTATACAAAAACAGGTGATTTTTAACGCTTGGGTCGTCGTTTTCATCGAAGCCCTTATAAAAGCTGTAGGATTTCCACAGGGAAAACAAGCAGTCGGTATTGCCGTCCCCGTCAATGTCAAAAAGCCTGAAATCATCGACGAACCAGTATTTGTCCGAACGCCATATCTGTTTCCCGTCCAGATCAAGGAAAGCGAGGACGCCAGCCTCCAGGACATAGGTATAGTCCCCCGACGTCTCTGTCCTGCCTGCCGGTTCGCATGGAGTTTTTTCCTTTATGAATTCCCGATACTCATCGGTATCTCCGTATTCCCGGGAGCAACCCGGCAAAAGCGTGCTTATCGCAAGCGCCGCCGCGATAAGCACGCTTAACGCTTTATTGCTCATCGAAAACGGTAAAGGCGTTTTTCCACCCGGCGATCGGCGGGATATTATTGCTGTTGAGAGCTTGGTGCCAATCTTCGTCGGTCATCCGCTGGTCAATGGGCACCGTAAATTCATATTGGGAGTAAACAACCCCTGTGCCAAGAACCACACTATCATCCCTTGGGAAGGCCACTACAATGGTTTTAGCGAAGCCGGTCGCCTCCTCAAGGACAAACCCGTTGGGGTCGGTGGCCACGTCGGCCACAATGGCGTCCGGGTGCTGATACAAATACGATTCCTTATCGGCATATCCATACTCGGCTTCCAATGCCTGCAATTCGTCCTTTTTCGCCGCGTCCCAAATATGCTCAAGCTCTCCGCCATAATTGCGGATAAAATCGTATTCCTCGCTTGTCAGCTCCGTATATGCCAGTTCCTTTTGGGATATTTCCGTAAGCTTGCTCGCTACCACGTATAAATTACCCAGAGCCTCGTCCGCTTCGTCTGTTATCAGCTTCGCCTGCGCAAGCCCCTCCCGGGTTTGCTTGACAAGCAGGGTTAACCTGCCGAACAGCTCGGGGTTCGGCTCCACGTATCCCCGGTCGTCCGGCGGGGGTGGAGGCTCGGGCCCGCCACCGCCCCGCTCCGCCATCGGCTGCTTTGCGTAAAGCAGGGTGTCGTGCTTGAGCTCCGTCCAGCTTCCCAGAAATGTGTTCAGCTCCTTGCGGATCCAAGCCGTATTCCGCATGAAGAAGGGGTACCCCGTTCTGTCGGCATTGCCCGCCAGCGGTCGCAGCATGTTAAGCCACGACCAATAGAGATTCGACGTCCAGACACCATCCTCCAGGTTGCTTATATATTCCCTTACATTGCCAAGGTTGCCGTCATAGTCGGGATATTCTCCTACGTTATAATCGCTTTTGAGGATATTGTAGGCTTCGTCGGAGCCAAAAGCCGCCGGCACATCCAGAGCGTTTGGCAGCATTCTGTCTTTGGTTTCCCGGTCAATCAAACGCTGAAAGATGGCGGCATCTATTGTGAAGCGCTGTCCCAAAAACCGGAATCCCGTAATTGCCTTATCGCGATCCGGTTGGAGTTCCTCCTCATATACGGGAACAGAATTGATGGCCGGCGGCGGCAGCGCCTCTATCACCGCAAGGGCCTGCTCAAATTTGGCCTTATCCGTCACCACCGGCAGCGCGCCGATATCCCCGCCATAAATGTCCGACAGGCTCCCGGCATAATCGGCGGGGGTAATGTCGTCGCACTCGCCCACAAAGAAGTTGACCGTCTCAAAAATCGTATGCCAGTCTTGCGAGACTTCCCCAGCCTGAAGGGCGGAGGTCACCAAGAGCGCCGACCGCACCTCATCGGGATAAGCCGAGCGAAGCGTCATCTGGCCATACCACATGGACGCCCGGAAATAATCCTGTAGTTCATCTGACTGGGTGTAATGGCCACGGGGGATAAACTGTGAATAATCGACGCTGTAATAATCCACCGGGTTAGTGAATGCCTGACCATAATTGATTAACGGGGATTCACTGATCCCCGCATGCGCTTCGATTAAGGCAAGCTCCTTACCGACAAGATCCGCGGCTTCTTCTTTCACGGAGAAATCACTGTCCAGCAGCTTGCCGCCCACACCGAAAAAGGCGACGTTCCGAAGGGCGGCATTCTCAAATTCCGTCCCCTTAAGCTCCAAATACTGCCGGTAGGACGCTTCCGCCATATTGCCCGACAGCTTTTTCAAACAGAGCGCCAGGCTGCTTCGCTCAACATCTTTAAGCACATAGTCATACATCAAATGGAAGGTGTGGACAACGGAATCGGTGGTGATAAAGCTGGGAACATAACTGTAGCGGTTTATTTCATATTGACTGTAATATTCGCGATGACTTAGCGAATCAATGACAACAAAGCCATTTCGCTCAATAAGCCCGGCCGCCTCGTCCGACAACTGAGTGGCAAAATAGTAATCGCCCACACTATTGGTGCCGTATTGATACTGATTTCTATTGGCGATATTGCCAAGCCCGGACTGGACGGTGTACTCGGGAACATTTGCGCCGCCGTCGTAGCGGAACACCTCGGAGGTAGGGAATATTGTACCGGCGGAGTGGTAGCCTGCGCTCTCCGCAGGATTGCCGGGAATATCCATAGCGCCCTGTCCAGGACTTTCTTTTTTACATGCCGCCAGAGGCAACAGCATCGCGAGGGTCAAGACAATTGCCATAACTCTTTTCATGTTGATTTTTCCCTTCTGTAATATCGCCAAGCGCAGAGCTCAGGGCGATTCATTTATTACGCACTCTCTTTCACATAAAGCGGGCCGCCATATTTTCCGTGCTTCCATTGTACCACGACGAATAGGGGAAATCCAATATATTTTGACAGTGTTGACAGCAAGGCAACCTTGATATATAATGTGACTATGCAGTCACATGACCGGGGAGTCACGTTAATGAGGGATGATAATTATGCCGAAACAAACCTATTTTAACCTGCCGGAGGATAAGCAAAAACGGATACTGGACTGTGCGGTGGATGAATTTGCCGAGCAGGGATACCGCGCGGCAAGCATATCGCGTATCGTAGCGGCAGCCGGTATCGCAAAGGGCAGCTTTTATCAATATTTTGAAGGCAAGGAGGATATTTACGGTCATGTCGTCGATTACGCCATTGTGCAGCGCAAGCTGCAAATCAGCGACAGCGAGAGCGTGAAGCTCCGGGAACAAAGCCTGACGCAGTTTATCCGCACACTATTTGGCTCAATGATACAATCATTTGTATGCCAGCCCAAGCTTCTGAAAATTGGCACGGATTTTACGCGTAATCAGCATGATCCGGCGCAAAAGCGCATACGGGAAAAATACAAGGACTTGGAGGATGACTATTTTCAAGCCTTTATCCGTTTTAAAAAGGCGCAGGGCGAAATCAATGCGCATGTGGACGAGGATGTTCTCGGCAACATGCTTATGGGGATCGGCTATCTGCTTGGCCGCTATGCCGCCGAACATAGCTATGAGGCGCTTACGGATGAATATATCAACGACCTCATGGATAAAATCGAATACATCCTCACAAATGGCATTTATAACGCCGAACCGGGCGCCTGAACGTATCACCCAATATGCATGATACTAATTCCATTTAAAAACATTCCATGTTTTTATAGCGCGAAGCGCGTATGGAATTGCATGAGACGTGCCGCGTAGCGGCGCGGCGCGTTAGCGCCGCTTTCGAATAGAAATATTCTAAAGAATATTTCTATTCGAAAATAGTATGAGGAGTCTTTGCCGTGGAAAATATTCTTGAAATAAAGGATCTCAAAAAAGAATATCACATGGGTGAGGTGGTCGTCCATGCGCTGCGCGGCGCAAGCATGACCATTGGCGAGGGGGAGTTTGTCACCGTTCTGGGGCCTTCCGGCTCGGGGAAAAGTACGATTCTCAACATCGCGGGCGGAATCGACACCCCTACGTCCGGGCAGGTGCTATACCGGGGTGAGGACATCGGCGGTTATACCCCAAGGCAGCTCACAAACTACCGCCGCAGCGCCGTTGGCTTTGTATTCCAGTTCTATAATCTTATGCAGAACCTCACCGCCCGGGAAAATATTGGCCTTGCGGCAGAGCTTTCCACCAGTCCGATTTCTGTTGACGACCTGCTGGAGCAGATTGAGCTTGCGGATCGGGGCGGACATTTTCCCTCACAGCTGTCAGGCGGGCAACAGCAGCGCATCGCCATCGCCAGGGCCGTTGCGAAAAACCCCGATTTGCTGCTTTGTGACGAACCCACCGGAGCGCTGGATTTTATAACAGGCGTGCAGGTTCTGCGGCTGCTGAAGAATTTTAATGAAACCTACAAAAAAACAGTGGTCATCATAACCCACAACGCCGCTATCGGCCAGATGGCCGACAAAGTCTTTTCTGTCAAGGATGGAGTGGTAGCGAAAACCACTGTCAACGAGAAGCCCGTTCCGCCGGAGGAGGTAGCCTGGTGATCCTGCTTAAAAAAGCCATGCGCAGCATCTGGCGGGGCAAACGGTCGTATATCGCCTGCATTGCGTTGATGGCTATCGGGATATCCATTTATACGGCTTTCAATATGCTCTATATAAATCTTGGCTCCGCCAGGGATAGCCTGTATGAAAGCCAGCGCTTCGCGGACATATTCTCGGTGGTGCGGCGCATTCCGCTGAGCACGGCGCAAAGCCTGGATTCCATTGCCGGTATCGCAATAGCCGATGGGCGCATCAGCATGGACGCTCGTGTGACAATACCCGGCAAGGAGGGGAAAATCATCACGCTGCGCATTCTTTCATACGACCCGGCCGCGCCGGAGCCACTCAATGCGTTCCTGCTTTCATCGGGAACCGCCCCTGCTGAAAATGAAATCCTTGTGGGCGACGCATTTATGGCAGCAAACGCAATTTCGGCCGGCGACGCGCTGAAGCTGGTCATCAAGGGTAAGGAAATCAATACAACTGTGAGCGGCGGCGCAAAAAGCCCCGAGTATGTCTACGCGATTCCCGACACGGGTACGCTCATGCCCGACAACGAGGCGTTCGGCTTCGCATATATGACATATCCCGCGCTTGCGGCCATTACAGGCGGGGCGGGCTCGGCGGATATCCTGTCCTTCATGCTGGAGGATGGCGTGAAATTCGAGGATATCAAAACGCAGCTTGAGGACGCGTTGGCGCCCTATGGCCTGATTAGCCTCTACGCCAGGAAGGATCATGCCAGCAACGCGATGCTGGATACCGAAATCAACAGTCTGGGCAGTATGGCCACCAGCATGCCGATGGTGTTTATCCTTATGGCGGTCATCATCCTCTATATTATGTTAAAGCGTGTGATCGAGCAGGAGCGCGGCTCCATCGGCGTCCTGAAAGCCTTTGGCTTCTCGGATTTCCAGGTGCTCGCCCATTATCTTTGCTACGGACTAATTACCGGCGGTCTGGGTGGAATCATTGGCGGCATCGGCGGACTCGCCATGTCAGGCGCGTTTACGCAAATCTATCTCGATTATTTCAACCTGCCCGCATTGGAAGCGCAGCCCAGCCCCCGGTATATGCTGGTGGGAATGGTGATCTCCCTGGGGGCCGGTGTGGCGGGAGCGTACATGGGAACCCGCGCGGTGCTGAAGCTCGCCCCCAGCGAGGCCATGCGGCCTCCCGCGCCGCGGAATGTCAAGGTTGATGTGGTGGGCAGGCTGCCGTTTTTAAAGCGCCTGCTCGCCTCCAATGGATACATGGCCACGCGCAATATTACCCGCAGCTGGTTCCGCAGTCTTTTTATTGTGCTTGGTATCGCTTTTTCCTTCTCCATTATAGCGTTGACATCCTCCTATACCGATATGTTCGACAAGCTGTTATTTGAACAATTTACAAAGGTGCAGCTCTATGACGTAAAAGTCACGCTTGAAAACCCAAGGCTCTACACCGACGCGGTAGAGGCCGTTTACAATGTTGGCGGCGTCTCCATTGCCGAGGGCATGCTGGAGGTTCCGGCGGAGCTGCGGTTTGAGCATCTGAAAGAAAGCGTATCCATTACGGCGATGGAGTCGGGCGCGAATCTGCAAAAAATATATGACACCGTGGGCGGATACAATTTGCAGCCGCCTGAAGCCGGGCTGATTATCAGCGCCTCGCTTGCCAGGGAGCTCGGCGCAAAGCGGGGCGGCTTGCTGATGATGAAAACCCCCTACACCGGGGATAGAGAGATCCCCATGCCCGTGATGGACGTTATCAACGAGAACCTCGGCATGACCGCCTATTGCGAGCTCGGCCGCTTGTGCATGGTACTGGAGGTTCCCAAAAGCGCCAGCGCCGTTGTCCTCAAAACAGAGGATACCGTCCATGTCAAGGATGTGCTGCTGGACGGCGGAAATGTTGCGGCGGTCACCGACAAGGCCGAGACCCGTAAGGTCTATGACGAGATGATGGCAACCTATGGCTCGATGTTTATCTTCATGCAGATCGCGGGAATGGGCGTCGCCTTCGCTATTATCACAAACACCTCGTCCATTTCGCTCTCGGAGCGAAAGCGCGAATACGCGACGCTGCGGGTTCTGGGTATGCATCCCCGTGAAATTTCCAAGATACTCGGTTTTGAATACTGGCTGCTCACTGCCATCGGAATGATCCCTGGAATCCCATTGCTAAGGATGCTTAAAACGGGCATGGCATCTATGATGGAGACCACAATGTTCACAATACCGCTGGATTCGCCGCTAAGCTGTTATATCTCTGCGGCGGTGTCCTGCCTGGTTACCGTGGGCTTGTGCAACCTCCTTGCGGCGCGGCAGATCGCAAAGTTTGATATGGTGGAAGTTTTGAAGGAGAGAGAGTGATTGCTATGAAAAAGAAAGTCAAAATCATTGGCGGCATCCTTCTCGGCGTTATTATAACCGCTGCGATTACAGTCCAGGCTCTTGCTCCGCTTTCCCTGGAGGCAACAACACTGCAAAGTACAACCGCACGCGTCACCTTTACGGAGCAGGGTATTTTGCAATACAACGATATCCTGAATGTTTACCCTATACTTTCGGGTGAACTGCTGGAGCTGCACGTCCGGGAGGGCGACAGAGTGGCAAAGGGAGATATCCTGGCGATTGTTTCCGCCAAGGATGCGGAGTATGAAATCCTTCAGCTCGAAAGCAGTATCAAGGGCTACAACGCCCAGATATACAACCTCGCCCTACAGGAAAAACAAGAAAAGGACGCCCTTATAGGAACGAAAAACAATCTGATAGGGCAGCTTGCGGCGCTGGAATCCCAAATCCAGGGCAGGGGGGATGTGGAGAAAAGCCGCGAGTACCAAATCAGCCTGCAAGAAGATATTGTTATGCGGGACAGGGCAAATGCGCGGATAGCCCGAAACAACCTGCGCGATTTTATAGACGAATACGGTTACGATGATTATGATGACGAATACAGCTACGACATAGAGCATAACGCCCTCCGGGAAGCACGCAATACGGCGGAGAAAATTCTGTCCGCAAGTGAATTGCAGCTTGCGCAGCTGCAAAACAGCGCGATACCAGAGGGGTATTACGAAGGGCAAAAGGAAAGCCTGCAAGCGCAAATAGACAGTATTGATACCCGCTTGGGCAAAAGCTATACCGGCGCCATGCAGACCTATTACGCCTCTATGATTGAAAGCGCCGAGTCCGGCATTCGGCAGTTAACCGAACGCAAGGGACAGGCCACGATCCTTTCCCCCATGAACGGCGTGGTCAGCGAGGTGCCTGTCAAGGAAAGCAACACGGTTAGCCAGAGCGCCTGTATTGCCACCATCGGCTCCGACCCTATGGTGGAGGTGTTCGTGCCTATCCGCGAGATTGACGGCGTAAAAACCGGCGACGCGGTCGAGCTTATCATAGACAAGCGCCTGGGCAACGAGGTTTTGGCGGGAACGGTCACGCTTGTGGAGGAGAAGGCCCAGGTCAGGCTTTCGGCGCTGGGCGTTGAGGAACGTAAGGTTCGCGTGCTGGTTAAGCCCCAATCGGCTGGATTGCGCATCGGCTTTAACATGGACGTGAAATTCACGGTATTTGAGCAACCGGATTGCGTCGTCGTTCCCAAGACGGCTGTGTTTGAAAAGGATGGGCAGAATATGGTCTGGGTCATCGAGGGTGGCGTAGCACGGCGGCGCGTGATTGAGAAAGGCGTTGAGACCCGTGAGGGCTATGCGGTTGCCTCCGGTCTTTCCGCCGGTGAAGCAGTGGTTACTGACGCCAACAATGAGGCCATAGCCGAGGGGAAAAGGATAACGATGGTAAAATAACGGTTCAAAGCGGGCATCGCCAGTGTTGGCAATGCCCGCTTGAGGGAGTATTATTGGCATAAATTTACCATCTTGTGTCCGATATGCATTGACTTAGTCGGTGTGATCTTCCTGAATAACTAAATTGAGATTCTCTCTCAACGGGTCAATCTTTTTGTAACACAGATTACACACAAGCCATTGATGTAATTCATCAAACTCGGCGTGAACGCTTGAAGGGTTTTCGCAAACGCAATAATCATATGTAATCATTGTAGAAGCCTCCTTCAAGTCAGCGGCAACTCAACTCGGCGGATGCGGAATACTATTTCTTGTCATAGGAGATATATTTTATCAAGGTCTTTAAGAGACCCTTTGAGTAGAGCAAGCCGTATACAATTATGTCAATTTGTTGCGTGGTTATCAGGTCTTTCCCGCTGACAATCTGCCGGAACTCCGCTATTAAAGCCGATGCCTCAAGAGTTTCGTCTGTTTTCGCGTTTGCAGCTTTGATTGAGCTAGATAGCTTTTCAATGGAGAATTCTTCTTTCTTTCCGGATTTCTTTATTACCGTCATAATTGTACCCCTTTCTCTTATTACGAATCATCCACATAGCCAGTCAAAAGCGACGCATAGCCCGCGCCTCCCTGATTGGGAAACCCGCGGCGCATCCCGCGAGAACGGTGAGCAAACCGCACAATACATCAATTATTATGATGGGTCACCTACGAAGCACTTCCGTTATTGTCAGGATATACACGCCAATGCCCCGAACGCCCACCGCGATTGTGCCTGAGCTGAACAGCGTGGAGCCTGTCCTGGTGCTTCTCAATATAATCGCCGGAAATAACAGTCTTGGGACGCCGCCATATCAGCAGTAAGGGCAGCATGTTCTGTATGTACAATTCCCCAATTGGCCGTTCCCTGCCTTCCTGTTTCCCGGCAATTGAGTAGCCGCCAATTTCGTTGACCTGATCGGTCGCCCGGCCTTGGGGATGTGTGACCTCTTGCAGCCCATAAGCCTGCTGCGGCGGGGTGACGATATCATGCTGGCTGGTTTGGCCTTGTTCTACAAGCCCGGCCGCTTTTACACGGGATACCGGCTGCACACGGCGGGCCGGCTGCTTACGCGGTGTGCGAGATATGGGATATACGGTATACAAAAACATGGTTCCCCTCCTTTCGGCAGAGGGCGATTTCCTCCCTGTTATATATAGTATACCATATTTTTTATCACATTTACAGTATTTTAGTCAATTAATATAACGTGAGTTCGACGGAATTTGCAAGATAAAACCCAACCAGCGGAACTGTTAAAATGGAAGTGACAAGCAACCATTAACAGAAAGCGGGCTGAGTTTTATGCGGGAAATAATATTGGCAAT
>Ga0153947_1001288_pt1 | contig 11888 bp, 13 predicted proteins | sample TSNJ031MetaG_FD_104697 | JGI IMG/M metagenome (GOLD analysis project Ga0153947, IMG submission 104697) | Attine ant fungus gardens microbial communities from New Jersey, USA - TSNJ031 MetaG | ecosystem: Host-associated > Fungi > Mycelium > Unclassified | place: USA: New Jersey, Wharton State...
CCAGGTCAGTGGACTCGGTCACTTACAACTGAATAAGAGAGGAAATAGATTATCAGTCCGCGAATGATGGTTTTTGGTTTTCAAGCCTGAACAGTCCATAGAATGATCGGACCTATGAATCTTAGTGACGGACTAAGTCATCTTTCTGTCCTAGCCGGGGCAATTGCGATTTCTACAGGCATAGAAGCCGTAGTAGTGTGGAACAGAATGGTAAACTTACTCTAGAGGATAATATCACCCTGAAAAGAAATTGAGGAGTCAGGAATACGAAATCAGCTGTGATGTAAGTAATCGGCACTATGTTCAAGCAAAGTGCCATCTCACCGCCACAGCTGTTCAATGACTCGGTTACGTTAATCGTGTGGGAGTCCTAGTAATAGCATTATTTGCTCTATCTTAGCATAGCCTTCATGAACTAGATAGTCGCGTCTTTCCGAGCCTGTGCTTACACCGGACGCCATATATAGCTTCTTGAGCGAGAACACTGAAAGCAGACAGCACAGCTGATACTCTCTGATCCGGTTTCGATGCAGCGATGAGGAAGGGCGCAGCACCGCAGTCGTGCACACGGCTTACAATATTTTCCTGTGCTGTAAGCATATATAATTGATCATCAATCTAGTTTCAACCGTTACCTCCATCACTTTTCTTTTCTTCCTCTCACATCTATCACGAACAATAAGCCATGGAGGATGAAGTTGCGGCCCTCGTATGTGCCTCTGTGCCTCTGACACTGACCGCGCAGCTTATCAACTCCCATCGTGACTAGGTCATTGATAATGGCTCTGGCATGTGCAAGGCTGGCTGTAAGTTTTTTGGCCTCTCCTTGTCCATTACTGACACACACACTCCTTTCCAGTTGCAGGTGAGCTATTCGCTGCAATCTATGTAGAAGCTTGGCCCTCAAGCGCATTTAGGCGATGATGCTCCCCGTGCTGTCTTCCCGTATGTTTGTGTAATCCTTTTACTTCGGCATTCATCTGAATTGGGATCTAGTTCCATCGTCGGTCGCCCACGCCATCAGGGTGTGATGGTCGGTATGGGTCAAAAAGATTCTTACGTTGGGTACGCGATGAAAATGCTATCACGGATGATCAGCGCCAATATCCTCATACAGCGATGAAGCCCAATCAAAACGTGGTATTCTTACCCTCAAGTACCCTATCGAACATGGTATTGTCACTAATTGGGATGACATGGAAAAGATCTGGCATCATACTTTCTACAATGAACTGCGTGTTGCCCCCGAGGAGCACCCAGTTCTCTTGACTGAAGCTCCGCTTAACCCCAAAGCCAACCGTGAAAAGATGACCCAAATCATGTTTGAGACTTTCAACACCCCAGCCTTCTACGTCTCCATCCAAGCTGTACTCTCTTTGTATGCCTCTGGTCGGACGACTGGTATCGTATTGGATTCTGGTGATGGTGTCACCCACACTGTTCCTATCTATGAAGGATTTTCCCTTCCCCATGCCATCCTTCGTATCGATCTAGCTGGTCGTGATTTGACAGATCTTCTTATCAAAAACCTCACTGAGCGTGGTTATCCCTTCACCACCACCGCCGAACGTGAAATCGTTCGCGACATCAAAGAAAAGCTGTGTTACGTAGCTCTTGATTTCGATCAGGAGCTCCAGACTGCTGCCCAGTCTTCTGCTCTTGAGAAAAGCTACGAGCTTCCCGATGGTCAGGTTATCACCATTGGTAATGAGCGGTACGTCCTCTTATGATCTCTAATGATTTAGCACGCTGACTCCTTTCGATCAGCTTCCGCTCCCCCGAAGCTTTATTCCAGCCCGCTTTCATTGGCCTCGAAGCTGCTGGTATCCACGAGACGACGTAAGCATCGTACGTCCAACATATTGACCTTCTTCTGATTATTTCCAGTTACAACTCGATCTTCAAGTGCGATCTTGATATTCGTCGCGACCTCTATGGAAATGTTGTATTATCTGGCGGTACCACCATGTTCCCTGGTATTGCAGATCGCATGCAAAAGGAATTGACGGCACTCTCACCTGCTAGCATGAAGGTCAAGATTGTTGCACCTCCCGAAAGGAAGTACTCCGTTTGGATTGGTGGTTCAATCTTGGCTTCTCTTAGCACTTTCCAAAACTTGTGGTGTTCAAAGCAAGAGTATGACGAGTCTGGTCCTGGAATTGTCCATCGAAGTGCGTACCTTGCATAGTATCACAAATAATGGGCGTGTTTTTGACTGATGTTTTTAGAGTGCTTCTGAGTAGAAGATTATTAGTACTTGGACAATTCTTTCTGCCACAGGTCTTTAAATATGAAATACATTAACCCTTTTCACTGTCGGGATCCCACCTGCGGTTCCTCTGTGTTTCTCAGATTTGAGTGTCCCCTCAAATCTGAGATGTTTGTACTATCTAAACTTTGACTCAATGATTCGATTAATGCCATCGCTTGTATTTGAACAAAGGACAATCTCCCGGATGATGATACGATATTGTAAGGTAGAAGCGTAATACAATGCAAGCTTGGATACGATTTTGATCAAGAACTGCACATCAGGAGGGAAGCACGCAATTGTCAGATGGTTCATCGTACATCGTAGAACTATAGTTGAGAGGGTGCGTCCAAGAGACATGATTCAATGGGTCATATTGCATAGTACAAAAAGTTGAATTGAATCATACGCATAGGCCCGGCCACCATACCAGACAGAAGAACCATCGAGACGCTCCTGAAACCCTTCTGATAAAATTTTGGATACATTCTCTTACACTTTGAAACCACGAGACTTGCGGCGACCACGAGCTCGCTCGAACTACAGAGACTCGTTAATAGGACATCATGTAGACAGGCGAATAAACATGCCTTGCGGCCCTTTGAAATTGTGTAAGGCTTCTTGTTCTTGTGAGGACCCATACCGAAATGCTTATGCGCTTCACGAGCAGTCTTCACACCTCGGAGCAGAACGGTGTTTGAACCCGTAGGTGCCCGGAGAGCGAGCTGATCAAGGGTGATAACTTCACCACCGGCTTTTAGAATACGCTCCTTGGCTGCACGGGTGAATCGGAGAGCGGCAATGGAGAGCTTGGGAACCTCCGTAAGACGGATGTCATCAGTGACTGTACCGACTTGAACAACGACTTTGGAATCACGGTCCAGGGTTTTTGAGGTTTCTTTGATGATGCGAGAAAGGGAGAGGGGAGGGCGATTGACCTTGGAGAGGAAAAGGCGGTGCAATATGACCTAAAGAAGATTTTGCATGAGTTCTGAACGGTTTCCTATTTGAAAAGCAAAAACCTTGTTGAAGTTAGAGTCTGTGCGGCGGGCTAGGAAACGATACAGCTAATACGAAATCAAAATATGTTCCTGGTTCTAGTACCTTCAAACACACCTTGACAAGGAGGAGAAGATAAGGATCTTCGCTCTTGGGAGCGGTACGTTGGCCCTTCTTGACATGGTGCCTGGCAATGTCAATACCCTAGCCACTATATTAGTAACCTCCTAAGCATGTTGTTAAATACGACGAGCTCACCATCTTGGTTCTCACCTCAGTATGTATTTGGGTATGTTGTCGCTGTGTCGGGGCTTGATGAACTGTGCAGTCGATAAATAAGATTCAGGCTCCGATATACGGCAACCTCCGGAACGCCGGCTAGATGTAACCTCCATGTGTCTGTGTCATGATTTTAACGAATCTACCGTGATGCGATATTGTGGCATTGTTCGTTATTTTTCTCTAGAAGAGCAATATTGAGTCTTTCCTCCACCACTTCGGGAGGCTGGTGTCCGTGCGCAGTCTCAATCTGGCACTCGTGAGACTTGTTCAGCTTCCGACGTAAACAATAATAAACAACTTCTTACCTCGAAACCACCATGGTCAGTTTTTTTGTAGAAGTTGCTTAGATTTTCGTGGGCGCAATTCTTACTTCAAGCTTACAGTACGGTGAACCAGCTGCCCCGACCACTGTTGATCCCTACTCTGACGCGTATAATGCGCCACCTGCGGCTCCAACCCTTAATGACCGTGATGACGCTGCACCTCGTGGCCGGTCGCGTTCTAGGAGTCCTGCCACTCGTAGCAATGGTGATAAGTCAGATTTCAGAAGTCCTACTTTCCGAAGGCGCTCTCCCCCTCCTAGACGCCCTGCCCATGCACCAGTTGTCAGTTACCATGGTCCATGTTTCGTATGGTCTATGCATACTTATGAATTTTAGCAGGCGCCTCCTCCTTCCAAGGTGCTTGGAGTCTTCGGTCTGAGCATCCGTACTATAGAGCGTGACCTCGATGAGGAATTTAGTCGTTTCGGCCGTGTTGTTAAAGTTACCATTGTTTATGACCAGCGGGTAGGTGAAATTCTTTATGAAGTTTTGTTCTGGTCCCTGATACTGTCCAGTCCGATCGTTCTCGTGGTTTCGGTTTCATTGAAATGTCCACTGTTGACGAGGCGACTCGTTGCATTCAGGAACTCAATGGCGTTGTATGTCTTCTGCTTTGTGTCGAGTTCCGTCCATTGACGTGTTTTCAGGAACTCAATGGCCGTCGTATCCGTGTTGATTACTCAGTAACTGACAGGCCTCATGCACCTACTCCAGGAGAATATATGGGCCACAGGAAATCAAGCCACCGTGATGGGTATCGTGACCGTGATTCTTACAGGGACAGGGATTATCGTGATCGTGAGCACCGCGACCGCGACCGTGACTACCGCCGGGGAGACAGAGATCGCGACCGTGATCCGTATGGAAGGGACAACAGATCTGATTGGCGTGATCGCCGAAGCCCTCCTCGTCGTTACTCACCTGAGTATCGTCGTCGTCGTAGCTATTCTCGCAGCCCTCCAAGAGGTAGCAGTCCATCTCGCAACCGAGACTACGATGCTTCGGTACAGAATGGTTCTGGCGAAGGCCATCGTTGGTAGAAGGTATTGTCTTCTTTGTTTCATTCTGTGTTTGGTTCTCCAGGCATCTTGGGGCAAAAAACCTGCAACATCGAAGATCAAACCTTGTTCACCATGACTTGAGTATCCTTCAAAAATTTATGCTTCAAATACTTCAATTGTCTATTTGCAAGTTTTCTCGTCGTCTAGTACCTTACTTTTTGCAAGTACAAGCTTTGCCGAATATTCCTCAAACCTTATACATTTTCAAAACCGGCATTCATCAGCCGTCATGGAAGATCAAAGACTGCCTTTGACTGAAATTACGGCATAAACAATAGCAAGTGATCTTGAATATAGTCCAAGAGAAGCCAATATCTTTGGTAGGCTAAGCGAGAAGAAGTCGGCTTTAATTAGCTCCAATATTGCAAGCCAGAAAAGGATGAAGTCCAGGCCCCAAGTGTAATTTAGCGTTAGTGGTGTCTTTGTTGATGTGTAGTATTGTCCATTTGTTTTGCTAACAATAGGTGGCCGGTCCCGTGGGTGAAGAGCCTGAGAAGCCGCTATTTATATATTTATTACCCTGTTTATTGTACATGACATATTTTCCATAATTTGTGGATATAAAGACTAGCAATAGGAAGTAACAGGAAGTCAACCAATGACCGGCGTAAAATCATCGAATAGGTCAGAGAGGGGTATAAGGAAAAGCCAAGGCAGCAACGCGGTTGAAGGCATTGCGGCAGCACACCAATGCTATGGTAACCCAGCCATATCCCGAAATCCCCTATACAAGGATCAAATCTTGGCTGAGGTAGCGGAGCGGCGGAAAGCAGTGTGTCTCAGTTTTTGAGCGGCGCAGTCTAATGCACGGTTTTATATCGTCCCTAAGAGCAGTGAAAGGAGGGAAGAAAAAGCGAAAAGGGGGAAAGAGACTTGCACGACAGAAAGGTGAGGCACAACTTTTCACCTGAATCGAGCAAGATCAGTGCATTGCCCTTGCGGTTACAATAGGGTAGAAACCTGAGCATTCTGATCGACTGCAATCGGTTCATCTACAAAAATAGTAATCAACACATTGTCCTGCTCCTAACAGACAAACAAGTAACATCACTTAATGTGAGGTGCTATCACAGAGTCATTGAGTGCTGCTCCTTTATTCCTGCTTTCTCTTTTCTCCTTATCTCACTTCTCTTGTGTCTGGATCATTTGCAAGTGATTCTGGGTTTTTTGACGTTTCTCGTTAGGTTTCTCTTTGTAGTTTGGGCTGTGTTATCATAGGGTACTGGGTCCGTGCTTTGCCGCGGACTGCGATCGAGCACCGCTTCGAGCGCCACGTTATAAACTTATGATTCAAATCATCTGACCACCGCAGAAGACCCAACTCCATCATTCATACCTGCTTCGGAACGACCCCAGCAGCTCACCCTTCTAGCTTGGGTGTAATCCATAATGTACCACTATGTAACTCACCCACCGCGTCTTAGCACCTGTTTGCGGTATATAAATACAGAACTCTCTCTCGTCTGACCGTCCTGGTCACGTGCCATTAATCCACCCACACATGTACTTCAATTCGTGTCTGAGCTTGCTTGTTCTGACAAAACTCCTTGACCTCAGCGCCTCATGTCCACCTGAAGGCTTGACTGGCGACGACTTCGTGTACCTGGATTTCGTATGTGTGGGCGAGAAGCTACCATCTCACTGACAGCTCAGTTTCAAACATCAACTTACGCTCAGTCGTCAGTAACGCAGCTCTCTGCCTGTCAATCAGGCTCTTAAGCTTCAATCAACTGCGTTTTGTCACAATGCAAAGTCAGCGGGTAGCCATTGGAACTCCGAAAAACGCTGTTTAGAAATGATCTAACACAAGATATTTATCATGAACCGGTTGCTCTCGATACCCGTGCTTGTTGATCATCTGCCGATAGGTTTTTATATCTCTGGTTAACATAATATGCGACTTCTAAATCTGAAATCTCGGCCAATCCAAGCACCCGATAGGTGAAAACATCTAGAAGTATCTATGCCCCTTGGCTTGACTCCCACCAGAATGTTGGTGCTGTACCCCTGCTCTCCTAGTCATTCTGTCAATCCACTTTATTCATCGGACCCCTCTTTATTTGGCTGAGATTGACCGTTGACTCGAGCCTGGGGCCCTGCTACAGGGCCTCGTGTAGTCTCAAATAGAAAGCCATTTATTGAGTCATCCATCTGTTTCTTCAAGTATCACCTCTTCTGCCATATTTATACCTCCATCCACTTCGTGATTGAGTACGTTGATCGATACCCATTCAAACTGGCAACACCATCCCACTCTTATTTGCACTAGTAAAATGGTATGTTTTTAGATACATAGGTCATGCCACTGTGCTGATTGATGATAGTCCCCTACTCGTTCCTTTCTCGAGCACACTATACTTGACCGACTCCCTTTGGAAATATACGGGGAGATCTTCAGCCGTTGTCCAACCGATTTCCCACAGATTGGTGCTCAAGTGCCTCCTCTGACGTTGGCACTCGTGTGCAAGGCGTGGTACTACCTGGTGGTAGGCACACCTTGTCTGTGGTCGCGTTTTGAGCTTGCATTGGAGGGAACGGGTTCATCGCAACAGGAGCAAGATGAAACAAAGAAGAGACTATTGTTATGGTTACATCGATCACGACAACAACCTCTCTCTTTCCGCATTATCCATGATTGTCTTGGAGTCGTGCCGGACTTTCGGTCAGCGGAACTCCTCGAGCTCCTACTTCCTCATGCCCCCAGGTGGAAATACGTCTATCTTCGCGGACCAGGTGCCAATCTGGTGTCGCTTCAGGGCCAAAGAACAAGAGGAAGCCTGCGGGCACTCGAGTCCGTGTCCTTACAGCTTAGCGATCCTTGGGACCGTTACTTTGACGTGTCTCAGCTAGACATCCCATGGCCGCAACTCTCTGCCCTTGATCTCCAATTCCATCAGGAAAATGTTCTCTCTTTTAATGAATGTTTCAATATCCTATCCGCAACGCAGAAATTGACGTCCTGCACGCTAAACGTCGATTGTTCATTCCCCCTTTCTCATAATACAGGGAGAATTGTGCTACCATCCCTTAGATCCCTCAAGCTAATCATACAAGGGATCGATTCGGTGGGAAAGGCAGGAACAAATTTGATTGGCTTTCTTGATCGGCTTTCGTTGACCGACTTACGAGCATTCCAGCTTGAATGGCTCGTCGAATCGGTTCAGGGTGGAGCAGACCAGCAGCAGTGGGCAGTTCACTCTCAATTAACCCGATTTATCCAGTCGTCAGCCAGTTCCCTAGAACACCTCGGATTTGCTTATCTCCCTTTACGAGACCACGAGATCATTGCGTGTTTGAAAGGACTATATAAGCTAAGACGTCTCGATTTGAAATACGCACTGACTAGTCGATGGCCCGATCCAATCACAAATGTATTACTGCAGTACTTGACCCCAGAGAAGTCGTCTCAGGAGAATCACGGAAGCACAAATGCCTGCCTTCCTCTTCTCAGGGCTTTGAAACTTCAGTGCTCAGGGGAGTACCTGAATCAGCCCTTATTGTTGGCTCTGGTGGAAGGTCGTGCTGCTCAGGAATTGAGGGAGTTGGAGATATTTACATTGAAATGCTTGACGAAAAGTATTAAAGATGGGATCGAGACTTGGGAAAGCCGTTTGAAGTTCACTGCATCTACACTCTATGTTCGCTAGAATTATCAGATGCCTCGTGTTGGACAGGCAGTTTCCCCGTGTTTTCATCATGATGTACTTTGATTATCTGTTGATTTATAGTACAAGTATACTTAGTGATAAAAGAGGAATAGTGCAATAAATAAGAGACGTATCTATACTACCGAGGAAGAAATAGGCCATGGAGACAGCTGATACGCATGTAAAACATAAGAAAAATAATAAAGTGTCGACAAAAATAATGTACAAGAAGAACATGTGATACCTCCTGGGTACCTCCTGACTCCTGACAGAGTCCAACTACACTGATAACTTATTGTTTGAATTATTGGCTGGTCTATCGGCCTATTGAATATTCAAACTGACTGACTGACTGGCCATTGACTTGATAGTTTACTTTCTTATTATTGAAGTCACAATATCAATCAATTGGAACTGGTATGTGACATTATTATAGACTATAGGACCCATCAAGAGTAAATCAGTAACTGTCCTTCCTTTACTCCACCCTCGACTCAGAACGAGGGTAGGGTCAAGGGTAGATTAATGACTACCCTTGCCCCTACCATTACTAATGCCCTCAGGGGTTCCTTTAAGGAAAGTTACGAGCATAACAGGCAGAGTCTGATGGATAGAATTAGAATGTTCTTCTTAACATAGCTCTCTTCTCACATGACCTTGAAGCAAGACACGGCCAGACACGACTGGTGTCTAAATAAGTCGCACCCTGGGAGGCCGGTCCGTACGGATCAGTGAGTGAACATTTTTCAAGTTTGGGTTGTTCGTGTGACTTCTCCTCTCTTTCGCTGTCTCTCTCACCATGCCTCGTGGCTTCCGGCAAAGAGGTAGGAGGCACAAGAAGGCATCAGAAGAGCAAGAATATGCTAGAAAAGAACTCAAATCAACGGAAGAAAGGCCACTTCCGCCTATCTATGATCAAACGAATGCGACTGACTCGAAGCCATCCTGGCTCATACCTGCTGCCAGTCAGAACATCAGTAGGGGAGCCGACCAAGACGCTCCTTTTGGATTTGTTGATGCGGAAGTCAAGGCATATTTCAGGACTGTTGACTCACATATTCGAGATTGGCAGGAAACTAGGACGGAGGTTGAAGGGGAGGGTGGAAGTGCAGAAATTGATCCAAATGAAGGTATGTTCACCTCTTCAGTCTCTTCACAGAAAATTGACATTGCATACATCCTTTGGAAAGAGAGGAGGCTATTTTTTGTAGCTGCACTGACTGAAATGCGGGGCAAAGAAAAGCAACTAGCTACCGATCCGGATTGTTCGATCATACTAGAGCGAATGATATATTCAATGGATGATTTTATTCGCCGTGTGTTCGTGGATAGCATGGCTGGTTCGTGAGTGGTGCCTAGGATACTGTGGGATAGCTAATACAATTTCATCAGGTACGAGATTCTGGTTAGACATCGGTTTGGATCCCATGTATGCCAGACACTCCTCACGCTTGCAAAGGACACCATTCAAAGAGAGGTGATGTCTTTTCTATCTGAAAAACTCTCATTACCTGACTCGTTTTGGCAGGTCAACGGTATTTATCCCCAGGTGCCTGACTCGGAGAACCAAGGAGAACTCCGCACAATGACACAGTTAATCCAAAATATCTGTGAAGTAATTTTATCTGATACCTTCCGTCTGCTCATTTGACTGAACTCCGAACAAGGAACTTTTACCGGCTCTTTCAGTGTTGATCATGGATCCCTTCGGTTCTCATGTTGTCCGAAGCATACTAACATTATTTGACCCAAGCCTTGCGACCCATGGTTCCACACACTCTGTCCTTGTGAGGTCCAAAAAAAGTGCAGCATGGAAGGCGAAACAAGGCCCAATGAAATCCATTTTGAACAAGGGAAAAGGAAGAGAGTTCTCAAGCTCATTATATCCACCTGCAGTGTTTAATGAGATGGCCGCGCACTTTGTTAATGTCCTCCGGACGGAGCTTGGCGAGAACGAGATCAGAGCGATGGCAGCCAACAAAGTTGCGAGTCCTGGTCTGCAAGTACGTGAGGCCCTACTAACTATATGTCCAATCTGATGCATTCTTGAGATGATGTTGGAGGTCGAAGCGAACCAACATCTCTCGAATGAACCTGGCTCACTCATGGATAGAGTGACTGTTGGCATCATATCTTCTTGTAGCCAGTAACTTTTCTTGCTAAGTTGTGGTGCATTAATAACGTGTCCTGTTACAGGAGCCGGACGGCCGCCTCCGGGACCTTCTGATTATCTTCAAACCTTACTCCGCGATATAACATCCTCACATCTTCTGGAGACAATTTTCGCCCGATCGCCCCCTGACGCTTTCAATAGTCTATGGTCTCTATATCTCAAAGGTAAACTGTTACGTTTGTCTGTTCACCCAATTGCAAATTTCGTGGTTGCGAAAGCGCTTGAGCGAGTAAATGAGATACAATTACTCGACGCTTGTCAAGAACTGAAGCACGTTTGGCCAAATGTCATCGGTAAGACCTTGTTTGATTGCTTTTTGACTAAAATTTACGTACAGCAGCTGCCTCCAGGTCAGGAGTATTGAGATCTATCATAGATAGGGCTGCAAAGCTGCAAAGACTTGGAGAACAGGCGATAGAGGTAAGGGTTATTTGTTTGAATAGGAGTAGACAATAATATATCTAAAGGCAACGCTGGCTGCCTTTGGTTTTGAAGGAAAGGGGCAGAGGCATCACTTGGTTCCTTGTGTCCTCGCTTTACTTTCATTAGAGGTAGATCCCCCTTTGATGGTGCAAGCCATTCGTCTTATCAGGTATACACAGAACTACAATACCCTGCAATCAGCTCCACCAGAAGGGGCCAACCCCCCTGACAGAAAATATTCAAAACCTCAACTCCATCCACTAGAATCCCAGTTACAGGGGTCCCTCCTCCTTCAAACGCTGCTCCAACTTTCTGAACCACATTATCAGATTGTAACCGATAGGTTGGGTTTTTGTTGATTTTAAGAAAACTAACTGATGTTACTACCTCATGTAGCATAGCTTCGCTTCCCATAGAAGAACGAATTCGTTTAGCTCACCATAGCATCAGCTCTAGGGTTTATGATGCTCTCTTAAGTTCGCCTACAGTTTCCCAGAAATCTAAACGCATATTTGTGATCAGCTTTCTCGGCCACTATGACCAGCTAGTGGATGACCGTTTTGGGAGCAGAGTGGCTGACCGGTGTTGGAATTTTGCTGACACCTATCTCAAAGTTGGTAGCTATTCTGTGCGATGAAATGCCCTGTGGTGACGGTTTTCATTCACACAGGAAAAAATAGCCCGTTCCTTAATTCCTCACCAACAGTCTCTTACTGGCTCTTTCTATGG
>Ga0153947_1001290_pt1 | contig 11882 bp, 11 predicted proteins | sample TSNJ031MetaG_FD_104697 | JGI IMG/M metagenome (GOLD analysis project Ga0153947, IMG submission 104697) | Attine ant fungus gardens microbial communities from New Jersey, USA - TSNJ031 MetaG | ecosystem: Host-associated > Fungi > Mycelium > Unclassified | place: USA: New Jersey, Wharton State...
GACAGTGAATACGGTTGTTTGCCGCTGGACTGTCCCTGTTATATGTTCGGTAAATGGTGGACGGGCGCGTATTGCAAATATTTTCAAAACGCGGTATTGCCGCTTGATCCGGTTTTGGAGGCCACTTTGACAGGCCGGGAAACACCCGAACAGGATATTTGCGTTGCTTGCGGAGGGACCTTTATCCCAAATGGAAAACAGGCGTATTGTTCTCCGGCCTGTGCCGCTACCGCCCGGCGAAAACGGCAACGAAAATACATGAGAAAAAAGAGGACGGATGTTAGCTTTTAGACAGGTAAAAACCCGCTTGTAGCAAGGCTTTCCAGACCCAAAACCGGGGTGGGCCGTATCTTTATATTACCCACCCCGGAAAAAGCTAACATTTCACAAAAAAGACCCGTCTTGATAACTTCGGGACAAAATGTCCCGAGGTTCCAGCAGGGTATTTCAGTAATGGAACGCCCTATTTTTATAAAAAAATATATTAAAGGAGCGATTAAACTCTATGAAAACAAAGTCAAAACGCATAATTGCCATTTTGCTCACATTGGCAACTTGTTTAGGGATTCTTCCCGCAGGATTAACCGCATTTGCGGCAACGGGGACGGTATATATGGTATCACTTCCCCGCGCCAGCGATCCGAACCAGTCAGGATGGGGGCATGGCAATCTTAACCTTATGAATGGCTGGTCATTATCATCCGGCACGCATACAACCGCAAAATCCATAGGTGGATATGAAACAGACACGGTTTATTGTATTGAACTGGGTATAAACCTGAATGTCGGGGATTCTCTGGGTCAAAAGGGCGAGGATTTTTGGAACAATTACCCCAACTCATTAAATCAAACCATATCTGCAACTGAAACAAAATTATTTATCGGGCGTATTTTTCAGTACGGTTGGACGGGTAAAAATAATCTGAATTGGAGTTCCACCAATTCAACCCATGTGCAGGAAATGGCTGAAATGATCGCAACACAGCTTTTGATATGGGAAACGGTCATTGGCGAACGTGACGGCGATTTTAAGAAGGTCAACGCGGCCAGCTATGGAAAGAACAGTATTTTAGATTCCATTTCTTCAAACCACCCGTTAAGAAGCCAGATATTGTCCCACTATAACCGCATTGCGGGATCGGTGCAAAGTCATGTTACCCTGCCGAGCTTTTTTAATAAAAGCACGTCGGGAGCGCAAACCTTTGAAATGGCATGGGACGGTTCAAAGTATTCTGTTACATTGACCGATGCCAATAGTGTCCTCGATAATTTTAGTTTTTCATCCGGGACAGCAGGTATCAGCTTTACAACGAACGGCAACAAATTAACCATAAGCGCCACCACCCCGCCCACAAATACGATCAGCATCACGGCAAGCAAAAAATCATCTAACCGTAAAGCAACGGTAATATGGACGGACGGAGTTATGAGCAATAACAACAGCGGCCAAATTCAAGACCTTGTTTACTACGGCGAAACGATACCCGACCCTATAACCGGGTATGTGAAAGCGAAAGTATCCGCAGGACATTTGAAGCTTATAAAGGTATCGGAGGATGGCGTTGTCGCAAATATCCCGTTTCACATTTCCGGCAACGGCATAAGCAAAAATGTTACCACGGGGGCGAGCGGTGAAATTTTGGTTGAGAATCTCCAAGCCGGAACCTACACCGTGACCGAGGGAGCCATTGACCGTTACGAGCCGCAGGAAAGCCGGACGGTCACAATCATAGGCGGTCAGACGAGTACGGTCACTTTTTCCAATACCCTTAAACGCGGCGATTTACAGGTGATAAAGTCCAGCGAGGATAATTACAAGCAGGGACATAAATTCCATTTATACGGCACGTCCCTGTCCGGCTTGAAAGTGGATGAATACGCCGTGACAAACGATCAGGGCGTGGCAACATTCAAGGATGTTTTGATTAGCGGTTCTACTCCCTACGTTTTGGAAGAAGTGGATACGGCAATCCGTTATGTCATTCCTGACAGCCAGACCGTAAAAATCCAATGGAACGAGGTTACAAAAACAACCGTAACCAATAAGCTGAAAAAATTTACTGTCAATCTGAAAAAAGCGGACAGTGAAAAAGGCAATGACAATGAAATTGGCTATGCGCAGGGCGACGGTTCCCTTGCCAACGCCAAATACGGTATTTTCAAAGGTTCGGAGCTTATCGACGTTTACTACACCAATACCAGCGGCGAATTTTCCACTACCCCATACGTTTGCGGGGACGATTGGAGTATTCGTGAATTGGAGCCGAGCGAGGGCTACCTGCTTGATGAAACCGTTTACCATGTCGGCGCGGAGGCTAAAAACTTTACGCTGGAGCATAACCCGGTCAGTGTAGGCGTGACGGAGGATATTATAAAATCCCGTTTAACGCTTATCAAGCACAGCGATAACGGCGAAACGCAGATTGAACATCCCGAAACCGGGGCCACATTTACAATGTATCTTACCAGCAAAGGCCCGGATTGCAACCCGGACGAGCGCGACATTTTAACCGTGGACGAATACGGCCTTGCCGCCAATACAAAAGATATGCCCTATGGCTGGTACACCATCCATCAGGCCAGCGGTTGGGAGGGTAAAGAGAAGATACCCGATTTTCAAGTGTTTCTCGGAAGTCATAACGAAATGAAATATTTGATTATAAATAATGCAGATATAACGGCCAAAATCCGCATTGAGAAGCGGGACGGGGAAACCGGGGAAATCGTCAAATCGGACGGGATCGGTTTTGAACTATACGACCCGGACGGAAATAAAATCATCATGCACTACGATTACCCGCAACCTGTGGATATATCCACATTCTACACGGTGGATGGCTGGCTCCAGTTGCCGGAATCTTTGTCTTATGGAAAAGGCTATAAACTCGTGGAAGTCCAGACCGTTTCGCCCTACTATTTAGGCGACCCGGTGTATTTTGACGTGGACGGTTCGGAAACGGTTGTAACCGTTACCCAATACAATATGCCGCAAAAGGGCAAAATCCATTTTGACAAATACGGCGAGGTGTTCGCCAGCGTTACCGAATCAAACGGCGTATACCAGCCTGTTTACAAAGTGGAATCATTGGCCGGGGCGGTCATTGACGTGTATGCGGCGGAGGATATTATAGTAAACGGTGATGTGAAAGCGAAAAAAGACCAGTTTGTAAGTACCGTCACCACCACCCAAAACGGCGGCGAAACCGATTTGCTCTTCTATCCGGGCCTGTATTATTACATTGAGCGCACGGCCCCGTATGGCATGACAACTTCGGGACAAAATGTCCCGAAGTTGGTTGAAATCACTTACGCCGGGCAGACGGTAAAGGAAACCCTAACCACAGCAACGATTTACAACGAACGGCAAAAGGCCGAAATCAGCTTTGACAAAGTTATGGAGCAGGACGAGTTATTTAATATTGGCATGAACGGGGAGCTTGCGGCGGTGCAAATGGGACTGTATGCCGATTCTGATATTACCGCCGCTGACGGTAAAAAAATCCCCAAAGGCGGCTTGATTGAAATTGCAACCGTGAATATTGAAAACGGTCACGGTGTTTTCCTTACCGATCTGCCCGTGGGGGCGGCGGTGTATCTCAAAGAGATTGCAACGGATGAACACTACATTTTGAGCGGCGTCGAATATCCCCTTGTGTTTGAGTACGCCGGGCAGGATGTGCAAACCGTCTTTTTGACAGCCAACAACGGCGAAGCCATCACAAACGACATTATCCGTGGCAGGGTCGAGGGCGTAAAGCTCGACGAGGATGGTCAGGGATTGGCCGGGGCGATCATTGGATTATTCCGGGCAGATGATACCGAATTTACAGAAGAAAACGCGCTAATGACCGCCGTTTCCGCAGAGGATGGCGGCTTTTCTTTTGAGGGCGTTCCCTTTGGTAACTGGATATGCCGGGAGATCGCCGCGCCGGAATCCTATGTGTTAAGTGAAACGGGCTACCCGGTGACTGTTTCTGAACAGGACGAAACTATAAAAGTTGAAATGGAAAACCGCTTGATTCGTGGGTCAGTACGCACAACAAAGGTTGACGCGGAATACCCCGACAATAAATTGTCCGGCGCGGTATTTGATGTGTTTGCCGACACAAACGGCAACGGCGAATATGACGAGGGTGTAGATTTGTATATCGGGACGCTGGAAGAAATCAAGGCGGGAATATATCAGCTTGACAGCCTTGTGTATTCGGGCTATTTTCTGCATGAACGAACAGCGCCGGAGTTGTTCGTCAAGGACGAAAACTATTACTATTTTGAAATCCTTACGGACGGCGAAATTGTGGAAGTGGAAAATCAAGCAGGAGTAGGCTTTATCAATCAGCCGATCACGGGCGAACTGTGGTTGACAAAAAAAGACGTGTCGGACGGTAAGCTGATACCGAATTGCGGAATCCGTATCAAGGACGCAGATGGTAATATCGTTGTTGAGGGGCGCACCGACGGAAACGGCGAAGTCAGGTTTACGCTCCGGGCCGGGAAATACACCTACTCGGAGTTTGATTGTGAGGGCTACCTGCTTGACACAAGCGAATACCCCTTTGAGATCACAGAGGACGGACAGATTATTAAGGCAGAAATGACGAACGAAAAAATCCCTGTGCCGGAGATCCCGGACGTTCCGAAAACCGGGGACAACAGCAACATGATTCTATGGCTTGCGCTCATGGGCGCGTCCGTGGCCGGGCTGATCGGGTTTGGTATTGCCGGGAAACGCAAAAAGAGCCGCACACGACAATAAAATACACGCAATCAACTTCGGGACAAAATGTCCCGAAGTTGATTAGCACTAAAAAGGAGGCGTTTTTACATGAACGACAACGATAATTATTTGAAAAACGCGGAGCTTGCCACCGAGCAGAACGCAAATATGATTGATGGCATTTTAGGCAACAATACCGCCTTACCCTTACCCCCGGCTATCCCTGTCCCGGAAGTAAAGCCACTGGATAAGGTAAAAGAAATTCCGCGCAAAAAGCGGAGCCGGGAATTGGAAAGATGAATCCCCGCAAGCGAAATATCCATCTGCACGTCATGGTGACGGCGGAGGAATTGGAGGCTATCCGGGAGCGTATGGCCGAGGCCGGAGTTACCAACGCCGGGGCGTTCGTCCGCAGAATGGCGCTGACGGGTCATGTTCTGAATGTTGACCTTGCACCCGTTCGAGAACTTGTTTCCCTGCAACGGCGGTGTGCCAACAATCTCAATCAGGTTGCCATCCATGCCAACACTTACGGCGTGTACCCGGAAGAAATCGCGGGACTACAAAAGGATTACGCCGCGTTATGGGGGCGCGTGTCGGAGGTGCTGGATCAACTAACGGCGGTGGTGGGATTATGAGAAACTGGGGAGCAGCTTTATATGCTACTCCCCAGTTTTTTTCTTCAAAGTCGTATTAAAATTATTCTAAAACGTGATCTAAGAATGAATGTAAATTCATATATGGAACACCTAACGCTTGGCATACATTGGGAATTTTATAATCTTTTGTACTCTCATCTCCAAGTTTTTCGTTTGTTATAATGCTTCCGTTTTTCATTAACGCTGTTGCAATTAAAAATGGGTCTGCATTTGAATTTGATGTGCTACGGATTTTAATTAAATTAGGAAATTGCGACAGCACTTCTGTTGTTTTTTCTTGTAATTCCTTTGTTAAAGGTAGAAAAAATTCTTTGCGCTTTTTTGCCCATTTTTTTAAATCTTCATCCTTTAGCTCGTCCATTATTTCTGAACAAGAAATCAGTTCACCATTCGCCAATAATCTGTCTAATGTTTCCCAAATATGTGCAAAAGACTTTTTCGACATATTATAGTGTTGTGCTGCGTCAATAAGTGCACAGGCGTCAATTATGTAAGTTATCCTCATGTAAACATCACCGCCTGTTCCATTTTACCGATATGACTACTATTTACGTTTAAAGTTCTACACATTTCACCATAGGTAATGTCGCCTCTTGCATGAGCATTAAACACCGCTCTTGGAAACAAATAACCTTGTTGATTCAAATATTTCACATAATAATGTATAGGGATATTTTTACCCTTTCGGGCCTTTTCAATCAACTCCCGTTTTACTTCAAATTCTTCGTTTAATAATTTATAGATTCTTTGATATTCGGGCATAGCAATTATATTTAATTCATTTAAACGCAGAAGAACAGAAAGAGAGCTTACACCAAATTTATCGCCAATATTTTGCAAACACAAAGATGACCATTCACCATATCGCAGTAATGCTTCATCAGCTATAGCACGAAAGTCGGCTTCTGGAATAAGTGTTTCAGCAGCTATGCGATCACAGGTTTTTTCTTCATCATCACTTCTTTCATCCAAATCAATAAGACACAAAGATGAAGAACGTCTAATTAAATGCGCCAGCTCATGGAATAAAGAAAACACCTTGGCTCTTTCAAAATCTTTATTGTTGATAGCTATTATAGGACAAGGCTCATAATATATTGATAAGCCTTTCATTTCAGATAACGGCACGCCGGAAATCTGTGCCACTAAAATTCCATGATGTTCAATAATGTTCCTAAAATAATTAAATGCGCTATCTTTATACGAACTTTTCGATTTGAAAGGCGAATGAAGCCCTAAAAATTTTCGCAAAGCGTTAGCGGTTTCTATAACAGAGGCATTTTCATCAATGGTAGGAATTGCATAGGTATCATCAAATTCAGCATATTCTAAGAGTTTATCTCGGTTTGTTGTAATTCTGTTTATTTCGCTCCACAATTCATAGCTGGTTTCATAATAAACAGCGCCATTTATTGTGCGCCTATCAGTGTATCGCTTTACTCTTTTTTCTGGAGGAGCAGATAAATAAAAGCAAGCTAATGGTACTTTATATGCTTTTGCTAATTGCTTTGCTTGTGTTATAGATGGTATATCGGTTCCGTTTTCCCATGAAATCAATTTATCAGCAGATATACCTTTTATACGCGATTCCACATCATGTGGAGTAGAAAAAGGAGTTTCCCCGCGAGCCCACAACAAAATATCTTTATTGATATAGGCATAATTCTTAACTGCCATTATAGCTCACCTCCAACCCCTGTAAATTAAACAACCATAATTATATGATAGTATAACATATTTTGAGAAAAAAGCTATAATTTTTTACAATAATTAATTCACTTCGGGACATTTTGTCCCGAAGTTGCCGAGGGACAGTATTCAATCACCCACGGGCAACATTGAGGTAAGCTATCCGAAATGATAAAATATATATGTAGAATAAATCAACTGTGAAAGGGGCATTTTGCCATGAAAACTTTATTAAAACTCCCGTTCAAAATCCTTGCACTTCCCTTTGTCCCGGTGCTGTTTCTTTTGAGTGCGGCCACGCTGTTTTTCGGCTGGCTGTCCGGGCGGGTACTTGCCTTTGTGTCCCTGCTTTTAGGCGTGGGCGGGATCGTCCTGCTCTTTCAGGGGGACACTTACGGCGGGATCGGAATACTGGTAATGGCGTTTTTAATTTCACCGTTTGGCATACCGTTATTTGCGGAGGCAATCGGGAACGTACTTAGCAGTTTGACCGGCGCGGTTGTGGGCTTTATCGCCGGATAGCACCCGGCAACTTCGGGACAAAATGTCCCGAAGTTAAACCAATTAAATACACGGAAAACGGCGGCTCACAGGGCCGCCGTTTTCTTGTGGGAAAGGAGGCCGCGCATGGCGACAACCCATTTGAAACCACATCATATAAGCTCCGGGCAGACCATTTTTGAATCCATGAAAGACCGCTTTGACTACGGGCAAAATCCCGAAAAAACTTGGGACGGCGAACTGATCGCCGCTTATATGTGCGACCCCAAAACCGCCGACGCGGAATTTACTTTGAGCAAGGCAAAGTATAAGGCGGTCACGGGCCGGGAGCAGAAAAAGGACGCGGATATTTTATGCTACCAAATCCGTCAATCATTCGCACCCGGTGAAGCCGATCCGGAAAACGCCTTGAAGATCGGCTATGATTTAGCCATGCGCTGGACGAAAGGCCGACACGCTTTTTTCGTGGTGTCCCACGTTGACCGACCACACCCGCATATCCATATTTATTACAATTCCACGTCCCTTGACTGTACGAAAAAATTTCGGAATTTCTGGAACTCCAGCTTTGCCTTACGGCGGTTATCGGACAGGATTTGCCTTGAAAATCATCTATCGGTTATCACCGATCCAAAGCCGCACAGCAAAGGAAAATTCAAGCATTACGGGGAATGGTTGGGTGATAATAAAACACCCACCTTTCAAGAGAGGTTAAAAGCACAAATTGATATTTGCCTTGCAAAAAAGCCGGGGGATTTTGCCGCTTTTCTCGCCCTTATGCAAGAGGCCGGGTATGAAATCAAGGACAGGCGCGGGGCCGTTTCCTTTCGTGTCGAGGGACAGGAAAGGTTTACCCGCTTGCGTTCATCCACACTTGGCAAGGGCTACGGACAAGAGGATATACAGGCCATAATCGAGGGCCGTGTTTCTCATGCCGGGGGCCGGGAGCAATCGCCCCGCAAGGTCAATTTGATTATCGACATACAGGAAAAAATGCAGAGCGGCAAAGGCCCGGCTTATCAGCAATGGGCCAAAATTTACAACCTAAAACAGATGGCCGCCACATTGCAATATTTACAGGAAAACAATCTTTTGGACTATAACGATTTAGCCAAAAAAGCGGCTGAAAGCACAGACCGTTTTCATGTTCTTTCGGATCAGATCAAGACCACCGAGGCGGCGCAAAAACGCAACACGGAATTGATGGCGGCGGTGGTGGATTACGCAAAGACCCGTGCAATTTTCGCGGAGTACAGGGCGCAGAAATACAGTAACAGATATCTTGCGGAACACCGGGCAGAGATTGAAACCTACCGGACGGCACAGGCCACTTTCAAGCGCATTTTGGACGGGGCAAAGCTCCCGAAAATAGAAGCGCTGAAAGCCGAGGGCCGGACGCTGGCGGCTGATAAAAAAGCCGCCTATGCCGAATATCGGGCCGTTAGGAAAGATATGCAAGCCGCCGTTACCGCAAAGGCCAATATTGATACCCTGTTCGGTATCACGGACGCGCATAAAAACAAGGAAATGGAGCGTTAGCGAAATGAAAAAACAAGGCGATAGCCGCTATCACTTCGGGACAAAATGTCCCGAAGTCGCGGGTTTGGGGAGCGTCCCCAACAAGCGATTTTTCACGGCGGGGGCCGTGGAAAATTCGCGTTCGAGGCCATTTGTGGCCACGGACGCATTGCTTGCCGTTTAGTGCACTATTGACAAAAGGCAAATTTATTGATAATATATCATTAGATATATAACATGCGCTATATTATTAGGAGGTGTCAAAAATGCCACCAAAACAGAAAATAACACAGCAAATGATTTTAGAGGTTGGTTATGATATTGCAAGGATAGACGGAATAGAAAATGTTAATTCTCGAAACATAGCAAAGTTGTTATCATGCTCTACGCAACCTGTATTTAGTTGTTTTTCTACTATGGATGAATTGAAAAAAAGCGTTTTTGATTTTGCCCGTAAAAAAATTGTGAATGATGGAATAGAATATGTAAACTCAAATAAGTCTTTGGATTTTTGGAATTTATCTATCCGATGGTATCTTAAACTGCTCAGAAATGAACCGCATCTTTATAAGCTTATATATTTTTCCAATGGTTATGGGAATGGAACTCTAAACGACTTCATTTCAAGATATACAAGCAATGATATGGTTCTCTCAAAAATGCAAACTCAATATATGCTTAGTTTGGATGCCTGTAAAGATATTCTATTTCGTTCCTATGTTCTTTTGCACGGAATTGGAACATTGATATTCTTTAACGGGCTTGAAATTAGTGATGAAGAAATTGTTGATATGATAAAGCAGACTGTCTCTGAAATGGTTCTTTTTGCTTCAAAAGAGAGTAAGTGATAAAAGAAAATCGCAAGTCTTATATGTACAATATGAATACCGTACATATATCAGTATATAAAAAGCCTGAACTTCATCAACAGCGAGGAGGAATTTGTAAATGATAGTTAAGCCCAAAATCAAAGGATTCATATGCACAACCGCACACCCTGCCGGATGTGAGGAAAGTGTTCATTTGCAAGCAAAATATGCAAAAAGCAACCCTGTCAAGTCGCCAAAGAGGGTTCTTGTTATTGGTTCTTCTGGCGGCTATGGCCTTGCCAGTAGAATTATGGCTTGTTTTGGTGGCAAGGCTGACACCATCGGGGTACATTTTGATAAAGAGCCTATCGGTACAAGAACAGGAACCGCCGGTTTTTATGCAAGTCGAGCATTTGATAGATTTGCTCAAAAAGAGGGGCGTATATCTTATTCGATAAACGGCGATGCCTTTTCGCAAGATATAAAAAACAAGACGCTTGAGGCTATTCGGAGTATCCCAGGCGGACAAGTGGATTGTGTGGTTTATTCTCTCGCTGCACCAAGAAAAACCGATAAATCTACGAAAAAAGTATATAATTCTGTAATAAAACCTATTGGAAAACCTTTTGAGGGAAAAACGGTAGATATAAATACTGGCGAGGTTTCATTAGCAAAAATTGAACCTGCCAACATTACAGAAATTGAAGAAACAATAGCGGTTATGGGGGGAGACGACTGGAAAGAATGGATTGAACTTTTGCTCCAAAATAATATGCTTGCTCACGGTGCTTGCTCAATCGCTTTTTCCTATATCGGGCCAGAGCAAACTCATGCAATTTATACCAACGGAACAATAGGACGTGCCAAATTAGATTTAGAATACACTGCCGACAAATTATCTAAAAAGATGAAATGCATTGATGGAAAAGCTTTTGTTTCGGTTAATAAGGCGCTTGTAACCCAAGCATCATCTGCAATTCCAGTTGTTCCGCTTTATATTTCATTACTTTATAAGGTGATGAAAGAAAAGAACCTGCATGAAGATTGTATTGAGCAAGCGCACCGCCTATTCGATTGTCTCTATGGTAATTCCAACCACGATTGGGAACACGTCCAAGTTGATGAAAAGGGACGTATAAGGCTAGACAATCTTGAAATGAGAGAAGATGTTCAAGCAAAAGTGAAAGAGTTATGGAATGATATCTCAAGCGACAATTTATTTGAACTTTCTGATATTCAAGGATACAGAAATTCGTTTCTAAAAATATTTGGATTTAACATACCAGACATTGATTATGAATCTGATATAGATATTACTTAGGGGGTGCTCTTCTATGATTGATAAATGGGTAATATGTCCTGTGTGTCAGAGCAAAACACGACTAAAAATCCGTGAGGATACAGAGCTAAGGAACTTTCCATTATTTTGTCCGAAATGTAAGCAGGAAACGCTAATCAATATACAACAACTGAATATGTCAGTTATCAAAGAGCCAGACGCAGAGTTGCAGAGCCGTTAGCACACTTAGACGCAGAGCCGATAATTTGTGAGTTTTATCACAGATTATCGGCTTTTTTATTTTCAATAAAAAGGTGAAAATTATGAGGTCAAAATTTTTTTATGATTTAGTCGGACAAGCCTTTTTGTTATGGCAAGCAAAAGGCAAGCCGCCAAACCGAATACAATACATAAATCAATACCGGATATCGACAAATAACAACTCCGCGAAGGTAAGGAAATACCTCGCGGAGCTTTTTTATACGAAATTTGCTGAAAGGGATAATTTTATAAAACAAAAAGTAGAAATGCCCGATTGCAATCATTTGTATGCTTTTAGGCATTTCTACTTCTCATAATCCAGCTACCCAGATAATTGTAAACAGCTTATTTATTTATCTGTCTGACTTCGGGACAAGTTGTCCCGAAGTCAAAGACCTTCCCCGTTGCCGATCCCCGCCGGCTTCATTCGATTTTACGCATTTTATCAA
>Ga0153947_1001294_pt1 | contig 11871 bp, 6 predicted proteins | sample TSNJ031MetaG_FD_104697 | JGI IMG/M metagenome (GOLD analysis project Ga0153947, IMG submission 104697) | Attine ant fungus gardens microbial communities from New Jersey, USA - TSNJ031 MetaG | ecosystem: Host-associated > Fungi > Mycelium > Unclassified | place: USA: New Jersey, Wharton State...
AAATACTGAACCGGATATAAATTCTTGCTGTCCACCAGCATAATGGCGTTCCACCAGTCATTCCAATATCCCAATGCGTAAAATAAACCTACGGTGGCCAGCACCGGCATAGACAAGGGGAAATATATACGTAAAGCAATTACCGCGTCGTTGGCGCCATCAATGGTAGCGGATTCCCGGAGCGCATCCGGTAAGCCGCTCATATAATTCCGGACTAAAAACAAGTTGAAGGTGTTAAATAACAGATTAGGTATGAGCAGCGCCCAGATATTATCCCGTAACCCCAGGGTAGTACAGATTAAATACCAAGGAACAATACCCGCGCTGAATACCATCGGGATGAAGAAAAACATTCCCAGCGCCCCCCGGTATTTGACATTTTTATTTGCCAGGGTATACGCGGCCAATCCGGTAATAACGAGAGCGCCAAGCGTGCCCACGACTGTGACGAAAATGGAGATCAGGTATCCCCGGATGACGCTGGAGCCCCCCTGAAACATCAGCTCATAGGCGTAGAGGGAAAACTTTTTAGGAAAAAAACTGTAGCCGTAGCGCATGATCGCGGTTTCATCAGTGATGGAAACCATAACCGTCAAAACCATAGGTAACAGGCACATCAGGGCAAACAATCCTGTAAACAAGGCAATAAAGAAATTTCCCCAAGAATATTTGCGGATTCTTGCTTGTCGTTTTGACACAATGAACCCCCCTTGTGATTAATAAAGAGCCCCTTCGGGGTAGATCTTTTTCGTAAGCCAGTTGGAACCAAAGACCATGACAAACCCTATCACCGACTGAAACAGACCGATGGCCATGGCTTGAGAGGGGTCTCCCACCTGGCGGAGGGCGCGAAAGATATATGTATCAATGATATCGGTGGTTTTATACAATACGCCGTTATCCCCCACCAAGGCGTAAATCATGCCGAAGTCCCCGTACATGATTTTTCCTATGGACAGCAAAGTCATGATGATGATTGTCGGCATAATCAGGGGCAAGGTTATTTTGTAGACCTGCTGAAACCGGCTGGCCCCATCAATGGAGGCGGCCTCGTACAAACTGCCGTCAATGCCGGTGATTGAAGCCAAAAAGATAATGGCGCTCATTCCCGCGCCCTTCCATATGCGCATCACTACCAGGATAGCCGGCCACAAATCAGCCTCGGTATACCAATTGACCGGGTCTTGGCCAAACGCCTCTAAAACTTGATTTAAGATGCCGTATTGTGATGAAAAGATGCTCATCAGGATATAACTGACCACAACCCAAGAGATGTAATTGGGCAAAAGCATAACGGCTTGTGTAGTCTTGACATACCACCGGCAACGGAGCTCATTGAGTAAAATGGCCAGCAAAACAGCCATAAGGGTGCCGGTAATGATGAAAAGCAGATTGAGGTACAAGGTGTTGTATGTGATACGGAAAGCATTTTGGGAAGTGAAAAAGAATTTGAAGTTGTCAAACCCTACCCAGTTGCCATTAAACAGGATAGACCAAAAGCCGTTGTTGCGGTAATTGAATTTCTGAAAGGCAATTAAAATATAGGGGTACGAGCAGTAGCTGAAGATAAATACATAGATCATTGCGGGTAAAGCAATCAAATATGAAAACTTATTGTGGGCAATGTCCGCCAATATTCCATCCTTTCTCCGCTCATTTTGCGCCTGTGTTGCTGACTTACGCATATTCTATCTCCTCCTGGACTTGTCAAAACTTCTAAAGCAGTTTAAGAAAGGGGGCAACATTGTGGGCGTATACGATTTAAAGACCATTGCGCACTTTATTCTTCCCAATTATTTCCCTAAAATTGTTTTAAATGGTCAAAAATCTGGTCCAAGGTTATAACCGCCGAAGCGATGGACTCATCCGCCGCGCCATAATACATGTGAATTTGGCTTCCGCTGTGGACCACTCCACAGCTAAATACAACATTGCTGAAAAAACCGTTTTTTTCGTAAGGGGCTTCCGGCGATAACAGCGGAACTCCACTGCGGGCCAAAACCTTCCACGGCTCGGCCCGGTCTAAAAGCATTGCCCCCATGTGATAATTGTTGTCCATATCGGCGCCGTGATAAATTTCCAGCCACCCCTTGTCGGTCAAGATCGGTGGCGCGCCCGCTCCAATACGCCCGCAATCCCATTTCCCCGGACGAACACCGGCGACAAAGCGATGATCCCCGAAGGACTGAAGGTCATTCGACCAGGCAAACCAAATTTCCGGCCGCGCAAAATTTGAAGCGCTGGGCCTATGCAGGCAGGCATACCGCCCATTTACCTGCTCTGGAAAGAGCACCGCGTCTTTATTGTCAGGCGGAAACAAAATAGTACGGCGTTCAGCTGTGATAAAATCCTTCGTCTCGGCCAGCCGCACAACGATTCCATAGGGAGAAGCGGCCGTATATGTAATGTAATATGTATCCTCAATCCGGGTGATTCGGGCATCCTCCACACCAAAAGCTTCATATTCATCCGCGGGAGCCAAAAAGGGGCGGTTTGAAACCTCAAAATGAACCCCATCATTACTTCTGGCAACCCTTAAATGGGATATGGAAGTCAGATACAGTTTGCCGTCAACATAGAATTGGCGCGAATCCGAATAATCTATGACGCCGTCATCCGGAAAACGGAGGGTGTGAATTAAAGCGTCTTCCCAATTAAAGACTGGACACAGGATACCGTTACCATCCTGTTCCGCCTTTTCGGCAACCCTCACCAGCAATATGGTTTCGCCGTCCACTTGAACCGCTCCGGCATTGAACACGCCGATCACTTCTAGCCCCTTGCGGGATGGTCTTACATCCTTCTTTGTGATAAGTGGGTTGTTTTCGTTTCTCATGAACATAAGCTTACTGCACCTCAATTAGTAAAGAAACATTTCGAAATAAAAACTTTACATCATTTAACTATATTGTATATTAAGCTCTCAATAATGTCAAGATAATTATTGATTATAGTAAAATAACGAGACAAATATACTTTGACACACGTGAAGGATTGCAGTATAATGAAAATGATTTTTATAGGAATATATTTTGTAAAGTAAAAAGGAGAAACTTATGCTTTCCCATTTTTATCATTTCCCATCTATATCTCAAATTCCCGACATTCCGCCTCTGCCTATTCCTGATTATGGACATCTAACCCAGACGTTTCGTAAAGAGCTTTTTAACCCAAAGAATAACATCCTTCGGTTAAATCCAGAAAATGGCCATCCCATCTTTGGCGCCTATCTGCAAAGTGACAGCAACGAAATGGTAACTTGGGGAATTTTAGCGGTCGGCGAATATCTTACTGGCAACGAGACAGACTGGATCACGCCCACCTTCGAAGATTTCTTCAGTGATCCGCCGGGAATTTTTCTCAACTCTCCCGGCCACAAAAGGGTGGAGCATTGGTATTTATTCTACGTCAATACCCTGGCGGGGGTTATCTATCAAACCTTGTTTCCACAGGACCTATGTGTCCGGCAGCAGATGGCCCGCTCTGCGGACACCATGGCGCAAATGGCTAAACAGCTTGAATATGATTTTAATTCCCAAGGCTATGATTTTTCAACCAATCAGCCATTTACCAAAAAAGAAATCTACCGCCAACCTGATTCCATCGCCGGGTATGCGTATAATATGCTCTTTGCCGCTTTAAAGGCGGGTCGAAAGGAATATTTAGAACAAAGCGTGCTGGCAATGCGGCAGTACCAAGCATTCCCGCGGAACCCATGGTATGAAATTCCCAACGGAAGCGCAGGCTTGATGGCTGCAGTTTGGCTGAATACACACGAATGTCCAATGGATATCCCTAAAATTGCGGGATGGCTCTTTGATACGGAGGAGGGGCCTTTCCAGACCGGAGCCTGGGGCGAAGAATGTGTGGACGGGCTGATGATGGGGTGGCGTGGCGGCACCCGGAAGGAAGCTTCGGACAGCGCCTACAGTATGGAGAGCCTAATGCCGCTCCAGTTTATCTTACCCGCCGTCCGCTATGAACCCCGCTTGGCAAAGCCTGTAGCAAAATACGTTCTCAACGCGCTGTCCAGCTTTCAACTATTTTATGCCCGTGGCCGAGATAAGTTATATGAGACAAAACCGGATTTATCCCCATCCATCCCCTACGAGAGAATAATGAAGGAACTGGAGGGACACGTTCCGGCAGCTTGCGGCGACTTTTGGGGACACCGTTCGGTGTACGGAGCAGGCTATCTCTGCTGGATGGAGGCGATAGCACAGCGCACCCAAGATCGCAATATCATCGCCTTAGACCTCTCTTTGACGGATTGGCTTGCGGAAGAAAGCCTGCCGGTATACCTACTGCGGAACCCTTACAGTTATCCGGTCGCCGTCCAGTTTTCCCCGGCGGCCATATGGCAAAAGAAGTGCCCGGAATTGTTATGGGAGGGACGTTATAACCTAGATATTTACCGGCTTGAAGACCAAAACCTCATTGCGCAAGGGACTTCGGAAATTGCCCTGACCCTTGAGCCTGATGAAGTCACCCTGCTTGCCGCCGTCCCGTCCGGAAGCCAAGTATACAAAAGCAAGGGTTTTCTTAAATGCGGAAAAGCGGAACTTGTCTATTATACAGATATGGTTATTGGAAAGGATAGATCAAAATGAATTTTATTGATAGAAAAGCGGCTTTTGAGCGTGAAAAAAGTACGGGAGACAGTGTGGTATTGACCTTTGTAGGCGTGGATGGTTTCGATGTCTACAATTGCTCTATCCCCTTTAGCTGGAATGGCAAAGACTATATCTATGGAAGGGTTGAACGGCGGAGGGAATGGGCCCGCTCCTGGGTGCGCTTGTTTGAAAAGACGGCTCCCGATACTTTTACACTGGTCCCCGACAGCATGATATATCAATTGGAGGACCCCTACATCAGCGTTATTGGTGATGAGCTGGTTATGGGAGGAACCCATGTCCGCATGGACCGGGGAGAGATTGACACCTTTTACGGTTATTTTTATCGGGGAAGCGACCTTGAAGACCTCCGGTATTTTACAACCGGGCCAAACTTAATGAAGGATATCCGTTTGGTACAACTGGAAAAAGGCTTGGGTGTATTTTCCCGGCCCCGAAATGAGGAGATTCAAAGAAAATACGGTTCCGCCTCCATTGTGGGCTTTTCCGTGATTCCTGATCTGGAAAGCTTATCCGCGGACGTAGTAGAGAACGCACCCATTGTCAGCGGTCTATTTGACCAAGGTGAATGGGGCGGCTGCAACCAATGCTACCGGTTGGATTCCGGTTTAATCGGTGTTATCGGACATAAATGCTATGCGGCGCCGGGAACAGATGGCGTACAACTCAATGTTTATGTGAATATATCTTTTGTCATGGATCCAAAAAACAATACTGTTATTGATGAGAAGATCATCGCAACCAGATCCAGTTACCCCGATGCCCCCGCAAAAAAGCCCGAATTGGCCGACTGTGCTTTTACCTCCGGAATCGTCCTGCGGGCAGACGGCAAGGCAGACCTTTACAGCGGGTTAGGTGATACCGCAGAGGGACGTGTTGTGATAGATAACCCCTTCGCAGGCTTTGGGCAAATTGTCACTCCATAAGTCCAATACCATACTTATCATTTTTGAGGAATATCTCAAGAATGATAAGTATGGACTCTTGCCGCAATCATTTTCTTGCTTCTGCGGCGCTGCTCCAAAAATAATGTACTGGACGGTCACCCTTTAATTTATATTTTTCGCTTTGATATATAGTTACCCCCAATCGTAGCTTTTTCCTACGATTGGGGGTTTTCTCATAAAAAATCAGTATCTATTAATCTATTACAAATCGTACATTTTGTCATCAAAACGCCTTATCTATTTACTTTGCAAATCGCAAAATAGAACATGTGCATCAACGGGAAGTTACCAAGTAAATGAAAAAAATCATATGATAGAGTGGTGAAACTATGAATAAGGAGTTGAAATCATACTATGGGGACGAATTTCTTTTCCCAATGTAATTGCAATGCCAGTCAATCTAGAAAACAATTATCTCACCCCAACCTTGAATCCTGCCAATCCAAAAGGAAAACCTACTTACCCACACCCAACACCGGCATCCATCAGCTTGGTATGCAGTATTCCTCAAATGGGCAACCGCATTTGCCAGCACAAGCGTATCTGACAGGCGAATATATAAATTCACCTGCAATGCAAGAAAATAACGAATCGGAACCAATCCATCCCGCATTTGCAGGATATTGGTTTGAGTGGTCCCTCCAAATTGATCTCGCAACCATACCGGCCTACAACATTATTATTGTCGCTTTTATGCAAACCGGCCCTGATGGAATACCTACATTTAGGCCCATGTATATGACTGATGAGCAGTTTAGGACTGTTGTTGACATGTTAAAGTGCCAGGGGCGGGAAGTATTGATTTCATTGGGAGGCGCACACGGTAATATTTCGCTTACCCAAAGTGATAAACAAGCTTTTATAGACGAAACAATTCAGGTTGTGGACAAATATGGCTTTACCGGAATTGATATTCCCCTCGATGATGAATCCGCAGCAGCGGCAGACAATCAAACAGTCATTCCTGACGCTTTGATGGAGATCAAAAATTATTATGCACTGCAAGGTAGAAAATTCATGATTACTTTAGCTCCAGAGTTTCCAAGTTTAAGAGGAGCAGATGCCCTATATCTTCCTTACATACAGGGGCTGGAAGGTTATTACGACCTTATCTTTCCGCAATACTATAACCAAGATTCGGATGGCATCTGGTCCTATGAACTGGATATGTGGTTATCTCAGGACGATAATGAATATAAAGCACAGTTTTTATATACCCTAACCCACGCAATTGTTACAGGTACCCAGGACTACATACAAATACCGGCGGACAAACTTGCAATTGGCCTCCCGGCATCACGGGACGCGGCATTTGACGGATATGTTGAGGATCCAAATGATGTAATATACGCGTTTAACCGGTTGGATGACGAAGGTAACTGTATCAGGGGACTTATGACCTGGGCAATCAATTTTGACGCGGTCAATAGATACCAATTCGTTTCCAACTATGCCCCTCTCGTATTCAGCCGGTGCGTCAGGTGCGCTCCTCCCGTGATTCCCCCTACCCCCATACCGTGCCCCCCTGAAAACTTAAGAGCCAATTCCATTGCATACAGCAGCATTGGACTTGAATGGAATCCATGCCCTGATAACCCACAAGTTTTTGGATACGCTATATGTAGGAATAATTTAGAGGTGGGAAGAGTGCTCAACGACCAAACATCTTTTTTAGACACTGGCCTTGCTCCAAATACTGAATATGCTTATACAGTTAGAGCTTTCGATTTAAACAACAATTATTCAGAGCCATCAAATGAATTATTTGTAGCCACAAGTATGGAGCAATATTGTAATTGATAAATTAACATAAAGCCCTTTTCCACAGCCCGCATACATCGTAAGGTTGATGTCGTATATATAACAGCAGGAGGCGGAGAAAAATCTCCGCCTCCTGTCAATATTGTGTTATGCCTTAGCTGCTTCATACAAGGATACATCGTTTGATTTTTTCCTCTTCCATACGACGATCCATATAGATATCGCCACTACAAGCAAAAGGAAAATACCTAAACCTATTAGTATACGCCACATGCCGTTAGAATTTTCCATAGGCTGAATGACTGTGGGCGTGGTAAGTGAAATTTGTTCTATGCTCTTTCCGCTACTGTTAAGCTGTTCCTGAATATATTCGTAGGTCTCCTGAGACATTTCATTGGTATTCTCGGTAATGCGGACCGGCGCAAAATCACTGTCGTTACTCTTGTCGCTGGATGCGTCGCTCTGCCGGGTTCCCGGGATGGCATCTGCAATAATATATCGCCCATATACGCCTGACATGGGTATTGCATATCTGCCATCCGCCTGACGGCTCATCTCACCAATAATCTCAAGTTCATTCGTATCCTCATTGTAGCAATACATAAATATCCTGCTGCCACGATTTGCACTTTCAGCCAAAGCGCCATCCAACGTTACTAGCAAGGTGGGCTCTGCAAACCATTTGCTTCTCATAGCAAAATTGAGCTGCATCTGATTGGCCCCACTAAACATAGCCGCTACATTGGCATCTTGATCGGTATCAAAGCTTAAATCATAATACTCGTATATTCGTGGAACGTTATCTTCAACACGTTCACCCTCAAAGCGCCAGGTAAGCATATCGGCCAGATGAACCTCCACACGAACCTCTTTGTCCAGTCCCAGCCTGCGCAAGAAGGTATCGGACATCCGGTAGTACTCTTGGGTCGGGTAAGCATCAATGAGCTTTGTATAGCTTTGTCCCTTAACTTCGCCTGTCATTCTGCCGCCATGGATATAATTGGTCGTATCGATTTCCCAGTGTTCACCCTTAGCGGCCGAGTGAACTTTATCCGCCACAGTCAGCCAGAAATCGCTATTAGCTGCCATTGCCTGGTCCGCAAGGTCACGTGGGATGGGGAGGACAACATCAACCTTCACCGGTTTCGTCAATGCCAGCTCGGTTCCTGAAAAGTCCATAAAGGCGGCAGTGAAGCGGCAATCATATACGCCAATGACTTGCGTGTCCAGACTCATTTTATCAAAGGCCGGTGTAAAGTTGACACGCTCAATCCGGCGCTCCGCAAAGACTGGTTGTTCCCCTATTCCCTTCGGGCCAAACTCATAGCCATTCGTGCTGACATTTCTTCCCTGATCGATCTCATAGCGGGTACGAACCGTAGAAATATATGGCCTATTCAACACATATAAATCAATCGTCTTCGAAGCGTATACCTTCTCGCCTGTATAAGGATTGGTCACCCAAAGCTTGATACTGTATACGCCGCCTTCATGAAGCTTAGCCGGATTCCACTCATAATGAACGGGTAGCACCTGTGTAGCGCCCATAAAATCTTTATATTCAGCCGTGGCATTTACAAGCCCTTCCACATCCGCTTTGGTGCTCTCGCCTTTGTAAACAACTACACTGTTCCCATTGTACAAAGCAGAGGTATCAACGTCAAACTCGACAGCGCCATACACATTGACCGTCAGCCCTGTGATGGTTTGAATCGCTCCATAACGGTCAGTTACAGACACAGATGCGGTGTATACGCCCACTTGGGAGAGGTTTACCGCTGTAAAATTGAATTGAGGCTGCAATAACGCCTTTACACCGGGAGCATCTCCATAATAGATATATCCCAACGCTCCAAAAAGCTGTTCCACCGCTTCTTTTGACGTTTTGGCCTGCACCGTAACGGTATTTTTTGATACATTTAATTGTGGATTGCCATGAACATTAATCGTAATCTCTTTTGTTGTATTCGGGTTGGTTGCAATCAAGTCATCCGCGACTGAATAGGTGATGATTTGATTGCTTGGATTTGAATAGCTCAGATTCGTTCCCGGCATTGCCGTGACAAGCAAGGTTATGAGATTGTTGCTGCTATTTGTATATTGAGCGGTAACCGGCGTCACCGTATCAATGGTATCGCCAATCCGGTAAACACCATTTGCCACTGTGTCGGTATCCAGAATCTCAATCTGCCCATGGACATGAACAGTAAAACTATCTGCCTTTTCCGCCACAGCCAAATCCGGCAATGCGGGATGCTTTACCTGCAAATCCACGGATGTGTCCCCAATATTCCGGTAATTTACCGTGGCCGGGGAGGCAGTAAACATATGGGGATGGGTGGAAAGCGTCACCGTAATGATTGCACCGATGGGATCTTCATAAGTGTATTTCAGCGCACTGTAGTTAGGCGAAGCTGTTTCTTGCCGAACACGCTCATCAACATCGCTGAGCGGCGTCACCACCGTCAGTTTTCCATAAACATATATCTTGGCTTCTTTTTCCACCTTATTGCCCACGCTGTCTTGGACAGAGTACTTGACGGTGTAAGTGCCCGGTGTGTTTGTAACATCGCCAACCAAAACCGGGGTGCCTACGCTGTCAGTAACCACATAGGTGATGCTGTTTGTAACGTCGCCGTCCTCCGGGTCATTGGCCGTCACATGCCCTCTGACATCGGTGTCCGCAAAGGCGGAATCTTCCAGGAGCTTTACGTCTTTAATCCCGCTAAAGCTTGGAATGCCGCCCGTTGTATCGCTGATGATAACGCCACTGTTTGCAGTTGCGGTTGCTGGCAGCAACGCTGCAGGTTTCTCCGCTACGGTTGTATCTGCCACCTGATAAGTTACCTGATAAGTGCCATTGATGTTAAAGTCAACCGCAGAGATATTGTATGACACAAGATTAGTAATGTCCTTTGTCACCACATTGTTGGCGACCACATCATAGTACTGAACTTCCGCGTGCAGAGCAACCAAAGGATGAGTGGAAGGGTCAAAGGAATTGCTGTACCCCCTGGCAAAAGCCACGTCATTGGCTGTTATCACCGGCACACCGTGAACGACAATTTTGCGGGTTGCCGTCCCCATAATATTCAATGTGTTGCCGTAGGAAGCCGGCAATGGATAGGTGGCCTTATAGGTCTGATTAAAGGTGCCCACAGTGGACAACGCGGGGGTGCCCTCCAATGTCACTGTGACACTTACGGTTTGAGGAAGGTCGCCCAGGCTTTCCCCGGCCAACTGCACTGTTGCCGTCACTGTCTCAAGTTCCGCAGCCGTCGCATCGGTACGGAGGTGCAAATCGGTCGTTCCCGCAAATACCGGAATCCCATGAATCCTGGTCAGCCGCCGGATCGTTTGGTTGCTGTACGGATAATCCGCCGTATAGAGTATATTCATAGTTGCCACATTGAGTGTATCGATGGAAGAGGCTTGTGGCGCCACCGTGAGATTAACCGTCTGATTCAGGTAGTCGGTATAGGAGGCTTTTGCGTTGTTGTCGCCTGTATACAGGGCCGTATTTAGCGTCGCGTCCGCTGTGGTTGAGTCAACGGGTTTGATGCTGGTTTGATCTATGACCATGTCGCTGTTCACACGCAATTTTACCGTATAGAATGTGTGCGAATTATTTGCCGTATCATGAATGTCATACACCAAGGTATGTTCGCCAATGGTGTCCAAGGCGGTGGTAAGATTGGCTGCCGTCAACGGTGAAGCGGCTCCACCGGAAATACTCAACGTGATGCTGGTGGTAACCGGATTGCCAGACGTTGGCTTGGTGGTAACTGTGATTGCTCCCTGGATATCGCTGACGCTGGGAACTCCCGCAATTTTTGCATTGCCATTGCCAATGACGCCGTTGTTCTGGAAGTAGTCAATTTTGTTTACTCCATCGGCTGAGATAATGCCATTGGGAGGCAGCGTCACTTCCGGATCGGTCGGGCCGGACCCATTGGGATTGATGACAACCGTGATGGTTTGCTGGGTGGAAAGCTTGCCCAACACAGGGTTCATATAGGCGGCGGTGTACACCAGCGTCACTGTTTTAGGCAAATTCGTCAAGCCGGTAAAATTCAGCGTGATCCCGTCAAAAGTGACACCTGCCACAGCCGTCGGCATGGTCACCTCCACATTCGGCGTCACATTTGAAGACACCCCGGAAACGTTAAACTGCTGCACCGTGGGATTTTGCACGCCCATAATTGGATTCGTCAGCACATTTATACTACCTATGAGCACATTGACGTTGACCGGGTCATTCACCGTCAATGCAGGAACACCGTGAACAAACAGCTTGCGCGTTACGGCATCTGTCCCCACCGTACCCGGATAATCAAAGGTATAGGTGATGCTGATGCTTCCAGTATTCGCAATCCCGATTGGACTAATTGAGGCATAGGTAAGGCTAACCTCATTGCCTAAATAGTCGGTATATTTCATGGTTACCGCAGATGCCAGCGCATCATAGTCGGAAACTGGTAAATTCCCTGCCGCCTGCGCCACATGAATATCCGTATTATTGGCAACCG
>Ga0153947_1001297_pt1 | contig 11863 bp, 18 predicted proteins | sample TSNJ031MetaG_FD_104697 | JGI IMG/M metagenome (GOLD analysis project Ga0153947, IMG submission 104697) | Attine ant fungus gardens microbial communities from New Jersey, USA - TSNJ031 MetaG | ecosystem: Host-associated > Fungi > Mycelium > Unclassified | place: USA: New Jersey, Wharton State...
AGCGGGTCCCGCTCCAATAACCAGGACATCGACTTTAGTTTCTTGAGTCAGCATTGCAGGTAACAAGGAAGAATCACGGAATAAGTGGTTTTATATGATTCAGGGTTTATCAGGGTTATCATTGAGGTTTAATCAGGGTCTTGACAACGAATTCCTTTGGAAGAAATAATGTATCATGCAAGCTAAATTGAGGGCTCCAGAGAAGGTCTGTTCCAGACCTCAGATACGGAAAGCCATTCCCAGAGTTTCCCAGGTGATACGATCTGAAAGGTCCCATCAAATAATGAAGTACATGTATAGTCATCCTAGTTCACGAGAATGTTCACGAGAATGTTCACGAGAATACAGTGGACGGCAGAGAGCTTCTTGATGTTGCTATCAAGTTTCATATACCCCGAGCTCCATGATAGATAGCGACAAACATTAAAGAGTTAACATTTCATCCTCAGGGCATTTCAAGAGATCTATCTGCGAGGTGAATGTATGGTCGATAAGTCACGAGGCACGCCGTAACACTTGCTCAGAAAGTTCAATGGACGATCTTAGATGGAAACCGGGTCCTAAACTACATGCCAATCATCACGTGACGTGAGAGTGCTTACTATGCTGATTCAAAACTCCTGAAGAACACTCCAGCTTTGTCTTAGCACTTGCTTACGGTAAAATGCTCTTTCTCTCTCTCGCAAAAGATACACGTGTGTCATCATTCAAATTTGTCAAAACGTTCTTTCTCGTAACTTAAATCCTTGAATCGACAATTCATTCAGAACAATGGGAAAAGCTATGTTCATTCTGGAATTACCTTTCGAGTTCCATAAACGGTCACTTACGAATAAACAATGGGTTGATAATATGCTAATCCTGTTTAATTCATCGTTCCACTACTCGATGTTCGTCATCTGAACCAAATTGTGTTTCAGTTGTCGCCCCTGACATGCTTATTCACCGGCCAAGAGCTGCCATCTTGGTTACGGCTGTCGGCACCGCATGGAACATCATAGAGCTGTTAACTTTCGCCTCCGCTGATGTTCCATCATGAACCTCAAGATTGATGATCAACCTGACTGTTGATGAATTTTGAGATGCTCAGAAACACGAGTCATATCTGGAGAAGAGCTGAGAGAAGAGCGCAGCTGAAGGACCGGTCTGAGTCCAAGGGCAGCAAACACTGCATTCAGGACGGTGCCTGAAGGGTCGCTATATTGATAATCGAAACTGCGTTTAGATTTCGATATAATTGTCCTCTCATGTCCCTCTCATCTATCTAGGACGGGTAGATCCCTTTTTCAGAATAGAATTGCTGATATTAGTCAAGGAAGACGGTGCTTCTCTATAGTGAACACGTGAACCCAAGGACATGTCAATATATAGAAAGAATTCTGTATTTATGTACCGCAGCAAATGCCATAGGTCCACGGGTATGACAGCATGTCATTGAGGGATAAGGTTCCGAGGAGGATATTCTAGTGGAGATAGTCGGTGATGGAAACATAGACGGCGGTAGAAAAAAGAAACATGGCGAACAGTTGTCCCCGAAAGCAATGATTACTCCTGTAGTTCAATCCTGCCATCCTTATTCCCATGACAAACAGCTCGCAGCTTCTGACCAGAGCCGTTTAAGGCATTGGTGCATTGGTATGCACTCCACAGTACTCTCATGCAGTGTTTGGGACAACGGTAAGCACGGGATCCCGACTGACCTTGAATTCAGCCTCATGAAAATTTCTCAACGTCACATCTCCGTCATAGGAAACCGAATTGACATGTGAACCCACGAGAACCCACGAGAACCGCGGGAACAGGAATATGAGTTTCAAAGCATACATGAAGCAGATGCCGCTATGAGCTTGGTTTCAACACCCAAAGGATTAGTTCTAACTATTTCATACTTCGCCATGAAATATGCAATCCGAATATTTCTCCATGCCTTGTTGAGTTGATAAGATCTCATGAATCTGCAGAACCTCATTATAGATTGAACGACGATGCAAGTGGAACGATGACACATACCTCAGGGGGCGGGTTCAGCCCGAGAAGGTGAGCCCGCTCCCATCTTTCTAAGCGGCTGACACCAATGCATGGACCATAGTCGTAATTTCTATAAAGGCCGCATGGGAAAAGATAATAAAATTGCGCTGTGGACGACAAAACGTACAAATCGAAGGCACGAAGGATCTGACTAACATTATCCTCCCTGTCTCCATGAACTAGCGTCAAGAGGTCAGCCAACGGATAGGGTAGAATACCACTTGACTCGACGTACTCAAAGGCAATCCATTCCTCTTCGCTTTCGCTTCCACGAACAGTTTTCGCCATCTCGGATCCTTAATATTAAGCACTGGCCGTGACTCTGATTGCTCTTGTTTGCATGTCGCAGGAGAATCGAAACTGAGTTTCCGGGTGGCATCTCTGTGTAGTTCAGCCTCAGGTACAATATGTCCAACAAGACGATCAGGTGGTGATGTGGGAGAGCTTTTGTCCTTGGCTTTCTTGGCTTTTGCAGCCGAAACCGTCCGCTTTGAACTTGGAAAGATCAGTTTCCCTTGTTTCATTGTAGCACCCCAGGAGTCAGGAGACGAAGAAGGCATTGCAAAGATAGATTCAACGGAAAAGCTAGAATTGAACAGGAGAATTTAGATGTCTAACATTAATCTCGGCTTCAACATTTTTAGTATGTGTTTGATGATATAAACATCTCATCTCCCTAGTCACTAGGGCCGACTAGCTCAGTTGGTTAGAGCGTCGTGCTAATAACGCGAAGGTCTTGGGTTCGATCCCCACGTTGGCCATTATTTTGTTCTGAGTGATATAATTTGAATTTGTTATTGTTGGAGGAAAAGTTCTGTAATGATTAACATCCTTTTTCCACACTCTAAATGACGATTTTCACATGATCTGTTTGTTTTGAGTATCCAATACGAATTAGGTGTAATTGGAAGTTCTCGGTCAGATTTATCCATTGAATGGTATTTTTTTTGACCAGGTGGAGTTCGACTGTACATCATACCTGACAGGAGAAGGAAACAAACTTCTCAAATAATTCCGATTGGTTTATCTCCCAGTTTGAGCTACGGAAACATACACCTACCTAGAGCTATCACAACTTCATTGTTGTCAGAATAAAAGAATGGTATCCTGTTCCACTGTCCGCTCTTCCAGAGAGGGAACATTAACAACTAGATGGCGTCACAGTCTAAGAATAAAGGGTGTATGATACTAGCAAGGAGATCATGTGGTATATCAATAACTCAAGGCAGTATATTGTCCGGACCCGAAGGAGCCTCCATTGTGGTGTTTCGAAAATTTGTAATCCATTTCTTCAGAATGGTCAACTCAAGAGCCAAGTCCCTATTTCCAGATGAAATGACCAAGACTGAGAGGGGGAGGGAAATCACTCACTGCGCCGTCCTCTCCGCTTTTTCACAATCTCTGCCACTCTTGTTTACTTCAGCCTGCATCTTCTCGACTCGTTCTATCCAAACGCATTCTACCAACTCATGCCTTTTTCTGTCCTCTTCTTTGGCAGTCTTCCACTCGTGATCCATAATTCGCTCTTTCTCTTTGACAGTCAGGCATAGATCCTTGTACTTCTTGCCGACACCATCGACCTCCCTACGCCATTTGTCTTCCTTCTTGCGCATTTCAGACTTGAGGCTTTCTACATCAAGTTTCCACGTATCTGACATAGATTTGATGCTATCACGGAGAGTGATATACTCTCGTTCTGATTTTTTGGAGAGGGCCGTGGATTCGGCGAGCTGGGTTTCCATTTCTCGGATGGTTTTTTTCGAGGTGGAGGTCTCCTGTTTGAGGAGTTGTTTGAGACTGGCGGCTTCGGCCTCAGCCTTGCGCGCACGCTCGAGGACCTGAAAGTATTGTAAAAGGTGATGATGGAGGGATGGAGTGGGGGACACACATGCCTCTTGTAGCAGCCTTTCTTTTCTAGCAACGACATTGTTGAGACCCTCGTTCTCGATTCTGAGACGCTCCTCGACCTCTTTGAGGTCCTCAACCTTGCGAGTGAGACTAGCGACAGTCCGCTGCGACAACCTGAGCTGTGATTTTGTATTCTCAAGTGCATTGCGGGCATGGATGACACCTGCTTGCAGGTCGGCAAGAACCTTGGTAGTGCCGCCTGGGGTGGTAGAAAATCTCTTTGTCTGTGGTGAGGGTGAAGGGGTGATAGGAGAGGGCGAGGTGGCGGTTAGGTCGGTAGTGGACAGGGTGGAGCGGGAGGTGGGCGATGCGAGGCCGTCGTCGGCGAGGGCCCGTGCGTTTCCTATGTGGATTTGGATGAGGGTAGAGAAAGAAAAAAAATTGCTAACCAACAGCTGCGACAGGAATTCCTAAGCTGTGCATCAGCCTTCGCCCCAGTCCACCTGCAGAGACCACCTACGGCTGAGCGACCGCGTCGGACTCGTCCCCCGTTTTGCGGGCGACATTCCTGCCTCCTCCTCCATCCGTTTCGGCAGCGGCAGACTCGACGCTGGGCCTGCAATTCCGTGCAAAATGTCATACGACGACCGGCGCTTTGAGGCTCTGGACATGCTGGCTCTCTCCCTCTCAGCCCGCGCGCAATCAGTGGTGTCACGTGCTTGCATTAACTTTGTGCCCTGCATCACGTGCATCTGCAATATGAGCATTTCGGTCGTCGTCGCCCACCGCGGCGTCCTCTACCCCATCCAGCTCCCTCTCCCCGCCACCCTTGCAGACCTCCATGCCCAGCTTCAGCAGCTCACACAAGTCCCAGAATCAAACCAGAAACTCATCTACAAGGGCAAGAGGGCCCTCGCAGATGCCGACCTCAAGGACGGCATCAAGCTCCAAATGCTGGGCTCCACTCCTGAGCAGATCGACGCCGTCAACGTTGCAGACGACGAACATGCAAAGAGAGAACGCATCATGCGAGATCGAGCATTGAAACCGCAAGTCAAAGTACGCTTCTGTGTTCCTTGTCCTTAGCATGATGCACTAGTAATATCCAGCTCCGTACAACGGCTCCGCCGCCTTCTTCCAAATACAAATTTCACCGTGTAGCTCCTCTTCCCCACCTTCCAAACCCTTCCTCTGCACAAAAGGTCCTCGACAAACTAGCCCATGATCCTGCGATCCTGCACATCATGGCTCAGCATCAATTCAGCGTTGCGCTGTTGACGGAATTGGCACCCCATGAGCATCCACAACTATTGGGTCTCAATGTCAATGCCGGACAGGAGATCAAGTTGCGCATTCGAACAGATCTTTATGACGGGTTTCGCCACTACCCCGACGTCAGGAGAGTCCTGTGCCATGAACTTGCACATAATGTGTGGGGTGAACACGACAACAATGTGCGCTCTTTCTGTCACCCTTCTTGGATGCTGGCTAACCCCTGTCAGTTCAAAGAGCTCAACTCAAAACTCAACCGCGAACTAGTCCATTTCGAACGTGCCAAAGCATCCGGGACTTATCACCTCTCCGAACAAGACATCTACCAGCCACCATCACCATCAGAGGTAGAGGCAGAAACTCAGGCTTACGTGCTGGGTGGCCCTTCTACAGCCCCACTGGAAGGAGATTCGAGACAGGACATGCGTAGGAGGATGTTGGAAGCCACCATAAACAGATTGAAGAAGGAGGAAGAAGAGCTCGAGACGAGCTGTGGGACTGGATCAGATGCATGTCGACCTAAGTAGTCGTCATTGTAGATTTAGCAGTCGTACGTTAAAAATCATTGGAAGTAAGAGTCTCGGTGGCGTGCTAACAAGAGTAGTCAACATCACTTGCCAAGCATGTAGAGAACGGTCACCGCAACAACAGTGCCTGGATCTCGGGATCACTCTACCAACCCTTTATTATTGGGTAGCACAAGAACAGCTCCACAACTAGCACAAAAATGACGATGACAATGGTAAGAAGGGGTTGCTGTGAGTAAGACTCATCAGACCAATGGGCAGACGACATATCAGATAACTTATGCCAATATTTCATAATATTTTAATACTACTTGTTCAGATCTTGTTCAGATCTTAAACTACACCTGGCTGAGGCTACTTTCAACAATGGTCATAGTGTGTTGCTTGCGACAGTCCATTTCTACGAGAACAAGACGTTCCTCGCTACGGGCAATGTCTACCCTGCCTCAGCTACCCCCATTACCAACTCTAGCGTCCATTCTTCTGGGCCTCCCACTTGCACTCTGGACATACAAGGTGTGTCAATGTCGTATGAGTCACTCTTGAGAGCTGAATCTTCTTTCTCCAGTGTATGGTTATGGTTCTTTTCCAACGTCGAATTATCTACATGGGTATTATCGACTTTCATTTGTCATCGTTGTTGCTCAACAAGACCAGGATATGTTCCTTTGGGTGCCCGTGACCAGGTCCTTGATGATTTGCCTCTCTCAGTGTTGAACGGTATTCGATGTCGAGAAGTACATCTGCAGGGGCGGGATGGAGCAAATTTGTCAGGTATCCTGGTCCACCGAGACGATTTTGCCGAAAAAGATATCGAGGTAATTCTTGCCTACTTCCAAGGCGAGTTCAGGCACTCAGAGGATGTTTCCACCATCACAAATTCATCTACTTGGGATAGGGAATGCTGGTAATCCATTGCAGCGAATTCCAATTTTTCAGTCCCTTTGCAAATCCATCCCTCCTCCTCAATATCCCAAAACAGCTGTTCTTGCTATTGCCCCTCGATCTTATTGGAAGTCTACTCCACGGGTTCCAACGCAATCTGGGATTGTCCAGGATTACTGTGATGCTCTCCACTATACCCTGCAGGAATTCCCCACTGCTCGAATTATTTTGTACGGACACTCGCTTGGAGGTGCTGCCGCGATCTGTACCTTGAGTCAGCTTCAACAGTCTCCCACTGATATTCCATTCAACCCCTGCTTCGACCGTATCTGTGGGTTGGTTCTAGAAAATGCATTTACCTCAATACCTGGTATGGTTCGTTCGCTTTACCCGCAGAAATGGTTGCCGTATCGGTACCTTGCTCCACTAGCATTTGACAAGTGGGATGTCCCGACCGCCTTGAAATCTCACAATGGCCAAGATACCATTCTTGGAAGAATTTCCTGTAACATGCTGGTAATGGTTAGCGAACATGATGAAGTAGTCCCACGGGAGATGGGATCCCATATATTCAAGCTTGCGACACAGGGGTGCCTTCCCAATGAGACGGAGTTGGTTGAAATTCCAAAGACTCTGCATGAAAACGCTTGGACAAGGAGGATGTGGATAGATGAACTGCGCAAATATATATTAAGAGTCATTTGACCCGATTCGCCAGAGTGGTGCGTTTGAAGTCTCAGTCTCGTCTCGACTGCTTGTACTTATTTCTGTCCACCATCATAAATGATCATCAGGAGATGTAACCTAATTTCTCTTTATTGTAGCGCTCGATACAACTACAGCACTAAGATATAGCTCTAAGATGAAGACATGGGTTGGGAAAGGCTCGACGTACTAACAATTTCATGGTGGTAGCTGATTGCTAATGTCGATATTGACATTAGAACGCACATGTGATTGTTGGTCCCCGAGTTACCCTAACAACTGTGTGGTGAGCGGCAAACTCATCGGTTCCAGTTCATGATGGATTGATTAAGCTGACATCCACATCAATCCTTCTCGTCTCGTTCGATGTTGACCTGTTTATGAAACAATGAGGTTCATTTTCGTGCTTCTTTAATGGGCGCCTCGGAAGCGGGGTGTCAAATAAAACAAGTTCCGTCGGTTGAAATTACTGTCCAATATAGTACAAAAGGTGTCTCATTAGACTCTGGAGGTTATGTACATTAAAATGTGTTCGAATTGAATTAATGCCTTATGACCGGATCTTTTGGTGGCCGGAAGGTGTGAGGCACGGTGCCGAAGAACTTGATAAAATCACGTACTTTCTGGATAACTTGGTCTCCGTTCGGGTTTTTGTAAAAAATACTTTGCAAGGTATTTTCAGACACAAAATCCATTCAACATTAATGATTCGGCCCAGGACCGGATCCGGCCAAAACACATGATAAACACTCACTCTCATGCGGCTACCAATTATCAGCGTCAAACCTCACCACAGCGCAGGTATATATAAACCCTGTATTACTCCCAAGATCCATATCATTACCCTCCCTGCCCATTTACTATGGCCACCATTACTACCCCGATCACTGAGCTCTTTGGAATCAGGCATCCGGTGCTGCTTGCTGGGTATGTGAAACACTCGTAATCTGGCGCACGAGTTGTCCATCTTCTCCAGTTCTCCTGACGAATTTCTCCAGAATGAATGTGGCTGCTGGACCAACCCTCGCTGCTGCCGTCACAAACGCCGGTGGTCTTGGTGTCATCGGTGGTGTTGGCTACACTCCCAAAGTCCTTCGCCAACAGGTATGCCTTCTCTTGCCTTCCCCCCTTGCTTCGCCGCGCACTCCAACAGTGTTCTTTGTATCAGTGGCTCGACCCTGATTCGTGGAATGAGCTTGCTCCTGAATTCCAATTCCTAAAATATAACTGCAACCTTGTCTTCTTTGACGTTTAAGTCTGCGACGAGGCTAAAAAGGAAGTTGGAGCATTGGTTGGCTGATTTCTTCCCATTTACAGATCAAAGCGATCAAAGAGGATCTTAAAGACAAGAATGCGCCATTCGGTGTAGACTTGCTGTTACCCCAAGTTGGAGGAAGTGCTAGGAAGACCAACGTATGTGGGTTCTTTTATTGATCATATCTCCGAGGCTTAAATACTTTTCCCTGTCTCCTGTGATTCTATCTTTGATAGTATGATTACACCAAAGGCCAACTCCCGGAACTCATAGACGTTATCATTGAGGAGAAAGCAAGGCTCTTCGTCTCTGCTATCGGTGTACCTCCAAAAGAAGTTGTCGACCGACTTCACAAGGCTGGCATCCCTGTCATGAACATGGTCGGCCACCCAAAACATGTCCAAAAAGCCCTTGATGTCGGCGTCGACATTATTTGTGCTCAGGCTGGAGAGGGCGGAGGCCATACGGGTGACATACCCGCGTCAATTTTGATTCCTGCATGTGTGGACGCTGTCAGGGGCCACAAATCTCCCTTAACTGGCGGGCCTGTTTATGTTATTGGTGCTGGTGCTGTATATGACGGTAGAAGTCTCGCAGCGAACCTGGCTTGGGGGGCTCAAGCTGTTTGTGAGTAATCCTTTTTCTACTTGTGGCTGGAGTTCAAATATGGTTAGGGGTTGGCACTCGTTTCGTCGCTTCTGTTGAAGCTGGCGCACCGAAAAAGCACAAGGAGCTCGTATTGAGCGCTGGCTACGAAGATGCTGTGACTACCCTTGTATATACAGGTCGGCCCCTTCGTGTGAGGAACACACCTTATGTCAAGGACTGGAACGAGAATAGAGCAGCTGAGATCAAGGAGCTTGTTTCAAAGGGCGTTATTCCTCATTACCGCGAACTCGAGAATGACCCAAACAAATCTATCTCGGGTATACCATGGCTTATGGGCCGTGTATCTGCTCTCATTCATGAAATACTTCCCGCTAAAGTCATCGTGGATAACATGGTGAATGAGGCTGCCGAGATTTTGGAGAAGAATGCCTCATTGGTGAAGGTTTCACTAAAGGCTAAACTCTGAGTTCTTCCTGCTGGGACGTATTAATGGTTATGTAATGACACTTGTATTTATCTAGTTCAGCTACTTTTTGTAAAGATGTGTAATAGCCTTGACTCGTCGATTCACTTATGAAGGGTATAATTCAGTATATTTTCAGACGTGAAACACAAACAAGATGGCCTTATATGACACCAATTAATCAATGTCGCCCGTAAAAAGATGCAGTAATCCCACGATAAGGAAAAGCATCTGCTGGAGATGACGTCAAGCCCCTGATAGGTACACTCGATGACACAAGGAGGGAAGGATCCTGTTCCGACCCTCAGTTCACCAATCGGGGTTTGATATGATGGTGGTGGTCAAGCTGAGAATTCCAAATGATACACATCTGATATCTTTTACGAATCCATTTGATGATCCTTTCTGGGGCTCTGTGTAACTCAACCTCTCCAGATCTAACGTTACTGCCAATGATGCTGTCAAATGTATCACCTGGATCAGAGAAGTAATGCACTGCGGTGATTCAATAATCACTACCACGATCCATAACCTGATGTGGTGTGACGCATATGAACGCGTGATAGAATAACACGTGACTACTAATTGCCTTCCGTTTCACATCCGTTTACTCGACGTTGTCATGGCGCTACTAAGTATACAAAAATTACAAGATCTTACCCGCCAACGTGTCCTCGATGCAGACAAGCAGAATACTCTACAGTGAGTTTCGACTCTGAGCATCTTTTCGCGAAACCACTTTAATGGTAGTAGCAACCTTACTCCGAAGCTTTTGCGGAGAGGGATCGAAAAGGAGTTTGATCTTGACGAGGGCGACCTCGATGCCGCGGAATACAGGAGCACAATCAAGCAAGCTATCGAGGCTACAATGGTCCTGGAGTTTGACAACACTTTGTCTTGATATACAGCTTATATACCCTTTTTAGGCAGAGATAGAGACTGAAAAGAATCGCGCGGTTGCTCAAGTTGCAACAAAAGCTGGATCTTTTACAAAGACGAAGAGACGATCTCTCGAATCCAAAGCTGATGAAGGGCCGAAGAAGAGAACGAAAGCAAACCACAATCAGGAAGATGGCGACAAGAAAGTGGGATTCAGGCTTTCCCTTTGTGCTCTACATAATGTGCATACTGAGCAAGTGACAGTCAGCCAAAAGTAAACGCAAGCCCGTGGAGGAAGCGAAGACCTGTTCACTGGTTCGCAATTTTTTTTCATCTTATTTTTCGTAAGAAAATTCAGGTCACTATATAGCAGGAACAAATGATGGGTGATTCAGCCGTCTCTCGACAGGTAAGTCAGTTTCTCCTCGGTTAAGTATACTTCGTCAACGTGAAGGGCAGAAACCGCCTGCAAAGCAAGAAAAGGAGACTCCACTGCACATAGATGACTCTGAGGATCAGGAGTCAGTGGAGGAAGCTGAAGCAGTACCCCAACTTGCAAAGGCTGTCCCTAGTGATATCAGGTCACTCGAAGGCTCCTCTTCATCATCATTGTCGCGAGAGAAATCAAACGCCAAGGCATGTATGTTCCCTTTCGCTATCTAGTCTGATCTCATCATGCACTATTAGATGGAATACAAAAGTGAATCAGAGTTATCTGTACTCATAGACGAACCCCTTAAACGAAAGCGAAAAAAGAAGGTTGAGGTGAAGGTAGTCTCCTGCCAATATGCCTAACGTTCACAAGCTGGATTGACCAACGGACTACAGGATGGGAATACTAAAAGAAGAACCAAAGGTAAAGTAAAAAAGTCGGAAAACCTAAGCAAGGACGAGGAAACAATCCAAAAGCTCAAGGTTTATACCATTTCCCGCAAACTTTCACCTGTTGTTCTAACAACATTAACTCAGTCGTTTGTCGTTGCTTGTGGCGTCCGTAGAGTATGGTCAAAAGTCTTTGAAGGGCTTGATACTCCTGCACAGCAAATCAAGAAGTTGAAAGAAATCCTACACGAGCTTGGGATGACTGGACGGTTGAGTCTGGAAAAGGCGAGAGCTATACGAGAAAAGCGCGAATTTGCGCAAGAGCTGCGTAAGGATTCTACATTCTTGTGTGATATTTTTTCACTAATTCCTTGTTTTAGAGGATGTTCAAGAGTTCCAAAAGGCAATTATGAAATCTGGACGTAAGCACCATGTGACAGCGACGAGCGATGACAAACATGCAGGTGACTCAGAGGATGAGGAAGATGAGAATCCCAAAATAAGGCGAAGAAAAGTAAGTCGGCACAGAGAATAGTGTAATCAATTCACTGAACCTTGACAGATGAATGC
>Ga0153947_1001302_pt1 | contig 11842 bp, 15 predicted proteins | sample TSNJ031MetaG_FD_104697 | JGI IMG/M metagenome (GOLD analysis project Ga0153947, IMG submission 104697) | Attine ant fungus gardens microbial communities from New Jersey, USA - TSNJ031 MetaG | ecosystem: Host-associated > Fungi > Mycelium > Unclassified | place: USA: New Jersey, Wharton State...
GAAGGCGATGATAACGCCCGCCATGACGGCGAGGCCAAAGCGCCAGTCCACCGCCATCAGAATGATGATCATCGCCACAGGCGCGACAAACGCGCCCACCAGATCAGGCAGTTGGTGCGCGATAAAGCCCTCAACTTTTTCGATGTTTTCATCGGTGATTTTGCGCAGCTTGCCGCTGCCGACCATCACATGGAATCCCAACGGTACCTTGGCCAAGTGGGTGGAAAAGTTTACCTTGAGCTCGTATAATGTGCCGAAAGCGGCCAGATGGGAGAAGGTCAGCGCCCCGAAGTACAGCAGGATATTACCCACCACTCCAGCAAAAGCGAGCCAACCGTATTGAACGACCAGCGCGCTGTTCAGATTTGCCATATCCGGCAAGGCGCTAAGAATTTCGCGCACACTCAGATAAATGGCGATATACGGTATAAAGCTTGTGACAGAAGCCAGCGCCGACAGGACTAAAGCCCCGGCTATCAACGGTTTTTTAGTGGCTGCCAGCTCCAGGAGACGGGCTGTACCGGTCTTTGGACTGGTCTTGTTCGCTTTTGACATATAAAAACACCTGCTTTCTATACAATACCGTTAGTTAATACTAACTAACGTGTAAAAAATAATAACGTTTTCCCTTGTCACATAAACAGCCACAGGCTAATTGCCATGACTGCCATACCCGCCACAAGGCCGTAGATGGCCAGATGATGCTCTCCATACGCTCTCGCGGATGGGAGTAGTTCGTCGAGGGAAATGAACACCATAATCCCCGCCACCGCAGCGAATAAAATGCCATATACCATGTCACTCATGAAGGGCATTAATATTAAGTAGCCGATCAGCGCACCGACAGGCTCCGACAGTCCGGAAGCAAAAGAGTAGAAAAACGCTTTTTTCCTATTTCCCGTCGCGTAATAAATGGGAACGGAAACGGCTATGCCCTCTGGTATATTGTGTATTGCAATAGCCACAACAATCGGGATGGCAAGGCTTGGCTCCTGCAATGCCGATACAAAGGTGGCAAGGCCCTCCGGAAAGTTATGTATCCCAATCGCCAAGGCGGTTAAAAGCCCCGTGCGCATCAGCCTTGATTGTTCAGGCCCGCTTTTACCGGCGGCATCCATCGTCGTCGGTTTCTTTACCTCATGGGGATTTTTATCACTGGGTATGAGCTTATCAATAAGCCCAATCAGCAGCATACCCCCGAAAAAACCCGCGATAGTGATGAGCGTTCCGGTTTTATCACCGAATGGAAGGGAAAGCGCGTCCTTTGCCTTGAAAAAAATCTCTACCATGGAAACATAGATCATAACCCCGGCTGAAAAGCCAAGACTCACAGACAGGAATTTTGTATTGGTTGTTTTGGAGAACAGCGCGATCAGGCTGCCGATGCCTGTTGACAAACCTGCGATCAGGGTCAGCAGAAACGCCCACCATATATTGCCCATAGGATCACCACCTTGCTTAAAGAACTTGTTCTAAATTTATTTGGATGAAACCAGGCTGTACCAGCGGATCTCCGGGCCGCAAAATCCACTGTGCGCCGAGCCCCGCGCGCGATGGCCTGTACAGCTGCTGGAGCGGTCATTGGTTGAGGACAGGGACAGACATCCCATTCTTACCAACTGATCCATGCGGCTTCAATGTTTTCCGGCTGTTGGTTGAAGCGTTCCGAAAGGTCTTCCACCGATACGGTTCCGCTGTTTCTTATAAAACTTAAAATATCCGTAAGAATTGGAAAGCCTCCTTAAAAAATCAGGCTTTTGATTTGGCGGTTTTTTCCTTTTTTACCTGTGTTAATGTAAGCATATTTCTGCTCCTTTCAAAAACTTATTTCTTATTAACCTATGTTAGTTTGGTATAACTTATAATTAAGGGCGTCAAGTAAGCCCGAAAATTTTAGTCCATAACAATAGACCTGTTTGCTGATTTATCAGCCAAATAAGGCCGCATGCTCATACCGCTCAAAAACATGGTTGAAGCGTTATGGAGCACTGCTGAAGTGGACGGCATAACGACGCCGCCAACCCCAAGCAGCAGAAGGGAAGTATTAAATCCCAAAATAAAGCGGTAGTTTTTATGAATACGCTCAAAAAGGGTTTTGCTCAACCAACTGAACTTCACCAGGCCGTCAAGGCTTTCAGAGAGAAGCGTGATGTCGGCAACTTCCTTTGCGATGTCCGATCCGTCCTTCATGGCGACGGAAACATCCGCACAGGACAGGGCCGGAGAGTCATTGATTCCGTCGCCCACCATAATAACTGTGTGGCCTTGTTCCCTAAATGAGCGCACAATGTCCGCTTTATCCTCCGGCAGTACCTGCGCGTAATATTCCGTGATACCAAGCGCTTCACAGGCGGCTTTTGCCGCCGCTTCGCCATCGCCGGTAAGCATGACGACGCGCTCTATTCCAAGGGCTCTTAATTCCGCTAAAACACGCCTGGCCTCTAAACGAACCGGATCCTCCACACAGATCATTCCCGCCGCTTTTCCGCCAATCGAGAGATAAACAGTGGAATAGCCTTCGGATTCGGTGTCAATCATTGCTTTTTCGTGATCATTTACCGGGATTCCCTCATCGTCAAAAACAAAGTGCCAGCTTCCGATAAGGACACGCTCGCCGTGCAGCATGGATGAAATGCCATGCGCGACGATATATTCCACATCGGCATGTTCTTCTCTGTGCGGGAGGTTTTCATCCTCCGCCTGCCTCACGATTGCCTTTGCGACGCTGTGGGGAAAATGCTCCTCCAAGCATGCGGATATTTTCAGCACTTCTTCCCGTGTACGTTCGCCGAAAGGGACTACCTTCGCCACTTTGGGGCAAGCGGCTGTGAGCGTTCCCGTTTTGTCAAAAATGATCATATCGGCGTTTGCGTAGGCTTCCAGGTATTTGCCGCCTTTTACGAGGATTCTCTGTTTTGCGGCCTCGTGCATGGCGGAAATGATACATATAGGCGTGGTAAGCTTAATCGCACAGGAGTAATCTACCATTAAAACCGACAGCGCCTTTGATATGTTGCGCGTCAGGATCAGCACCGCGATAGATGTGAGAAAGCTGAAAGGTACAATAGAATCGGACAGTTTTTCCGCCTTGCTCTGTACGCCCGCTTTTAAGGCTTCTGATTGATCGATGAGTGAAACAATATTTTGAATCCGGGTATTATCCGCGAGGGTTCTGACCTCCACGACAACCGAGCCTTCCTCCACGGCCGTTCCGGCGTAGACGCTGTGCCTGGGCTTTCGGAGTATTCCAAGCGGTTCACCGGTCATGGAAGCCTCGTTTACCATTGCCTCACCGTCCACCACCTCGCCGTCAAGCGGAATCACACCGCCTGTACGTACACGAATCCGGTCGCCAATTTGAACATGCGAAACCGGTGTCAGAACATCCTCATTATCCCGCACCAGCCATGCACTGTCTATATGCAGCGCAAGACTTTGCGCGAGCGTTTGCCGCGCTTTCTTCCTGGTGTAGCTCTCCAGAAGCTCTGAAATATGCAAAAGCGTCATGATGGACGCGGCTGTTCCAAAATCACTCTGTACCGCTGACGCCATCACCGCCGCCGCGTCCAATACATCAACGCCGAATTTTCCGTTTTGTAAGGAGCGTAACCCTTTTCTCCAATAGCAAAAGGCCCACCGGATGGTAAGAATCGTCCTAAAAGGGGCAGGCACAAACAGCTTCTTTATGAAATATTTACACAGAACAGCGGCCAGGGAACGTGAAAAGGCGTCGTCAAGCTCTCTGATCCGGTTTATGTCCCGTTGCCCGGAAGCCGGCAAATTCCTTCTGTCAAGTCCGTGGATCACGTCAAGAACCTTGTCCCGGCAGCCGGGTTCATAAGAAATTAATATACCGCCGTTTTTACAGCATGCCTCCGCCGCTAGAACCCCGGAGCCGGACAGAAGCAGCGTTTCTATACCGTACCCTTGTTCGTCGGAAAACGCTTCCTGTCCCATACGCAGACGCAATCTGCCCGGCTTGTCATATACAATTTTATACCGCAAGAAATCACCTTCTTATTACGATCCGTACCCTGAAACACCCTGGCTAGTGTTTCAGGGTACTTCGGTATTGTGTTATTCTTCCGACTCAGCCTGCTGTTTGGCATCAAAACAAATATCCGACGCGTCCTCTTTCATGTTTTGGAACGCCTCTTGCGCGTCCTTTTGAAGCTTCATCCCTTTCGCAAGGCCCTTTACGCATAAGTTCCGGGTTTTATCGCTTTTCAGTGTCTTTACACCCAGCGTGGCAGCGGCAACACCGCCGACAAAGCAAAGAAACTTCTCATTTTTAAAGCATTTAGACCACATATTAATTACAGCCTTTCTTGTATATATTTCAAAGTGTTTATCTGTTGAAAGCTTAGGCCAGCGCCTTGCCCAAATCCCTGCAAGCTTCCTTCGCCTCGTCGTCGGGGGCTTCGTTGCATATTACATAATCGCAGGCGGGAGTAAAGCCGTTGTTTACACACGTTTCCTCCCATGTGCGCATCCACTCGCCGTCTCCCCAACCATAGGAGCCGAACAGGGCAATTTTTTTGCCTTTCAGTTTTGCTTCAACCGCGTCCCACATGGGCTGGAATTCGCCTTCCTCGAGCACCTCCGCGCCCATAGACGGGCAGCCGAAAGCGATGGAGTCATATGTATCCACTAAATCTACGGAAAATTCTCCAGCCATAAACATGGAGACCTCGGCTCCGGCCGCTTTCGCGCCTTCGGCAATCTGTTTTGCCATTTCCTCCGTATTGCCCGTGCCACTCCAGTACACAACCGCAATTTTACTCATTTAAATACCTCTTTTCGTTTGATTGATATATTTATGAAACCGCCACGGTCAGTTGCAATACAGATCTGACGCGGTTTTCAAACAAATTGATGTAGATTTCCCTGCATTTTTTAAATTTCATAAACAGCTTTACAGTTTCGCGCTCATTGCAGTAAACTTTCCAATATCCGGCGCATTTACAGTTTTGTCCGGCGTTGTCAATAAAGCCCCTCACATCCTCAAGGGGATAGCCGAGAAACAGGCCGATTTCATGGGGAAAGACAGGGGAACGCTGTAGCCTTTCCCGAAGTTTTTCAATACAGTAAGACGGACTCACCTTCCGATATCCGTATTCCATTAAAAATTCCGGAACACCGCTGCTTTGCAAATCATTCTCCAGCATCGAAGTGCGACATACATAGACAAGAGCGCGTTCTCCGCGAATACACAGGATATACAGCGATACGCCTTTGGGGTTCAGTTCCTTGTTCCACGCGGAAATCGTGGAGTTAAGCTCCTCACCGGATGAATAGGGATGACTGAATAGGTTAGCCGTTTTCAGCCCGCCCAGGGTAGGTGAACAATGTTCAATCAGCATTTTATCCAGCATAATTACAATACCCTGCAGTGCTGGAGCAGGACTCGGTTCAGCGCCGCTGCGCTGCTGGAATGGACGCGGGCGATGGGTATGTTGTTGCGCTTTTCTCCCTTCGCGGCACTGTTTACCATCCTGTGAGAAACTTTGCTTGTAAACAGAATCAGCAGATTGGGACAGCCCATTTTCTTTTTCAGCGCGCCGTTTTCATTTGCAAACACCTTTGCCTCGCACCCGTAATTTTTGCAGATGTCTTTATACTGGCAGGCCATCCGTTCATTGCCGCCGACCATTACAACGCTCATTTAATACCTCCTCGCGTAGCGCGTTGGTTAGCGTTAACTAACATGCGCTTAAAAAAATATCTTCTCTATTGTTATCACCGGGGGTTAACGGCGGGAGGAGGCAAGCGTTTAATCTCCCGCCGTCAATATCCATTTAATTCGTTTCTGTACTTTCCGGCGGTAAGAGCCTATACCGCCATCTCGTTCGTGGCCCACTCTTTGCTTGCAAGCCGCTCTACACAATTATCCGAAAAGCCGCTCAGGAAGGAATAGGCGTTATCGAGAGCTTCATCATTCTCCAGTTCAAGGAAATCAGCGAAAAAAGAATATATCCGCGTCATTTTATCATGAATGATTGCCCCTTCGCGTTTTCCATCCCGCGTTAATATTATACTACCATGATTTTTCATGGATATCAGCCCCAATCCGGTAAGCAGTTTTACCATGCTGCAAACGGAAGCCTTCGTTACGCCGAGTTCCCGGGCAATAGCTACGGAGCGAACGCCGCCGTTGTCTTTATGAGCTTTAAATATCACATGCAGGTACTTCATTTGCGATCCGGTAAGCCGAGCCATATACTTAACCCTCCGTTTCAGGGTGATTTAGCGCTATCAGGCTTCGGGCAATCCGGGCAGTGGGAGCAGCTTTTGCAACTGCCACAGCCTTTACCGCTTTCGTGGTCTTTATACACTATATACGCCGCAAGCCCAACAATACAGAAAACAATCGCTCCAACAATCCATGTCCCCATCAGGCTGGCGCCCCCTGCCTCAATTTTGTCTCGGCTTTCCCTCCGACCTTTTTAATGGAATGACCTTCTTCCACCTCAGCCATCGTTAAAGGCATCATGTTACCTCCTTACCCTTGTGTCAGAACGAACTAACGGCAAATGGTGTAAAGTGGTTAGCATCTACTAACCTTATTGGTAATAACTTACTATATTAAGCCGGATTTGTCAATAGGGGAAATATAAGTTACTAAAAATTTTGGATATCACTAAAACACAATTTGAAAATTCTGTTAGTTTATGCTAATATAACTAATACCAACACATTGCCGTTGCTCTCAAAATGACTTTTTCGCATACGGCTGGAGGGAGTCTGCTTATGAACTTATATGAATCAGCGGAAAATTATCTGGAAACAATCCTTATTTTAAGGAACAGATTAGGGGAGGTTCGCTCCATCGACATTGTAGGCGAGCTTGACTTCTCGAGGCCGAGCGTGAGCGTCGCCATGAAAAAGCTGCGGGAAAGCGGGCATATCGACATGGATCGTGACGGCCACATCACGCTTACCGAAAGCGGCCTGAAAATAGCCGAATCGGTATATGAGAGACATACGATTCTTTCGGATTTTCTGATTTCACTGGGAGTGGATGAAAAAATTGCTGCCGAAGATGCTTGCCGCATGGAGCATATGCTTAACCAGCAGACCTTTAAGAAAATACGTGACCATGTAGAGCGGAAAAAGTGAGAATTTTCGGTTTAATCATAACAGCAATGCCATGTTGTCATGGCGCCTTTAATATTATCCTTGACAAACAATTCATGGTATGATAGAATCAATCCGGTCGTGTGGCGGTAATGCGTAAATCCATATTTGAGGTTTATGCATTGTTTTTTGCAATATAGTTAGTTTGTGCTAACACAAAAGACTATTGTGTTAAGCCGTTAGTTCGATGTATTTAACCCAACAAGTTATCTATTACTAACTTGTTGGATATTTTAACCGGAGCGTGTTTTAATGATTGAGAAAAGGATTACTGTGTTTTTGGCGGCTCTTTTGATAACTATATCTGTCGTTTCGCTGTTCATTGGCGTAATTAACCTTAATCTGATGGATTTTTTGCAAGGCGATTTTGAGCAATTGGAAATTTTGCTTATTTCACGCTTGCCCAGGCTTCTCGCAATCCTGTGTACCGGTGTTGGAATGAGTGTGGCGGGTCTGATAATGCAGCAGCTTTGTGCAAACAAGTTCGTTTCGCCCACAACAGGCGCGACAATTTCTTCGGCACAGCTTGGCATACTGCTGGCGATGTTGTTTATGCCCGCCTCTACCCTTATGAGCAGGGCAATCTTTTCTGCTGTATGTGCAATCTTAGGAACATGGATTTTTGTATGGTTTATCGGGCGCATCCAGTTCAAAGATGTGGTGATGGTGCCGCTCGTAGGCATTATGTTCGGCAACGTAGTCGGCGGCGTTACCAATATTCTTGCCTATAGGTATGAAATGACTCAATCGTTATCTACGTGGCTTACAGGCAGCTTCTCCATGATACTGCGCGGACGATATGAAATCGTTTATCTGACGGTTCCTCTGGTCATCATTGCGTTTATCTTTGCCAACCACTTCAACATTGTTGGTATGGGCAAGGATTTCTCTCGAAATTTGGGTGTCAATTACAATTTTATTTTGTTTGCCGGACTGTCCATTGCGGCCATGATAACGGCCAGCGTAGTTGTAGTTGTCGGCAGCATTTCATACATAGGCTTGATTGTACCCAACGTGGTGGCCATGTTCAAGGGCGACAAAATCCGGGGAACACTGATGGACACCGCGCTGTTTGGCGCGCTGTTTGTGCTGGTTTGCGATATAATCGGCCGGATAGTTATTACTCCCTACGAGTTGCCAATTGAGCTAATTGTGGGCATTTTGGGCAGTCTGATATTCATTGCCCTGCTGATTTATCGGCTGAACCACGGACACAGGGCAATCAGGACAAAAGCTGCCGGGGGGAGGGCGCAATGACCACAATATTAAAAAGCGAACCGCTGGATAACGCCATGGCGGTAAAGCGAAAAAGCAATGTTCGTAGGCTAATCGCTTTGGCTGTTATGGCCTTTCTGACAGTCGTTTTGTACATGACCCTTAACGTGCGCTTTGACAATCCCAAGCTATTTGAATATGCCATGCGCATTCGTACCCCCAAGGTCATAACCATGCTTCTTGTCGCCTCTTGCATCGGCGGGGCTTCCATGGTGTTCCAGTCCGTTATCAATAACACCATTGTCACCCCGTGCCTTTTAGGGATGAACTCCCTGTACACTCTCATTCATACCGCTGTTGTGTTCTTTTTCGGCACCGGCAGTTTAGTGGCCCGCAACACCAATGTAGCCTTCGCGATGGATTTGGCTCTCATGGGAGTGATAGCAACCTTTATTTACAGCTACATGTTCAAAAAGACAAAATACAATGTGCTGTATGTTTTGCTTATAGGCACCGTGTTGACGTCCTTCTTTTCCAGCATGCAGACAACTATGGTGCGCGCCATGGATCCCAACGAGTATGACACGTTGCTGACGACGCTTGTGGCCAGTTTTAGCAACATCAATTCTGAGATTATCTTGCTTGCCGCGGTTATGATGGCGCTTGTGGTTATTGTGTTTCGCAAGGATTTGGCTCTGCTGGATATCATCACATTGGGAAAAGAGCAGGCCATCAATTTGGGGGTGGATTATGACCGCACCATCCGAAAGCTCCTTCTGGGTGTGGTACTCCTTATCGCCATCGCGACAGCTATGGTTGGCCCAATTTCGTTCCTGGGACTGATTATCGCAAATCTATCCCGTCAGCTGCTCAAAACTTACCGACACAGCCACCTGATTATGGGTTCCGCTTTGATCGGCATGGTGCTTCTGGTAGGAGGGCAGGTTATCGTTGAGCGGGTGTTTGTCTATTCCATTCCAATCAGTGTATTTATTACGGTAGGCGGCGGCCTGTACTTCCTCTATCTCTTGCTAACACAAAAAAGGAGGTCTTAGATATTTTTATTCTGAATTTAACAAAAGTTTATGACGGTAAGACTGTGGTAGACGGCGTCAATTTTGAAATTCCAAAGGGAAAGGTGCTCTCTCTGATTGGCCCCAACGGTGCCGGAAAATCCACTGTTATGGGAATAATTTCCCGACTGATTGCCAGCGATGCGGGCCTTGTAGATTTTGAGGGAACAGCCATTAACAAATGGAAAAGCAGGGAGCTTTCGAAGCGGCTTGCCATTCTCACCCAGGCAAATAATATTCAGATGAAGCTGACGGTGCGGGAGCTTGTCACCTTTGGCCGGTTCCCTTACAGCGGAAACCATATCACTGGGGAGGATCGGGAAATCATCGATCAGGCAATCGGATATATGGAGCTGACGGATATGCAGGATCAATTCATTGACGAGCTGTCCGGGGGCCAGCGGCAGCGGGCATATATTGCCATGGTCATTGCACAGGATACCGAGTATGTATTGCTGGATGAACCAACAAATAATCTGGATATTTACCATGCCACCAACATGATGAAAACAGTGCGCCGCCTGTGTGACGAGCTGGGTAAAACCGTCATTCTGGTGCTTCACGAAATAAATTACGCGGCATTCTACTCTGATTATATCTGTGCTTTTGTAAATGGGAAGATTGCTAAATTCGGTACAGTAAAGGAGGTGATGACAAAGGAAAACCTAGCGGAAATCTACAAGGTAGATTTCGAAATTCAGGAAATCGAGGGTAAGCCCCTTTCGATTTATTATTAGAAACCAAAAAGGAGAATGTTAATAATGCAAAAATTACTCACCTTGTTCCTGACTATGATGATGGTTTTGTCGCTGACCGCGTGCGGTTCGACTCCGGCAGCAAATGATGCGCCTGCCACTCCAGAGTCATCAGAGCCTGAGTCTACTGCTCCCGAAGCGTCAGAGGAAAATCCTGCCACTGTCACAATCACCACTCTCAACGGCAGTAAAGAGTCGGTTGAAATAGAGGTTCCCTATAACCCACAGCGGCTGGCCGTCATGGACATGGCTGTACTTGATATGCTGGACAACTGGAACCTGGGCGGCCGGGTTGTAGGCATGGCTAAAAATACTTATGTTGATTATCTCGGTTCTTACATTGACAATGAAGATATCCAGAATTTGGGCACTCTGCACGAAGCCGATTTGGAGGCTATGATGGCCGCTGAACCCGATGTCATCTTCATTGGCGGCCGTATGAGTTCCCAGTATGATGCTCTTAGTGAAATTGCCCCCGTTGTCTATATGGGCACCGATTATACTATTGGCCTGATGCAGAGCATGAAGAACAACGTGGGCCATATCGCTTCTATCTTTGGCGCCCAAGATATAGCTGAGTCACAACTGGCTGGGTTTGATGCCCGCGTAGCCGCATTAGCAAGTTCCGCAGAAGGAAAGACCGCTGTTATTGGCGTCTGTACCAACGGTGGCTTCAATACGCTTGGCAACGGTGCCCGTTGCTCCATTATCGGTGGCGAAGTGGGCTTCGAAAACTTGGCTAACGACGTTGACGCCACGCATGGTAACGAGAGTTCCTTCGAGCTGCTTATAGAGTTGAATCCCGACTACATATTTGTTTTGGATCGCGACACCGCTATCGCCGCCGAGGGCGCCCAGATTGCACAGGAGGTTATGGAAAACGAGTTGGTTCAGCAAACCGACGCTTACAAAAATGGGCAGATTGTCTACCTGACGCCCACTCCCTGGTATCTGGCCGAAGGCGGAATTTCCGCGATGAACGCCATGCTTGCCGATTTGGAAGCAGCCCTTCTCAAATAGTATTATTTTAAAAATACGCGTCACAATGTATCAAAAAATTGACAGCAACGTCGTGGGTGGTATAATTAGGTATACCCCTATAGGTATATCCATATTTTTAAAAAGGTGAAACCATGTGCAGTGTATGGACGCGGATAATTTGCACAGGCGTATCAACAAGATTATGGGGCAGCTTAAAGCGATTGACAAAATGGTAAAGGAAGATGTTCCGTGTGAGGATGTTTTGATCCAGATAAATGCCGCCAAAAGTGCACTTCATAAGGTGGGACAGGTTGTTCTTGAGGGACACTTAAACCACAGCGTCCGGGAAGGCATTGAGCACGGCGATGCCGACCGGACGATTGCTGAATTTGCTAAAGCGGTAGAGCACTTTTCCCGTATGAGTTAAATCTGAAAGCCACATGCAGTAAAGGTGATTGCTATTTGCAGTCGCCTTTTTCTATTGCGCAAGCAACCATCGGCTATGCCGGTGAGAGGGGAATTGCTTTAGCTATGCCCGTGATAAAAAAGCTCCTTTTAATATAAATTAACCCGTGGTGCTATTAAAAGATGAGGGATTTGATACAGATGGGATTGGGGTTGCCGATGCAGACATTGATAAGGAAAGCGACCGCAAAAGCCAGAAGTTTAGAGGACAAACGC
>Ga0153947_1001305_pt1 | contig 11832 bp, 9 predicted proteins | sample TSNJ031MetaG_FD_104697 | JGI IMG/M metagenome (GOLD analysis project Ga0153947, IMG submission 104697) | Attine ant fungus gardens microbial communities from New Jersey, USA - TSNJ031 MetaG | ecosystem: Host-associated > Fungi > Mycelium > Unclassified | place: USA: New Jersey, Wharton State...
AGTGAGCGTCAATATCTGGGAAAGATAGCCCTAATGTCCGACCGAAGAGCCGTATGCCTTAATAGGGCACGTACGGTTCTGTGAGGGGCCTTGTCCGGTGACGGCGGGGCCTACTCGACCATTGTCCTCCGACAACATTTGTCAAGGAGGTTTTGTCCAATATTATAAAAAAAGATGCATGTCATACCCGATATGGTTTACAGGCTTGGGGATGATCTCGCCGGGCTTAAGACTGGCGGGTATGATAAGACCGGTGATACACTCATACTGCCGCTTGGAAAGCATAAATTCTTCGTCGTCGAAAAAACCGTTCAATTCTTGCGGTCAAGATGTTTTTTCGCACAGCGAAATATTCAACATGTCAACTTGCTTTTCATCGTCAATCCAATATTTTCTCTTCATACTAGACAATGCGTAGAACTGTAATGCGTTCACATCTTCGTGCCCATGCGATTTCGGCTATTATAGCGACATCACTCGACCACATCGTTGGGACAATTTCTTGAAATATCCAGATTGACTACCTCCACCGACACTTTATTTCAGTATCGTACAAGTTTATAATTGAATACTGCGATTAAAGTCAAAGTTCTTCATTTTTATTACATATTCATCAAATACATCTTTTGTAATATCAACAAAATTTTCGATATAACTAAACGGCTTATTATTTTTGAGCGTCACAAGGTCAATGGAAATATTCATTGTATCTATTAAAATTGGGAATGTATACAGTTTGGGTAAACTCTGGACATCCTTATAGTACCCATACAAATTCGATTGGGAAATAAAGCCAACCCCATATCCGCTTTGACTTAATTGGAAGATCAGGTTTTGGTCTAACGTCTCGAATATGCAATGTGGCACGATGTTATTTAAATGCAGAAGATAATCAAGGCTTATACGCATTCGGTTGCCCGGTGAAAGAAGAATAAAGGGCATTCTTGTGATTAAAATTAATTCCTGTAATCCAATGCCATCCTGGCAGGATTTTAAAACCGCTTCCCAGCTGTTGGGAAAGTGCCGCAGCAATAAATCACGATTTATAATGCAATACTGTTTTTCCTGTGCCAAATGATGAACTTCCATTGCCTTATTTTCAATCACATTGATACCGATATACAAATCGATTTGACCATTTAAAAGCAAATTTTCCATTTTTTCGCTGATAGTCTCTACCAAGGAGATATTGATATTTGGATTCTGCGGATGAAAACGCTCCCAAATTAACGGTAAAAAAATCTGTGACCTTGCGCGGGATATGCCAATGGACAATTTACTGGATTTATTCGCGAAGATATAGGCGAAATCCATTTCCAGCCTGTTTTCACAGGCCATCAGGTTTTTGGCATGAAGCAACATGCGCTCACCTGCATAGGTTAAACGCAGGTGGGGGCTGCGCTCAAATAATATCACTCCATAGGATTCCTCCAGCTTTTTAATATGTACGCTGAGAGACTGTTGGGAAATATAAAGCCGTCCAGCCGCGCGTGAAAAATTCATCTCCTCCGCGGCTGTTAAAAAGCATTGAAGGCTTCGCGTATTCATTTTACCCCTCCTACAATATTTGACTGTTGAAAAAGCGAAAAAATACTGTTAGATTTTGTGGTGATATTATGCTATCATAAATCTAACCAAAAAGCAAAAGGAAACCATTAGAATATTAAAAAAAATGGACAAAATAGGAGGAGTAACATGACCAAAGAAGAAATTAAGAAGCTATTCCCGGAAATTGATGACGTCCAATCAAATGAACTACAGGAAAAGACAATAAAAGCATTTCAAATCGCTTTTGAACAGGGAGGGTGGGATAAAGACAATATTCACAAGGCACCCGTCACATTAAATTGGGACGGATGCAAAATAGCACTGATAGAGCATATCCGCGACGTAACCACAATGGCAAAAATGTCCTATGACCACTTATCCAAATACTACGTTCAGAATAATGCATCAATTGACCGGGACGTTGTAATTTGTGGCGCATTGCTCCATGACTTAGGAAAGCTCACAGAATTTTCGATGAAGGATGGCGTTTTGCAGCACAGCGAAAACTACAATTTATTGCGGCATCCGCTCTCCGGCGCCATTATGGCATCCATGGCGGGACTCCCGGACAAGATTGTCCACCTGATTGCCGTGCATTCCTTTGAGGGAGATCAATCCTACCAGACAAATGAATCCCGGTTTGTACGGGAAATCGATAAGTTTGTTTTTGACAATGGCGTCTGTGGACTCAAAAAGAAGATTTAGGAGGAAAAGACAATGAAAAGAAAGATCACCGCAATTCTCCTGGCCCTGACGATGGCGCTTGGCCTGGCCGCCTGCGGCACTGCAAGTACAGGCAGCAGCACCACGGCCCCCGCTTCGGGAACCGGTACCGAAGCCCCTGCTACCACAAATTACCCAACCAAGGCAATTACGATTCTGTGCCCCTGGAGCGCGGGGGGCGGCTCCGACCTTGCAATCCGCACATTGGTTCCTTATCTGGAGGAGGAGCTTGGCACCAGCATCACAGTGGTTAACTCCACCGGCGCAAATGGCTGGATAGCATGGTTGGAGCTGTATAACTCAGAGCCGGATGGCTACACCATTGCCCAGATGAATATCCCCACTTTTTCCACCGGCTATCTTGACCGCACCTTTGAGCGTGAGCATATCTCTCTGGATGACTTTATCCCCCTGTGCAACGAAATCAGCGACTGGGGCTGCTTGGTTGTAAAAGCAGGGCGTTTTGCCACGGCAGAGGGGTTTGTAGAGTACGCCAAGACCAATACCATGACCGCGGGCGATTCCGGTCAGGGCACGAATAAGCATGTGTTGACAGAAAAGCTAAAGAACGAGCTCAATCTACAGCTGACCGCCTTACATCAGGCCGGCTGGAGCGAAACATACGCCGCGATTCTCGGCGGACACATCGATGTGGGTTGGGGCAGTATCGGCGAATGTCTCCAGGGCTATGAGGACGGTGAAGTAGAGGTGTTGGCGGTATTTGCCCCGGAACGTTCCAAGGTTATGCCTGATGTTCCCACATTTGAAGAGTGTGGCTTCCCTCTGATTACCTCTCCCTCCGACCGCGGCTATGTCGCCCCCGCCGGTCTTGATCCTGAGATCCTGGCGGTTCTGGATGCGGCCTTTGACGCGGCCATTAATAACCCTGAGTTTGTCGCAACCATGGAAGGCCTGGGACAGTCCGTTAACTACATGGATCGGGGAACCTACACTCAATATTGCATTGATAATGAGGATGATTTGAGATCCTATGCGGATATTATGGGCTGGGATATGGCGTAATTTAGCGGAATAAATGTCGTCATTGGCACGGTCAACATGACAAATGCTGCCGTGCCAATGTGCTGCGGCCCAATAAGTTTAGGAGGACAGTAGATGCGCTTAAAAAATATTCATGCTGATGTTTTTATTGGCATTTTGCTTGATATTGCATGTGTTTATTTTTATATGTTGGCCGGTAAATTCAGGGCAAGTGAATCCGCCATGTGGCCGCGGGCATGTTTAATAATCGTTGCACTTCTATCAACTATGCTCATATTCAGAGGCATTCGTTTAACCCAGCAGGCGGCAAAGAATAATGGCGCGGTTCTCACCCTGCCGTTTCAGGAATTGCCTGGTGTTGCCGGCGGCGTTGTAATGATGATTTTGTACGCACTGCTCATGAACCTTTCAGGATTTTTCATTGCAACCGCAATCTTCATGCCGGTGGGGATGTTTATGCTGGGGCAGCGCCGCTGGGTGGTTATGCTGAGCGTAACCGTTGTCATGGAGCTATTCGTCTACTTCCTGTTTGTTGTCCAGCTGAAGCTGCGTATGCCATAAGAGAGGGGTGTTACCATGTTTGCAGAAGGCGTTTTAAATGCGGTTATACAAAACCTGTTTACCCTGGATGTGCTGATTGCCCTGTTGGTTGGCGTGTGCCTGGGTATGGTAATCGGCGCAATGCCGGGTTTGAGCGGCACAATGGCCATTGCGCTGCTGCTGCCGATTACTTATTCCATGGATGCGGCGCCGGCACTGATTATGCTGATGGCGATATATACCTCCGCGATGACCGGCGGTTCCATTTCGGCAATTCTATTGCATACCCCCGGAACCCCCGGCAATGCGGCCACCGCTATTGAGGGTTATCCAATGACAAAGCAAGGCCGTGGCCTGGAGGCGCTGGGAATCTCTATGCTGTCCTCTACCTTCGGCGGCGTACTCAGCGCCATTGCACTATTGCTCATCGCACCCCCTCTCGCGAAGGTTTCCTTGTTGTTCAGTGAGCCTGAAAACTTTCTGGTTGCCATATTCGGCCTGACGATTATCGGAAGCCTGGCAGGCGAGGATATGATTAAGGGCTTGCTGTGCGGGGCAATCGGGCTGGCCTTAGCAACCGTTGGCATTGATAATATCTCCGGTACGCTACGGTTTGCCTTTGGGCAGAACGGCCTCTATTCCGGGATTCAGATGGTACCGGCCATGATAGGGCTATTTTCAATTCCCCGTGTTCTCGCGGTATGTGAGAAACCCAAGGAAGCAAATAAATCGCTCGCTTTAGAAAGTGATACAAGCCTGAGCGGGCGCCTGTTCCTAAGCGGTAAGGAGTACAAGAGATTGCTGCCTGTGGCGCTCATGTCCTCTATTATCGGCACCTTTGTGGGTATTTTGCCGGGAGCCGGCGGGAGCATCGGTTCCTGGATGAGCTACGACCGTGCAAAGCGTATGTCCAAGCACAAGGAGGAATTTGGAAATGGCTCCATTGAAGGGCTGTGCGCCTGTGAGACCGGTAACAACGCTGTAACCGGCGGCGCGTTCATACCCCTGTTGACGCTGGCGATTCCGGGCAGTCCCGCCGCGGCGGTTTGCCTGGGCGCGCTGATGATTCAGGGACTGGTTCCCGGCAACCGTTTGTTTACCCAGCAAGCGGCCACTACCTATACTATCCTGTTCGGGTTCTTAATCGCCAACATTCTGATGGGAATTTTCGGGCTGCTGATCTCTAAATACGCAGTCAAAGTGACCGCCATCCCCAATTCTATCCTGATGCCCTGCGTGCTGGTTCTTTGCTTTATTGGTTCCTACGCTATTAACGCAAGCATGTTCGACGTATATGTCGCCGTCGGGTTCGGCGTGATCGGCTATCTGATGGAAAAGCTGAAGCTGCCTGCCGCTCCCCTCATTCTCGGCTTGATCTTGGGCTCTACCGCGGAAACCGGGTTCCGCCTCTCTCTGGTTATGGCAAATGGGAATCCGTTGGTTTACTATTTTTCAAGGCCTGTCTGTATTATTCTGATGGTCATCATTGTGGCAACCATCGCAGCCCCCATTATCTCCAGCATGATGAAAAAGAAAAACGAGTCTGCCGCACTCTAAAGGAGCAACTATGGAAAAAATAACTGTCAAGGTTGCGGCCGTTCGTGAGATGATGCAGCGTGAATTTCAAACAGTGGGATTGCCGCAGGAGCAGGCTGAATTGGTTGCTGACGCGATCCTTGACGCGGAGCGCAGCGGGGTAGTGTCCCACGGCGTTGTAAGGGCTCCCGTTTATCTAAAGCAGCTGAGGGACGGTATTGTCAATTCATCGCCGGAAATTAAGATCGATCGGTATGACGGCGTTGTCAAGGTGGACGGAGACAACGGATTGGGAATTATTGTGGCGGAGGCCGCCATGCGTGAGTGTATTGCGGCAGCAAAGAAAAATGGTATTTGTGCCGCGGCCATCCACCATTCCAATCACTTTGGAGCCGCCGCCTATTATTCCCGGCTGGCGGCTGCGGAGGGATGTATCGGATTTATCTGTACTATGGCCGGGCCGACAATGGCGCCGTATGGCGGCAAGGAGCTGCTGCTGGGGACAGACCCATTTTCGGTGTCATTTCCCTATGCAAGCGATATTTTTACGATTGACATATCCAGCAGTGCTGTGGCAAAAGGGAAGATCCGGATTTATGCAAGGCAGGGAAAGCAGATTCCCCAGGGGTGGGCGCTGGATGCCGATGGAAATCCGACCACTGACCCGGAGAAAGCGATAGGCGGCATTATTCTTCCCATGGCAGACCATAAGGGATATGGAATTGCCCTGGTTGTAGAAATGTTAAGCGCCATTTTAAGCGGCGCAAGCTTAAGCGCTGAATCCACCGGGATGTTTGGCGTCAGCTCCGAAGCCAATATAGGGCATTTTGCGCTGGCCATCAATATTTTGCATTTCCTGCCGTTAATTGCGTTTGAGTCGCGTGCCGGAGCCTGGTTGGAAATGCTGGCAAATTCTAAGACAAGAGCAGACTTTGAGCGGGTTCTGATTCCCGGAGAAATTGAAAATACCAACCGCGAAAAACACGAGCTTGAAATCGAATTGGATTCTGATCTATATGACAAATTATTTCAAAAATGAAAGAAGGTCTTATAATGCAGTTACAGCTATTGGACTGTACCCTGCGTGACGGCGCGAATGTGGTAGGCAAGGGCTTCCCCGCCGATATCACAAAAATGGTCATCGAGGGGCTGCTTGAGAACAATATCAAGGTCATTGAGTACGGCAACGCTTCCGGCATTGGCGCGTATGAGGTTTCCAATATGATTGCGCCGCTGAACGATCAGGAGTATTTGGATTTGGCAAAGCCCTATGCCGATCAGGCGGAATTGGGAATGTTTCTGAATGCGGCCCGTTATCGTGAAAGGTATGTAGGGCAAGCGGCGGACAATGGAATGAAGTTTCTGCGCGTAGGGGCGGAGCCGGGTATGTATGCCCAGGCCCTTGCGCCGATCAAGGAAATCAAAAAGCGTGGAATGAAGGCGAGATATTCCCTGATGAAAGCATATCTTGCTTCTCCGCAGAAGCTGTCGGAGGAAGCAAAATTGCTGCAGGATTGCGGACTGGATGAAATCACAATCATGGACTCAGCCGGAACAATGATGCCGGATGATGTTGCGGAATATACAAGCGCACTGGTCTCTGCGGTGGAAATCCCGGTTGGGTTCCACGGCCACAATAATCTGGGGATGTCCTCCGCAAACGCAATCGCGGCATATCGGCATGGAGCAAGGGTGCTGGACTGCGGCTTGATGGGCATGGCCCGCAGCGCGGGAAATCTGGCAACGGAAAATGCGGTTGTGTTGATGCAAAAAATCGGTGAGCTGGAAGAGATAGATATGTTTTGCCTGCTGGACTTTATCGACCAGGAATTGGCGCCCAAGATGGCGGAACATAATTATTATGCCCCTGTAAAGCCGATGGATTTGATACTGGGGTACTCCGGCGCCCACTCCAGCTATCAAAAGACCTTCCAAAGGGTTGCGGAGGAAAATCAGGTTCCTGTTTATAAGCTGATCAGCGTTGTGTCGGAGCTGAATAAGCGCAATCCCACCGCCGCCCAAATGGAAGCGATTGCAAACTACGTTAAAGGATCATAAGATATGAAGAAAACGTTTATTGCAGCATTAGCCGGAGCTTATCCGGCAGGAACCCTGGAGCGGTTCCAGCAGTTGTTTTCAGACAACGAGAATATTGTCTTCATGCTCGCAGATACAGTAGAAAAATATGAGGCGTTGACCGCTGCGGATTGTATGATTTTGCGTGTATTCCGAGCGGAGCGGAAGGACATTGAAAGGATTTCAGGACTAAAAATGATTTGCCGCTGGGGCGTAGGCTTCGACTCTGTGGATATCGCCGCCGCGGGAGAACACGGGATCGCAGTATGCAATACGCCGGGGGCAAATGCCCATGCGGTTTCGGAGCACACCGTTATGCTTATGCTGGCGTTAGGGCACAATGTAATGCGGCATACATACAGCCTTCGGGACGGAATTTGGAGCAAATCCATCTACACCCAGCAAAGCATTACACTGAAGGATAAGCTGGTCGGCCTGATTGGAGGCGGCAATATAAGCCGCCAGGTAGCGGAAAAGGTTCAGTCCTTCGGGGCAAGGGTGCAATATTCCGATATCAACCGGCTGCCGGAGGATGTGGAGGCCAAACTGAATATGCGCTATGCCGGCCTGAACGAGCTGCTGAAAACATCGGACATTGTCAGCCTGCACATTCCATTGACGGACGAAACCCGGCATATGATAGGCAGAGAGCAATTTGAAATGATGAAGCCCGGCGCTTATCTGGTAAACACGGCCCGGGGAGGGTTAATCAACGAACGGGATATGCTTGAATTTGTTCAAAATGGCCGTCTTGCCGGTGTCGGCCTTGACTGCACTGAAAATGAACCCATTGAAAAAGAGCACGCATTATTTCAATATCCAAATGTAATTATCACGCCGCATGTAGCTGGAACAAGCTCTGATATTGGAGATGCCATTATCCCGATGATCGAGTCCAATATTCGCAAGCTTTATTCCGGTGAGCCGCTTGATTATGTTGTAAATGAATTTTAACTGACGGTAAGGATTATATTGAGGTGGGGCAATAGTAATACGGATGAAATCCTCCCCACGCTTGAAGGATGCAGGTTTGTGGCGCTTGTGCACCTCCAATGTAATCTGTCAGTAAACATCCCTGCAAACTCCATTGCATATGACGGTCGCATCATCCACACTTTTTTCTAGAATTGTCTGTGGCGGTACGAAAGTGTCGCCACAGTTTCAGCTTAAATGTGAATTCTTATTTTAAGACAATTTTCCTTATACTTATCAGTGTTTCACATACATTTCGGGATAACAGGCTTTTCGAGACAACAAGTAGTATCTTATTCGAAATACTAACGGTTATCCCGCCAAAAAAAAATCAATAAGTCGTGATTATGAATAGCAAATTATCCAAGATCGCAATAAAGGCTCCCGACGCGAAGAAGCCGAGAGCGATTTTGGATAATTTCATTGAACTAGACCGCGGACGTAGGACGGGAAGCTATGGGAATAAAATGATAGTCATCCCTACGGAATGCGCATGACGAAGTAAAAATGATCAGTATTATCCTTGAAAACGAGGAAGGAAAGTCGACAAAACGACAAACAGGCAAAGTTTCCCCCTCCCCAACGAAGGGGCGATAATGAAAGATATTCAGATGAACGCGATGGGAGGATCCCTGCACAAATGGCCGATCCCACAGGATGGACATAAATTCCAATCTTTTCCCAGAAGCGCGTCCAGCTTTTGTAAAACAGAGGTTGATGTCGGAACTTTCAAGCGAGTATGGGTCAGCCTTCTGCAAAGAGTCAGCCGCTTGACTTTGTCCCGAGAAGCGAACAGTCCATAGTGGCGTATTTTTCGGAAACCGGACGGAAGAACATGCATAAAGAATCTGCGGATAAATTCGGTTGCGGACAGGGACATGACCTTCATGCGGTTGCTATCCTTGTAATCCCGCCAACAAAAGGACACCCGACCGTTATCCAATGACAGAATCCTGTTGTTGGAGATGGCGACCCGGTGGGTATAGCGGCCAAGATACGCAATCACCTTTTCCACGTTGCCGAAGGGCTTCTTGCAAAAAGGATGTGGAGCAGTACGACGGGCCGTTCGCCGTTCCGCGCCCTGACTGGTTCGGCGCTGGACAGATGGCGGCGTGAATAAAGCAAATATAATGATGTGAAGAAATAGGGAATCTGATGCTTTGCATTCGGGTTCCTTATTCATTTTCGTGAAGCGCGGGAGGTATCACAATGTATTACGGCTATGTCGGCAAATCCCAGTCAACGGAAAAGGTGTATGTCATTACAGGCGGGCATGAAACGCCGGAGGCGGCGGTAGCCGAACGCATAGCAAAGATAGAAGCATTGCCGAGGCGCGTCTATTTAGCCAATTATTTTCTCTCTCATGGTGTCCTGAAATGCTCAGAGCCCATTGAAATCCCGGAAGGATACTGGGGGATATCTGTATAAACAAACTTGACTTTAAAAGGAGTGATGGCGCATTGAAATATGAATCAACCGGCATAAAAATCAGCCTGCCGGACAGAAAGGCGCTGAACCAAAAGTGCCTTGACGCGCTGGCGGGTAACGGCGAGCCAATGACGCCGGAAGAAATCTTTAACAGCTATACCGGCATCGGCGGCCTGCACGGGCTTGACTATGTGGATTTTGGCAATTACCATGATTTTTCCGAGGCAAAAAAGGAGATTGAGCAGGGGCAGTTTTTCACGCCCGACGCTCTTTGCAAATGGGTAATCGACTGTATCCGGCCGGACGAACGGCAGAAGATAGCAGACCTGACCTGCGGCAAAGGCGCGTTTTTCAATCACCTGCCTAACGAGGAAAAGATTTACGGCTGCGAGATTGAACCCGACAGCTATACGATTGCCAGCCATTTGTACGACAAAGCGAATCTAACCCTGGGCGATATTCGCTCATATGACCCCGGCCTGTTCTTCCACCTTGTTATCGGTAATCCGCCTTTTAATCTCAACTGGACGTATGGCGGCAAGAAAATGAGCAGCCAAACCGCATATATTCTCAAAGCGGCGGAGCTGTTGTACCCTGCCGGCTTGCTCGCGGTAATCGTCCCGGTGTCATTTTTAGGGGATTCCACGCCGAAGATTGACAAAAAGCGTATCTATCAGCAGTTTAACCATGTCGCGCAGGTATCGCTCGACCCGAACGCCTTTTCAGCTCTCGGCGTTAAGAATTTCCCCACAAAGCTGCTCATTTTGCAGCGTCAGGCGAACGCGATAAAGAATGTTCCCTACGACCCGAAGCTGATAGAGGAAACGGACAGTAACCGCTTCTATTTACGTTATGTTTATCCTGTCGTGGAAGCGGCCCGCAAGTGCGCGCCGGAGATCCAACTGCAAATCAACCGGAGAGCCAGAGCGAAAGAGGAAATCAAAAAGAAAGAGGATTTACTGCTCTATCAAATCAAGGCACATCCGCGTACCTGTTCCCTATATCTGGAGTGTAAGCGGCTTCTTAACAAATACTACACGCAGAAGAAGCCGGATAAGATGTCGGATAAGGAATGGGATAAAACGCGGCTCCATTATAAGCCCGTTATGGATAAAATCAAAACAATCCTGCGGGAACAGAACAAGGTGGAGGTGGATAAGGTCGAGCTTGTGAAAGGCAAAGACCGCATCTACTACAAGGCGTATTCCGCGAAAACACAGCCGGAGGCCGACACGCTTAACGACAGCATGGCGATGCAGCGCATTACGCAAATTGTCCCGTTCGGCTCTCCCCGCGATCTTGGAAGGTGCGGGAAATACGAAAAGCTCATGCTAAAAAAGCAGCAGAAGTACAGACTCCAGACGACGCCGTTTGCGGATATGGCGGAAGACTCTACAATCCGGGAATGGCTTGAAAATTGGGAGCTTGCCGACAAGTGGGGCGAAAAGCGGATAAAGCTCAATGACAGGCAGCTCCATGATACCAACCTGTGCCTGCAAAAAAACTACGCCTACCTGCATTGGTCCCAGGGCGCGGGCAAGACCGTTTCCGGCACAGCGCAGGGCATGTACAGGCTGGCGCACGGGCAGACGGATTATGTTGTGGTGGTATCCTCCGCAATCTCCATTGAAACAACGTGGGCGCCGTTCTTTGCCACCTACCGTATCCCGCACAGGGTAATCAAAAAGCGGGCGGATTTACGGCGGGTGTTCCCCGGCGATTTTATTCTAATCACGCTTGGCCGCGTCAAGAATTATAAGTGGCAGATTCAAAAAATCGTCAAGCTGGCAAGCCGCAGGCTCATGCTGATTTACGACGAGGCGCAAAATTCGTCGGCCCTGGAGGAAAACGAGGATGTCGGCAAGCTGACGAAAGCGACGCTCGCCTGTTTTTGCAGCCTCAAATACAAGCTGCTCATGAGCGGTACTTCCATCAACAACAACGTGATCGAGGCATACCCGCAACTGTACCTGCTCTACAACGCTTCGGTCAACATGCTCTGCATGG
>Ga0153947_1001306_pt1 | contig 11831 bp, 13 predicted proteins | sample TSNJ031MetaG_FD_104697 | JGI IMG/M metagenome (GOLD analysis project Ga0153947, IMG submission 104697) | Attine ant fungus gardens microbial communities from New Jersey, USA - TSNJ031 MetaG | ecosystem: Host-associated > Fungi > Mycelium > Unclassified | place: USA: New Jersey, Wharton State...
CACGCGTTTGTCCTCTAAACTTCTGGCTTTTGCGGTCGCTTTCCTTATCAATGTCTGCATCGGCAACCCCAATCCCATCTGTATCAAATCCCTCATCTTTTAATAGCACCACGGGTTAATTTACCTTTATTAATCCATGTTGGTGTTGAGTGAGGACAATCCGTAATAGAAGTACACAATTCATTAAGTATTTTTGTATGCATTATTATCCCTGCTGCTCTTTTAATTTGTGATACTGCTTTTTCCATGATGCTGACGGCTTCAAACACATTGCATCATCTCTTGCAAACGCACAGATATCAAACAACCTATTTGCTCCGCATATATCAGGATTGCTGTGCCTACACCCATAAGTACTACTCTCGGTATCTTCCACTCTTAAAGGAGAATTAAATGGTATATGAATATCCTTTTCAGATTTCTCAGACTTCAAACCCAATCGCCCCCAGCCGCTCTTTAATTTCAGCCTCCAGCTTATGGCTCTGCGTGAACAGCCCGGACAGTTCAACCGTCAGCCGCTCCATCTTCTCCTGAAACGGCTCACCGTCGTCCTCCTGCTCCGCCAGCCCCACATAACGTCCGGGCGTTAAGATGTAATCCTGCTTCGCGATTTCCTCAATGGTGGCTGATGCAGAAAATCCCTTTTCCTCTTCCAACGCACCGTTTTCAAACGCCGTGAAAGCATCTGCGATTTTGGCAATGTCATCGTCCGTCATCTCACGCAGGCGGCGGCTTACCATTGTACCCATGTTCCGGGCATCAATGAACAGTGTTTTTCGGTTTTGTTTTTTATCGCGGTTAAGGAACCACAGCGACACCGGAATCTGTGTGGTATAGAAAAGCTGCGGCGGCATGGCGACGATGCCCTCCACCAAATCGTCCTCGATGATGTTCTTGCGAATTTCCCCCTCGCCTCCGCTCTGACCGGAAAGGGAGCCGTTCGCCAATACCATGCCGATGCGGCCCGTCGCGCTCATATGGTGAATCATGTGCTGTAGCCAAGCAAAGTTGGCATTGCCTGCGGGTGGGATACCGAATTTCCAACGCACGTCGCCCTGCAACCTGTCCGCGCCCCAATCGGAAAGGTTAAACGGCGGATTCGCCATGATAAACTCGGCCTTCATGGTTGGGTGAATATCATCGTAGAAGGTATCCGCCGCCGCTTTGCCAAGATTTGCGTCAATACCGCGAATGGCAAGGTTCATCTGGCAAAGCTTCCATGTGGTGGAGTTGGAATCCTGCCCGTAGATGGACAGGTCGTTGATGCTGCCCTGATGATGCTCCACAAACTTGGCCGACTGCACAAACATGCCGCCGCTGCCGCAGCACGGGTCGTAAACGCGGCCATTGAACGGCTTTATGACCTCAACCAAGGTGCGGACGACACAGGCCGGGGTATAAAATTCGCCCGCCAGCTTGCCCTCCTGCTCCGCAAAGCGGGCAAGGCAATATTCATAAGTACGCCCGAGTATATCCTTGCTGTCGCCATGGTCTACCATGGAAATATTCGTAAACAGGTCAACAACATCGCCAAGACGGCGCTTGTCCAATTCCGGGCGTGCGTAATTCTTCGGCAATATGCCTTTCAGACGCTTGTTCTCCTGCTCAATAGAGGTCATGGCATCGTCGATTACTTTGCCGATTTCGGGCGTATGCGCGTTCTTTGCGATATTGCCCCAGCGTGCGGACGGCGGCACATAGAAAACATTAACGGCGGTGTATTCGTCTATGTCTTCCTCAAAGCCCTCGCCTTCTTTTTTCAAGGCATTGTATTTTGTCTCAAACTTATCGGATATGTATTTCAGGAATATCAGTCCCAGCACGACATGCTTGTATTCCGCCGCGTCCACATTCCCGCGAAGTATGCAGGCCGCGTCCCATATCTGCTTTTCAAAACCGATTTCGGCACTGTTTAGTTGTGGCATAAATGCTTGCTCCTTTGTCTTTTCGCTATTGCATCTTATAATTATACAGCATTTTCAGGCGCAAGTATATATTTACTCAAGCCTGCTTATTATGCAATATGTCCGATACCAAATCGTCAATAATTTTTCGGCTCTTAGTTGATAATAGACGGTATTGCTCAACTAATTTTGACTCCTGTTTATTCAGATCAAATGTAGTTACAGGTTCTATTTTATGCCGGATATCAGTATATCCTACAAGATAGTCAATGGAGGTATCAAAATAATCCGCCATCCGTTTCAAAGTAGAAATATCCGGCTCTACATCTTGGGTTTCATATTTGTGTATAGACTGCTGCGTAAGGTCGAAGCAAGTGGCTAGTTTTTGCTGGCTTAATCCTTTTTCTTCACGCAATTTTTTGAGATTGGTTAACATTTCATCACCCGCCTTATACATAGTTTAACAACCTTTAGGCGTTTTATAAAAAACTTATTATTTGTTATTGACAACAACTAATAGGTGTGATATTATATATTCAAATAGTTGTTGGTTGAGGAAACAGACATGGCGGATTATCAAAAAATGTATGCAAAGCTGTTTAATAAGGTATCTGATGTAATTTGTGAGTTACAGGATATACAAAGAGAAACCGAGGAAATATACATAAATTCCGGTGAGCCAACATTGATTGTTCTTGATTCCAAACAATCATCAGATGATAATCCTGATAAATAATCCATTATAACTTTGTCTTTCACATAGCCGGTAAAGGCGCATTGCGGAGAATAGCCCTTTTAAGGGTATTTCCCGGTGCGTCTTTTTGCGTACTGAATCTTGTGAAAGCGAGTGAAGAAAATGGCAGAAAACTTATCCAATATCCCCGATCATCTGCGGCTTGCGCATGAAGTTTCCGGCGCAAACAGCGATATCCTTGCCAGAGAGCGGCAAAAGTGCGGCTGTTTTGGCTGCGGTAAAATCTTTGACAGCGGCGAAATTGACCTTGCTATCTATACCGAACCGAGCGCCGTCCAGTGTCCATATTGCCTGATGGACGCGTTACTCCCCGAGAGCGCAGGGTTTCCAATTACGACCGAGTTTCTTGCTGAAATGCACGATGTTTATTTCTCTGTCGGGTAAATAATGACTGTGTATCGCAAATAAAAAAAGAAAGAGAGTTTTAATAATGTTGAAAACTATAAAGACCTTTTTAAAATCTTGTCTGCTCCATATTGTGAATATTTTATATGCGCTGATTTTACTTTCTATCGTACTTAGAACTGCATATCACCTTATGAATAATCTTGAAACCATTGTTGTGGCTTTTGTAGCGTTGATAGTGTTTGGTATTCCCGTTGCGCTTGTCTGTATCAATTGGTATGGCTTTTTTGATTCGCTCTTTCAGTAGGCTGTATCTCGAATAATTAATGATAGGAGATTTATATAATATGAAACACATGAGAACAACATGTCTGACATTGGCCTTTGTACTTTGGCTTTCGCTACTGGCCGGATGCCAGCGGCCGGAGGCTATCCCCACATCTGAAACAAAAGCAGAGCCGATAAGGCTTGCTGTGTCGATGGATGCCATCGGACTAGAGACGGCTGTTACAGGAACCAGTGAAGCCGTCATAGTTTACATGACAAACACCTCTTTCAGCTCTGTTGTATCCAACCAGAATAGTGTTCCTGTTTCTTCCAGTTCATCACAGCCTTTGTCTGCTTCCGGCAATTCTACCGCAAGTGTTGTGCCTGCAACTGGCGGGGATATCTGTCAGCTTATTAAGGAAGACGGTGAGTATTATACTATCCAGTGCAAAAGAAATGGCAACGGAATTAAAGCTTCTGTTGGCAACATAAGAAGTATATGCTGGGCTTGCGGTCTGACTGTAGACCCTGATGGCACTATAGTTAAGGCTGGCGGTACTTCCAGCCCCGGCAGTCTCGTTTCCGGCGTGGCGAGAGTAGATACTTCTGCTTATGCGGATAAAGTTCTCCGTTTGATAAATGAAGAACGTGCCGGTGTCGGACTGGATGAACTTATGGAAGACAGTTATCTTTCAGAAGTGGCCCGTACGCGTAGCGAAGAAGTTGTAAATAATTCTGGCCATATCCGCCCTGATGGAACAACAGTGGGGGATTTGGGGCTTGGGGAAAATTGCTATTATGGTAGGGGTACTTCTCAAGCGGCGGTTGAAGCGTGGATGGACTCCGCTGGGCACAAAGCGAATATTCTTAATAAAGAATATGTGAGCTTTGGCGCTGGTTGTTATCAGGCCGAGAGCGGTAAGCTTTTTGTGGTTGTAACCTTCAGGAAATCTTAGAGTCGCAGACAGATAAACCGCCGATATACTTATTAACAATCCCCTCTGAGCGTTCACTTTCGGTTTGATTTCTCCCGCTATAAAGCCAAAATATCAAATCATGAACGCTCAAATTTTGACGTAAGAGCTCTTGAGCGTTCAGACTGAGCGTTCAAGAGCTCTCACATGATGGCAGGGAAAAATCTGATATAATGTTACCATTGATATACAAGTGCGAACCCCAAAACCGATTTTTGTCGGAGAGGTGTTCGCATTTGTTTTTCCACTTGACTGAACACGTCGGTCAAGTACAGAATTAAATATACCTAGCACTATCTATCAAGCCCGAAAATACCTTTTGGTGTATACTGTAAATGGGAGGTGAGACTGATGGATAATGAACATCCGGTATTCCATTCGCTTGAGATTATCGAAAACCGAATCTCGGAAAAGTTGACTGTCGAGAATATCGCAAGCAGCGTCTATTTTTCTAAATATCACTATCAACGTTTGTTCCGCGAAATCGTGGGCGATAGTGTGATGGAATATGTGACCAAGCGAAAATTGACCCTTGCAGGCAGGGCGCTTCTCGAAACCAACGCGACTATCCTCAACATCGCGCTGAAATTCGGCTTCGATTCCCATGAAGGCTTTACACGGAGTTTTAAGGCATACATGGGCGTAACGCCGACGGATTATCGTAAATATAGTCTCGCCACAATCTCCCAAAAAACAGTAAAGGAGAAACGTGTCATGGTGTATTCAAAGGCAACCGACGAAATCATCAGAGAGCTTAACGATTTTATCGCAAAAGCAAAAGATACGGCGAATAGTGCAAGGAAAAATGAAGTGCCGGAATATACGACCTTTTGGAATACAATCGCCGACACTACCGACGCTTTTACGGACAGAGTGAAAGGTGTGCTGGAGCACATTACCGCCATCGCGGAGCACCCTGATGAAATTACAAACCGATTCGCGATAATAAAGGTCATCGAGGAGATTTCGTTTCAATCAAACCTTTTGGCGTTCAACGCGGGGTTGATGGTATCAAGGGGACAACCTGAGCATATCCGCGTACAATGGCCTCTTTGTGAAAAGTATCTTGAGTTGGCGCGGGCTTCTACGCTTAAAGCGGGGAAGGCTGCTCAGTTTTTGGGCGAATTATCATCGCTTATTTTTGAGGATATGCGAAAAAACGCCGCTCAAAAGGTACAAGAGGTTATCCAAAAAGGCAGAGCCGCCGAAGAAAGCATAATCGGATATTCTTACATTAAGCATGAGATTTCGGCGCTTGTAAACGAGTTGTCGTCAATACCATACGAGGACATCTCTGTGTCGCGGCTTGAGGATTACTTATTTAAGCTGAATATCATATCTTTCGCGGCTGATATGGATGTATACCGTAATTCTTGTAACAAGGCGCTGTTCGATGGACTGACCGTGTTTCAAGAAAGCATTTCAGATGCTATCGACTTCTTCCGAAAAATTATTATACCGGAGAGCAATCCTGTTTTGGAACGTACCACACGTAACCGTTTCGCGGACATTGCGTTCCAAGGGAACATTTTGCTGTTTTATACCAGAGGCGAAGTATCGGATGAAAAGTTAGGCAAGCTTCTGGATGGCGAACAAAAAACCTCGTTCGACACCATCTGCGGTAAAATAAACGACTTTATACAGTTTGCGCTCAGTTCTACCGAAGAAACGGCGTACAAGGAAATCGCTGACAAGCTTTATGAAATAAACTCCGACATGACGAGAGAAGCGGATAAATTAAAAGAACGCGGAGGTTCGGTCAGGTTTTTGGCTGGCGAATTTAAGGGGCTGGCGGACAACGCAACGAGGTGTGTAAAAGGTTAAGCGGGAGGTATGTGCCAATGGAAAAAGATAAATACGGCCTTCATTGGATTTATACGAAAACAAAGGGAATCAGGCTGCAACTCACGATATATGCGCTGCTCGCCTTGTGCATTCCGGTTGTACAGTTGGTGTTTGCCTTTTTGATGAAACAATTTATAGATATTGCGACCAGCGACATCGATATGCCGTTGTTGCATGTAGTATTTCGTACCATTGCGCTAATTGCCATCGGCGGCACAGTGATTATGATTAATTCGGTTCTTTCCAAATGGATTTACGGTAAAATGGAATGCAATTTAAGAGCGGAGCTGATGGACATTATCTTTTCGCGCCGCATGATAGACATATCCAAACAGCATACGGGCGAGCTTTTAACAAAGCTAACCGCCGATGTTGGCGCGGTAAGCACATGCTTTAAAACGATTATAGACAATATGGTGGGAGGGGCAGTCTCGGCTTTGCTTGCCACGGCCGGGTTGTTTTTCCTAAACTGGAAAATAGCGATTGTTCTGCTTGTTCTTACGCCGTTATTAATGCTTTTAATGGGGGCTTTGGCACCCCATATACAAAAAGCGAGCGATAACGATAAGCGGAACGATGAAGTAAACCGCAGTATGATACAGGAAAATCTCAGCAGGATAATGCTTATTAAAACATATTTTACGCAGAAGAAAACAATCGAAACCGTTAGAAGCGCATACAAAAACAAACTGAAAAGCGGAATGGAATTAGGTAAGTGGGAAGGGCTTTCATCGTTTGCGGGTCTGCTTTTCGGGAACGCAATGGCTACAGTCACGCTCGGTCTTGGCGTGTATCTTGTTTTGAGGGGCGAAACCACGGTAGGCAGCCTTATCGCGATTGTTCAGCTTTTGAATTATATAGTAACCCCGATTGGGAAATTTCCGGAGGCGATTGCACAAACCAGTCAAGCGGTCGCGTCCTCGGCCAGAATAGGAATGATTTACAAGCTTCCGGCAGATAGGGAAATACCCGCGCTTATGCCGGTAAACGCTACGGAGCTTGTCGTTAAGGATTTGTGCTTCTCATACGGCGGCGCGAGTGAAGATGGCGACCGAGGCAATTTGCTGGACAACATAAACATGTCATTTTCAAAAGGGGAAGTTACCGGAATCGTCGGGGAAAGTGGAAGCGGGAAAAGCACTTTGCTAAAGCTTCTTATCGGCCTGTATACGCCGCGGATGGGAACAGTTGAACTTAAACACGCTTCGGGCGTTCTTAGCGGTGAAGAAATCATGCCGCAGGTCGCTTATGTACCGCCTGATGACTACTTGTTTTCGGGAAACGTATCGGACAACATAATCATGTCGGAACATAAACCACGATATGACGAGATGCAGGCGGCGGCATCCGATGCAAATATTATTGAGTTTATTCAGTCCTTGCCACACGGCTTTGACACGCCGCTAGGTGAGAGCGGCGGTACGGTATCAAGCGGTCAGGCGCAGCGAATAGCCATTGCGCGCGCAATTTATAAAAAAGCCCATATTGTTGTTTTTGATGAGCCTACCGCAAATCTTGATGTTGATTCCATAGAAAAATTCCAATTGGTCGTCAAGTATCTCGCAAAAGACAAGATATGTATAATCGTTACTCATGATGTATCAACCATGACGGTTTGCGATAAAATTTATGTACTTGAGCATGGCAGCGTCAGAGAGAAACTTAGCAGTGAAGAATTATTATTGGACAACGAATAAGCGTTATCTCTATTTACCTTAGTTTTTCAAAGACGTAGAAGCTAAGTGCAACATTGTGCGCGGCTCAATCTCCCGCTACGAAAGTTATCACGTTTTGATTCGTGGGAATGGAAGGATAAACGATAAAAGCGGTCTTGCCTTTTGCTCTGCGAAATAACGATTGAAAAATTCCACAATTTTTCGTACCATTTATTTGATGAATGCGCTTTTTATGTAACAAATCTTTTGCATTATTTGTGCAAGTTTAAATGTAAAGATTATTTAAACGGATTCAGAAAATCGCTTGGATATACGGATTTTCGCGCTCTTGACACTTCGTATTTTTCCAGCATCATTCCCAGCGCGCATGAATCATGAAAAGCGTATGTCCAAAGGAAAACGGTTTGACAAACGGCTTCGTTCGATATATAATTTGACTGTAAGTTTAGTTATCCTCGTTGTGGCTCCGGCCCGACAGGATAAATGTTGAGACAAGGGTAAATAGGAGCAGTATGCCTTTTTGCAGGTATATTGCTTTTTTCTTTGCCCGAAACACCGAAAGGAGAAAAAGTATATTGTATACAAATGAAATAAAAGCTGTTAGCACAAACGAAATAGAAAGAGGCATCATTTTTTAATGGCCTGTAGAAATTTAGCATCCGGTATAGACTTGTAAGTAAGCAAGTCCTCAATAAAGAGAGCAGTATTATGGCATGGATATATAAATCCGTGTTGTGATACTGTTTATTATTTTGGAAACAAGGCAAGCGTGCCTGTTCAGTCGGTTATCTGCGTCAGCGGATAACCAGACTGAAAATTTTCTGTTAACTTTGGCAAAGGCTGCAAGGCTGATACCATCGTCTTTTCCCCCACCCTGACAATTGAATATTGTCTCTATTTTCGGGTTTTTCCTTTAGTGATAAGGAAAAATGCCTACTTTCTTAACATGCCTATTCATAAAGGCATGGCCCGGTATACGAACTCAGACGCTTCCGGGATACCAAAAACGTCTGATACCAAGTCCCTGTGTCACTGCGCGCTCTTTACATATCATACCGGATTTCCGGTATGAATGTTGCTACTGCGCCGAAACAGCGCAGGGTAATCTTTATCTTTAGGGAGGACAAAATCATGTCAAAAAAGGGGAAACGTCAATTTCTTGAAAACCAACTGGAGCACACGCTATGCCAGATGTGGTCTCCGGGAGTCAAGAAGCACGAACGGCGCAGTGACCAGATTTCCAGTCAGAAAACCCTCGAAACCTATCGGCGGGAAGTGCGCCGCTCTGGCAAGGCCATTTATAAACAATTCGGCATACGCGATATGGAGGCGATTGACAACAAACATGTTCAATGGTACATTGACAAGCTTAGAGCGGATGGAAAATCCGCTCCGACACAGCATACGGCTTGTGCCGCGCTCTGCAAAGCGTTGCAGAAAAGCGCGGGAGATTTCGACGTGGATACCCGTTACTACACCGATATTAAAAAAGGCCGCTCCGATGTGCCGCCTGTCGCTCAAAACTATGTGGAGGAGCTGAATGTTGCCATTGGTGTACGTCGGGCCGAGTTGATGGATTTTCTTGTCCGGGATGTCGTGGAACGACCCGAAGGGCTAGTGCTTCATGTACTGAAAGGAAAGGGTGGTAAAGAACAGTATCAGCGCATCCTCCCGACCCGTCAGGAGTACATCAGGAAGTTTATCCGCCATAAATCCCCCAATGAGCCGCTGGTTTGCCCCAAGGACGCAAAAGGCAAGGAAAACCTCCATGCGCTTCGGCGTATCATCGCAAAAGAAGGGTTAGATTATTATACCCGGCGTTTGCAATCGGAGCCGGGATACCGCGACCAACTCAAGCGGGAAATTCTTGATTACGCGCGGAGATTTAAAAAGGTGGAGAAACTTGTCAAATCCAATGACTGGAGACGTATCGAAAAACCTTATACCACAAGACCACACGACAGAAGCAAGCCGCAAACATTTGACCGACTCGCGATTCTTGCGGTGTCAGTGTTTCACCTCTCACATTGGCGCTGCGGGGTTGCCGTTACAAACTATCTTGTAACGTGAAAACGGGGGAGACCGGACGATTTCGCCTGCCTATTAACTAATTGGCAATATTGACAAACATTTGAAATTGCCAATTTGTCAATTTCAACAGAACACTTGCATATTTTATATGGATATGATATAATTTGTTTGTGAGTTTAGTTATCCTGCATTCTGCGGGATAGATGTTTAGTTAAGTGAATAGGGGGAAGTCTGCCCTTTTTCGGGTAGACTTCCCCTTTTTGCGTCTAAATAAATTGATTATACTATGGCAATATTGCTGTAACCCATGCCAAAAAAGATAGACTGAGATGCCTCCGCGAAACACCGGAAATATATTTGATGAATGAAAATTTAATCCTTTGCGCATTTCCGGGGTTTCAGCACATGGAATCCGCCATGTATCGCGGCTAACATCCGTTATCCACACAAGGAGGTGTCCCTATGTCTATTGTCAACGAACTGCCGATGTTCAACCGGGAAAACATCCCCGACGTTATGCTCCCGAAAGACGTTCAGAAACTGCTGAAAATAAGCCGTTCCACCACTTACAAGCTGCTGCAAAGCGGAGAACTGCGCTCTGTCCGCATCGGCAGGGTGCGCCGCATCCCCAAGAAATATCTAATCGAATTTATCGAGAACCACGCTTGAGAATACAGGGTATTTTTGTTATACTAATCACACGGTATGGAAATCCCTGTAGGCGGGAAAGGAGTAATCATGACAGGTCGCCTACAAATTAAAAAAGGATATTACTACATCAGGTTAAACTACAAGGACGAATCGGGCCGGTACAAGGATAAGTGGATTGCCACGGGCCTGCCTGAAAAGAACAACAAGCGCAAAGCGGAGGAAATGCTGCGGGAAGCGATACGCGAGCATGAGGAAAATCCAAAGGTGCTACTGAAAGCGATGGACATGCCGGAGCTAATCAAAGCATGGCTGGTGGTCAAGAAAGGGGATGTGCGGGGAAACTCGTATAATTCCTACTGCGAGACTGCTGAGCTGCATGTGACACCTTACTTTGAGGCGTTGGGGCTTTCAATACAAAAGTTGGAGCCGCTTCATATTCAGGGCTATTACACAGCGAAAACCGGCGAGGGCCTTAGTCCCGGCACACTGACAAGGCATCGCACCATCATTCACGGCTCGCTAGACTACGCAATGCAAACGCTCGGTATCATCAAGGTCAACCCCGCCGACAGGGTGAAGCTGCCGAAGAAAAGCAAGAAACGCGTCCCGGCGTATTACACCGAGGAACAGCTAAAGAGACTGTTCCTTGAGGTAGAAGGGCAATCCATCGAAGCGCCTGTCAAGCTGAGCGCGACGTATGGGCTGCGCCGCAGCGAAGCCCTTGGACTTCGTTGGAGCGCGATTGACTGGAAACGAAAAAAGGTTGTCATTTGCCATACGGTGGTGAGGAAAGGCACCGATGTCATTTCTGACGATACAGTGAAAGAAACCGCCAGTTTCCGCACAATGCCTCTCACAAAGGACATGGAAGCGTTTCTGAGGAAGCTGCAAGCCCGTCAGGAGCAGATGAAGGAATTATTTGAGGGTGGATACCAAGACAATGACTACATCTGCAAATGGGACGACGGCAAGCCGCTTGACCCCGATTATGTAACGAGCCGCTTCAAACGTTTCCTCAAGGAAAAGAAGCTGCCTCATATACGCTTTCACGACCTCCGGCACAGCTCGGCAACGCTGCTTGTCAACAACGGTTATACGCTGGAACAGGTCAAGGACTGGCTTGGTCACGCAAGCATCCGCTCAACGGAAATCTACGCGCACCTGCGCTCGGATTCCAAAGCGGAAATGGCGGATAAGGTTAATTCGCTGCTTTCGCTGGGCGGAGTGGACGAGCCGGAAGCGGATGCCAAAAATTCGGAGAACTTTTCAGAGAACAAGGCATTTTCAGCATAAAAAGAGCGTCATTTTGCCAAAGAAAAAAGCCCCACAAACCGCATGGTTGTGAGACTTTTGAGGATGGAGCGGGTTACGAGGCTCGAACTCG
>Ga0153947_1001307_pt1 | contig 11829 bp, 7 predicted proteins | sample TSNJ031MetaG_FD_104697 | JGI IMG/M metagenome (GOLD analysis project Ga0153947, IMG submission 104697) | Attine ant fungus gardens microbial communities from New Jersey, USA - TSNJ031 MetaG | ecosystem: Host-associated > Fungi > Mycelium > Unclassified | place: USA: New Jersey, Wharton State...
ATACGCACAGTCTGACGGGGTGGTTATAATATATTATGATTGCAGGTAGGATATGTGCGGATCATACAGGCAATTAACTAACAATAGTCGCAGGGAAGCGACATTAAATTCAAGGAGGAATATTTTATGGTAGTACAACACAATTTAACAGCAATGAACTCTAACAGAATGTTAGGTTTGACCACAAAATCCCAGGCTAAATCCACCGAGCGTCTTTCTTCTGGTTATAAGATCAATCGTGCTGCTGACGATGCATCGGGCTTGTCTATCAGTGAGAAAATGAGGAAACAGATCAGAGGTCTTACACAGGCATCTGCAAATGCACAGGATGGAATCAGTGCAGTACAGACAGCAGAAGGCGCTCTCAATGAAGTACATGACATGCTTCAGAGAATGAATGAACTGGCTGTTAAGGCCGCTAACGAAACTTTATCCGAATCTGATCGGCAAGATGTACAGAGAGAAGTGGATGCACTGGTCACTGAAATTGACAGAGTATCTGAGACTACCAAGTTTAATGAGACCTATTTGCTTAAGGGGGATACTAATGGAACGGTTTCAAAAGATTATTCTTATAAGCCAGCAGGGGTATTAAAAGACACCTTATACTATGTAGATAGCAATAAAAAGGTACAGACTGTTGAGAAGGGAACCCTGTTCTCAGCTTTAGATACCTCCCTCACATACTTCACAAGTAATGCGGGTCAACAAGTAGGTGAAGTTTTTACGGCGGCAACTGCGTTCTCAACCGGAAAGGTAGTCCTTGATACCGATTACTATATGACTGATACTAACGGCGATTTTTATTTGGTGGCAAAAGGAACTGAGAAAGGAACCGGCGACTATTATACAGTTACATTTACGACTAATGGTAGTATCGCAACTGCAGCGCAGGTTGCTGCAACTGCTGTAAGTACAGCTACAGGGTACTTTGCTTCCACAGATATCTTTGATAAAAATGGTAATAAGATATCAGAGGGTTCTTCTTTAGGAACTAGTGTGGTAACAGCTGATTTCTACAGCACTATAGCTATGGGCATTCTTAGCCAAACAGATGTAGTTACCACCTTGAGTATCTATGAAACAACTGAATCGGTACAGTTAACAGATGCAGATGGTAATGAAATCGCTGCCAATGGTTTGTATGCCTACCATAGTGAAGATGGTAAATATTCAGGAGGGCTTTATATAAAAGTCGGAGATTCGCTGAAAGCAGCTACACAAGAAGATGTTAAAGAGATGGTAGCTGTAGGAAACAAGGATACAGGTGTATTAAATCTGAAACTGCATGTAGGTGCGGATGCGACTTCCAATAATCAGATTTCCCTTAAAATTGAGGCAATGAGTGCTAAGGGTATCGGGATTGATGGAATATCTGTTTCTGGCACGGATGGTAAAAAAGCCTTGGATGCCATTGAGACAATTAGTGCCGCTTTGAAACAGGTATCAGAACAGCGTTCTACCTTAGGCGCCACCCAGAATCGTCTGGAGCATACCATTAGTAATCTGGATAATATTGTTGAGAATACTACATCAGCAGAATCAGCTATCCGCGATACTGATATGGCAACTGAAATGGTAAGATACTCTAACAACAGTATTTTAGCACAGGCAGGTCAGTCAATGCTGGCACAGGCAAACCAGTCTAATCAGGGTGTATTGTCACTTTTGGGTTAATATCTTACAATCAAACAGAAAGGACGATATTCGTATCGTCCTTTCTGTTTATAATCATATCAACTATTAATATGGAGGTAACGAATGCATAGTACAAAACCGATGTTGTCTATTTCCCTACTGGCATCCAATAGAAAAGAGACGATACGGAATTGCCTGGAGTCCTTAAAGCTTATTATGGAGCAATTGCCATGCGAATTGATAATCGTGGACACCGGATGTGATGATGAGGTGCGCAATATTCTTATGGAATATACGCAGTATATTATTCCATTTACTTGGTGTCATGATTTTTCAAAAGCAAGGAATGCTGGACTGAAAGAGGCTGTAGGCGAATGGTTTTTATATATTGATGATGATGAATGGTTTGTTGATGTTACGGAAATTGTTGATTTTTTTAAGTCTGGAGAATACAAAAAATATGGTCAGGCTTGCTATATCCAACGCAATTTCAAGGATTATCAGGAAAGACAATATACTGACTCCTGGGTATCCAGAATGATACGGTTGGATAAGGATACTCAATTTATAAGTAGCATCCACGAATACATCGGTCCGATAAAGGGCGCCTGTAAGCTTTTACATTCTCCGGCAAAACACTTTGGCTATATCTTTGATTCAGAGGAAGAGAAATATAAGCATTCACAGCGAAATATTTCTCTGCTGCTGGAGATGCTGAAGAATGAAAGGAATAATTCCCGCTGGTGGATGCATCTTGCCCAGGAATACTATGGTGTAAAGGAGTATCAGAAACTACATGACATGTGTCAGGATGGAATTTTACAGTTCGTGAGTAAGAGTACTGAGATAATCAACAAAGAGCGTGGAACCTTTTACATGGGCAGAATCATGGCAAACCTTAGTCGGTTTATGTATGACAATGCTGAAAGGGATTACGAAAAAGCAATTGCGGACAAGAGGAACACTCAGTTTTGTCAGGCAGCTCTTCATGCAAAGGGAGCAGCTATCTATATCAAAAAGAAGCAATACCATAAAGTGGAAAGCTGTTGTCGGCAATACCTTGAGATCTATAATGAACTGAACGGACGGCATGATAAGGAAGAAGAGCTTATGAAGCAGGGGAGCTTCTTTGTCAGAGATGCTTTTGACCTGGAAGAGAGAAATAACGTTTATTCCTATCTGATTATCTGTGGGCTTAAGGGAATGGATGGTAGCGTTCTTAAGAAGTATTTTGAAAAGATGGAATGGATGAATGACATACTATATGTTTCTTCGGAATTAATACCTGCCATAATAGAGTATTTTGCGGCGATTGAGTATGATAAATACTTTTCAGAAATTGCTAATGTCCTTATCAATCGCAAAGGTGTAAAAGAGAAAGTCATCAAGGAGATACAGAGAATTGAAAAAGAGGATACAACACAAGAGGGTTTTAAGCGGCTTGTTAGAATATTTTCCCAGTTAGAATCAGAGCACTATTACATTTACTATTTGAGAATTTTCCATGCATGGTATACAGAACAAGCTCTGACACTTAACGAGGATTTTAAAAATTTGCTTTCATGCGTGGTGGATATTTTTCAGTTGCCGATTACCATCTGGAATATAGCAGAAGCATATAAGATAGATCTTGAGCCTATGTTTCTGGAAACACCCTTTGACCGGTGGAGGAAGGGAGTTGATTCCTTTATGGAGAATTCTGATTTAGAGGGTGTGGAGTTCCGCAAGGAAATAATATCGAACCAATGTAAACAAAGCAATGTGAGATATGATTATTTTCTGATGAAAGCGGCAGAAGCACAGCTTGTTTATGGAAAGTCCCGAGATAACTACGAGAAACTGCGTGAGCTGTTAGATGAATATACTAAAAGAACGGTTGCATATTACAATAGATTTTTTAAAGAAATCGCTTTTCAGGGAGAAATGGAATTACTACCTTTGTCTTGCCGTGCTGCGGTTTCCATAGGACATGCCATGGAATCTGAATCGGAGGTAGATTTGGTCAAAACATTACAGCTTTACAAGGATTGTATTGGCATTTTTCCTTCTCTGGATAAGACACTGAAAACTTATTGCCATTTATTTAGACAAAAAGAAGAAGATAAAATAAGCGAGCGTAGAAAAGCAAGTGAAGAGATGCAGGGTCTGCTTAATGAGTTAAAGAAAAAGGTGATCTACCTGGCAGAGAATGGAATGGAAACGGATGCACTTAAAACATTAAATCAATTAAAAGTATATATGGCAGAAGAAGAATTTCATGAGCTGGAAAAGGAACTATTCAAGAATGGTATTTATAGACAATAAACATACTCACTACCTTAAGTGATCTTAAGAGCGAATAGAGCAGGCAAAGCGATAAATACACTGGAGTTTTCAACTGTTCAACCTTTAGGGATGTTAATTTATTTTACAACCGATTCCGTAACCAGTGGCAAGATGAAGCAAACTCAGGAGCACAGGCTGGCTGGTGAAAACAAGAAGAGATTAAATACGTAGTCTTATAATGTATGATGATTCTATTAGAGTTGTCTAACTATTTTAATGGGGAAAATGTTGATGAGAGCTTTAATATTAAATTCTGGAATAGGAAGCAGGATGGGAGATTTATCAAAAGAACACCCGAAGTGTATGACAACCATCTCAAGTAAAGACACGATTCTCAGCAGGCAATTAAAGCAGCTTGCAACTGCAGGTGTTACTAATGTGGTGATGACAACAGGGCTGTTTGATAGTGTATTAGTAAATTATTGTCAGGAACTCAACCTGCCTTTACAATTTACCTTTGTTAAGAATTCAGTCTATGATACTACAAACTATATATATTCCATCTATAGTGCAAGAGAACACCTGGTGGATGATATCATTCTGATGCACGGAGATCTGGTATTTGAAAACACGGTTTTTGATGCCGTTGTGGCTAGCGAGGTTAGCTGTGTAACAGTTAGTACCACTATGGACTTGCCGGAGAAGGATTTTAAGGCAGTAGTACAAAACGACAGGGTAATAAGGATCGGAGTTGAATACAATTGTGAAGCCGTAGCCGCACAACCTTTATATAAATTATTCAGAAAAGACTGGAAGGTGTGGTTGGATAATATCATTGTATATTGCGAAAAAGGGATTACAAAGTGTTATGCAGAAGATGCTTTTAATGATATATCTGAGAAATGTTTTATCTATCCATTGGATGTAAAGAAGCAGCTCTGCAGTGAGATTGACAATCAGGAAGATTTAGCCATCGTTTCAGCCAAACTTAAGGAAATTGAGAATCGTACAGTTTATATGTGTTTTTCAACAGACGTATTGCACAGCGGACATATTAATATCATTAGAAGAGCGGAGCGTCTTGGAAAATTAATTATAGGTGTTTTATCCGATGAAGCTGTGATCGGCTATAAAAGATTTCCGCTCCTACTTGCATCAGAGCGTATGGTGATGTTTAAAAATATTATTGGTGTATACATGGTTGTGGAGCAGAAAACATTAAGTTATAAGGAGAATTTGGAAAGATATCAGCCGACTTATGTGGTACACGGTGACGACTGGGCGTCAGGTTTCCAGAAGCCAATCCGTGATGAGGTAGTATCCGTACTTGCATCCTATGGTGGACAGCTTGTAGAGTTTCCTTATGCCGGGGACGAGAAGTACCAGGAAATGGAAAAGAGAGCAAGAGCAGATTTGTCCACACCAGATATTCGTAGAGACAGATTGAAAAAGGCCATTGCCATGAAAGGGCTTGTAAATGCGATTGAGGCACATAGCGGTCTGACGGGATTGATAGCAGAAAATACAGTGGTATATGAAGATGGCGGGGCAAGACAGTTCGATGCTATATGGGTAAGTTCTTTGTGCGATTCAACGGCAAAAGGAAAACCAGACATTGAGCTTGTAGATATGACATCTCGTTTCCGTACAATAGATGATATCATGGAGGTAACTACAAAACCCATTATTTTTGATGCGGATACAGGTGGACTTATGGAACATTTTATGTACACAGTGAGAACCTTGGAGCGTATGGGTGTATCCATGGCAATTATTGAGGATAAGACAGGTTTAAAGAAAAACTCACTGTTTGGAAACGAGGTTGTGCAGACGCAGGCAAGCATAGATGATTTTTCTGCCAAGATTGCGGCTGGCAAACGTGCTCAGAAAACAAAAAAATTTATGATTTGCGCCCGTATTGAGAGCCTGATCCTGGAGCAGGGCATGGAGGATGCTTTGACGAGATCATTTGCTTATGTTAAAGCTGGTGCAGATGCTATTATGATTCACAGCAGAAAGAAAGAACCGGATGAGATTTTTGAATTTATTGACAATTTCCGTGCGGAGGACAAAATGACTCCGTTGGTAGTGGTTCCGACTTCCTTTAATATGGTTACAGAGGAAGTGTTCAAGGAACGAGGCGTGAATATTGTTATATATGCAAACCAACTAACAAGAACTGGTTTTCCTGCTATGCAGAATGCGGCTAAAATGATTCTGGAAAACCATAGAGCCAAGGAATGTGATGACATATGCATGCCTTTCAAAGATATCATTCGGCTTATCCCGGAAGATAATTAGGGAGGTAAAGGAGTTGCCAATCAATGTTAAGCAGGTAATTATCCAGGCAAGTAAAAATTATGTTGAGTTGGAAAATATTCTAAGGGAGTATGATGTCAGATCATTGCTTTTGGTTTGTGACAGTGCGTTCCGTTATTTAAAAATAAGCAGCTATTTCGATGCGCTTGAGAACACTACAAGAGTCAGGATTGTAAAATTTGATGACTTCAAATCAAATCCTTTATATGAATCGGTGGTAAAAGGTGTCAGGATATTTCGTGAAAGCAACTGTGATATGATTATTGCAGTTGGAGGTGGCAGTGCCATGGATGTAGCCAAGTGTATTAAATTGTACGCTTACATGGACTCTTCGACTATTTATCTAAAACAGAGAATTGTTCCAAATAATATCACGCTCATGGCAGTTCCTACAACTGCCGGGACAGGAAGCGAAGCTACACGATATGCAGTAATCTACTATGAAGGGGAAAAACAATCTGTTTCCGATTACAGCTGCATTCCATCCATAGTATTGATGGATGCTTCGGTGTTAAAAACGTTACCGGAATATCAAAAGAAGTCTGCAATGATGGATGCACTATGTCATGCAATTGAATCTTATTGGTCGGTGCATTCTAACGAAGAGAGTCGGGGATATTCCCAAAAGGCTATAAGTCTGATTTTACAGAACATGAATAACTATCTTGCGAATGACGATAAGAGCAATTCTATTATGCTCTATGCTGCATACTTTGCGGGTAAGGCAATCAACATAACTCAGACAACAGCAGGTCATGCCATGTGCTACAAGATGACCAGCTTGTATGGGATTGCTCATGGTCATGCTGCGGCACTTTGTACCTCAAAGCTGTGGTCGTATATGATTAATGCAATCGACGATTGCTTAGAGCCAAGAGGCAAAGGATATCTGGAAGATATGTTCGCCGCATTAGCCCAGGTAATGGGTGGTAACATGGCATCGGATGGATCGGAGTTATTTGATACCATATTAACAGGTTTGCAATTACATATGCCGACTCCGAAAGATGCTGATTTTGAAATTCTCAAGAATTCTGTGAATCAAATAAGGCTGAAAAACAATCCGGTAGCCTTAAACATTGAAACAATTGACTTGCTATATCACCGGATTTTAGGTGCTGAGAGGTAAGAGGAAGACTTATATAATGAAGGTTGAAAGCTTCATCAACATTTTAAATGCAGATTTTTACACTGGGGTGCCAGATTCGCAGCTAAAGGCTTTGTGCGACTATCTTATGAATACATACGGGATTGATTCGAAGTATCATATCATTGCTGCAAATGAGGGCAATTGCGTTGCTCTGGCTGCGGGATACCATCTTGCAACGGGTAATGTACCAGTTGTGTATATGCAAAACAGTGGAATCGGTAACATTATCAACCCTGTTGCATCATTGCTCAATGATAAGGTGTTCGCAATTCCGATGATTTTTGTGATCGGCTGGCGAGGAGAGCCTGGTATCTATGATGAGCCACAACATATATATCAGGGAGAGGTTACTAAAAAGCTTCTGGAAGATATGGATATCAAGCCGTACATTGTTATCAGAGAAACTACAGAAGACGAGTTAAGAGCAGCAGTGGATAATTTCAAGGAGACTCTGGCTGCTGGAAAAAATGTGGCTTTTGTTATCAGCAAAGATGCTTTGTCTTATGACAGTAAGATAAAATATGAAAATGAAAATCTCATGGTGCGGGAAGAGATTATAAAACACATCGTGAATGCATCTGGAGAGGATTCTATTGTGTCTACAACCGGAAAAACCAGCCGTGAACTGTTTGAGATGAGAACTGCAAATGGACAGAGTCACAAGCATGATTTCCTTACGGTTGGTTCTATGGGGCACAGTTCCTCCATTGCATTAGGCGTGGCAGTTAATAAGACGGACACAAAAGTGTGGTGTGTGGATGGAGATGGTTCTGTACTGATGCACATGGGTTCTATGGCTGTTATAGGGGCAAATGCTCCAAAGAATATGGTGCATATTGTGATTAACAACGCAGCACATGAGTCAGTTGGCGGACAGCCGACAGTTGCGGGAAAGATTGATCTGGCTGCTATTGCGAAAGCGTGTGGATATCCAAGTGCTGTGTGTGTAGATAGCTATATGAATTTAGATAAAGAACTAAAAAATGCAAAAATAAGTAAAAAATTATGTTTTATAGAAGTTAAATGCTCTATTGGTGCAAGGGAGAGCTTAGGAAGACCCACTATAACGCCACTAGAGAATAAGTGTAATTTTATGGAGTATTTAGCAAATATATAAAGACAGCATGCGCCAGAGCAAAAAGTTCTTAATAAGTGAGGTTTGTGTTATACTTGAAACGTTAAAAGTTAGAAGGAGTAAAATATGAGGAAACGTCAACAACACCAAATTTTGGAAATTATTAAAACTCTTAGTGAAGCTCAAGCGGCGCAGTTGTATACTGATTGTCAGGAGGGCGCTTTGCAAATAGGTGAGTATATAGAGAGTGTTGAGGGTGAGGGTACGCAAACTGTTGTGCTTTTGGAAAAATATCATGAGCTTTGCTACAAAGTCAGCATTGGTGAATCCAGTGCCAAGGCACTGAAAAGGGCTTTAATTCAAATTGAAAGCAGTATCAGGAGTGAGTTAAAACCGAACAAGATTGAAGTAGTGTTTATCAGCTACAATGCAGCAATGGCTGACAGTATGGAGTCTATTTATCTTGCAGCAATAGCGGACTCAGACTGTGATGCATACTTTATCCCCGTCCCGTATTATGACCGAAATACTGATAGAACGCTTGGCATGCGGCATTATGAGAGCTCAGATTGCTATAGTGAAGACATAAAAATTACCGATTATCGTGAGTACGACATAACAACACGACAGCCTGATATTATCTTTACAAACAACCCATATGACGATATTAATTTTGTGACCTGTGTCCACGCGGATTATTTTACACGCGTTATGAAGCAATATACGGATATGCTATGTTATGTTCCTTATTACCTGCCAGAGACATTGAATGGTGAGGTGGACAAAAACTTTGTATCAATAGCGGCTAGTAAACCCTTCGATTTGGTTGTGGCGATGTCTGAAAGCAACAAACAATGCCACTTATCTATTGCTCCAAAGATGAATATAGTTGCTCTCGGTTCACCCAAACTTGACAGGTTGATTCTCGCCATGCAAAGCAAATCGGTAATACCTTTTGCATGGCTTTCTAAAATTCCAGACATTGAGCAGAAAAAGATTATTTTCTTAGGCAGCAGTATCAGACATATGCTGAAATACAACAATGCATACATTGACAGAATGAACGAATACATAACGGCGATAGAAAGCCACAATGATGTTGTATTGATTTTTCGTCCTCACCCACTTACGGATGCGACATTAAAATCAATGCTTCCGGCGCTTCGGGCTAGGTATGCATCTTTGGTAGCGCGTGTTGAAAAAAGTGCATTCGGCATTTTTGACATCAGCACAGACTTTATACCATCGATCATTCATTCCAATGCCTATGTGGGTGAGCTTGAATCCTCTCTTGCGCGTATGTACACATTGACGGGTAAACCGATTTTTGCGACAGTGATAGACAGATCAGATACGCGAGACGAGTTACGCGGCGGCGATCTGATTTTTGATTATCCGGAAACGAAGGAGTTTACATTGGATATGTTTCTGGACAAACTCATATCAGGTGAAATTGCAGCATATGATGAGAAACAGGTAGCATATCAGTCATCTATATATATAAACTGTGACGGGACAAGCGGGCAAAAAATCTACGAATATGTAAGAAATAAAATACTTAATAATGGCGCATGAAACTAATATCTGAAAGGATAGGTGTGAATAATGAAATCGTCTTTTTTACAGGATCTCAGTGATTTCATAACAGAGACTGAACCGCTTATAGAGAGAGTTGATGAGTTGTCAAAAGAAACTGCCATTGAACTCTATTCAATGTACGAGACAGCGGCAATGGCAGCTACGCAAAATATTGAAATAATTGACACTGAACTTCGAGTTGTACTGTGTGACAGACTTGACAGGATTTTAGAACAGATAATAGGCATTAGTTCTTCCCTTGGACAAATAGATTTACATGGTATTTACACTCCCGCCATACATACTTACAGAAGGTGGGGAAATGTTGAATTACTGAAAGACAAAGGCTTGACTGGTTACATGTTAGCAAAAGAACTTGGCACTCGTCCGATTATGATGTTTGGTACAAACCCAGCGGAATATACGAATAAGGATCTCTTGCCGGAACTTGAGATCCTTTATACTGATGTCGAGGCAGGTGATTCCCGTGTTTATTTCGAGCATCTGCACAAAGAGCATCTGAAAATGGATATACTTATTCTTCATGGTATGTATAACGAAACAATTGGATATCTTGATACATACCGAAAATATCGCCCCAACGGTAAAGTATATTGCGGTCTTGATATGAACAGATACTGGATGGAACGGATAACCTGGGACTCTGTGGCTGTATCGAATTTTTCCAAACAATGTGACATTATAGGAACATCATGCCGTTCTCTACGCGATGCGCTTAATCGAAATCCTAAGGTGAGCTTTCCATGTCGTTGGATTCCGAACGGTTTTTTAAACCCGTTTAATACAACGGTTATGGCTGACTCAGGAATTAAAAAGAATATCATACTGACTGTTGGAAGAATTGGAACTAGCCAAAAAAACAACGGTGAGTTGCTTATAGCTTTTGAAAGAGTCTATAGAAAAATGCCAGGATGGGAACTGCGCTTGGTCGGAACTATCGAACCGAATTTTCAACCCTTTATAGACAAGTATTATAAGGTTTACCCCCACATGAGAAAAAGGGTGACGTTCACAGGCGCTATCTCTAATAAATCCGAGCTGTATAGGGAATATGCGCAGGCAAAACTGTTCGTATTAACATCTCAAATAGAAGGGGGTACTCCAAACGTGTATGCTGAAGCGTTGTTTCATGGATGCATGTTTATCACATCGGATATTGATGCGGCGGACGATATAACGAATTTTGGCGAACTTGGTTTAAAATATAAGCGTGGAGATATTGACGGGCTTTCGAACTCACTTGTGAAGCTGAGCTTACAAGCTGATAATGAGAAACTGACAAAGCATATATCGAAAGCTCTCTTATACGCGAATAAGTACTTTGATTGGCATCGTAACGCAAAGAAGTTAGCTTATATGCTATGCAGATAGCGCATGAAGATGATGCGTCGCAATAGAAACCTTAGGAAATTATTGGCAAACTACCCCGTATTATCTGAGTGAATTTGACGAATCCCTGACAAAGGGCTGACTTTATCACTGCGTTGAATACGGCTTTGTCCGGCGCAGGGCTGGGCGTTTCCGCAAGTTCGTATTATTCATCTGGCTCCTATTATCTTCGTCTTACGACAGATGAAAAAGGTTCAAGTGCCAATGTGTCGATCAACACAGCAAACATGGGAAGCAGTGCTAATGCCATTTTTAGCGGCTTGTCTGGAGCAGCGTCCGGTACCATAGCACTTTCGGTGCAAGACAGTATTACCATTGATTCCAGTTCGAATACTTTTAATTGCCGCATTGACGGATCGGATGTAAGCGTGACACTGAGTAACGGAACCTATAC
>Ga0153947_1001308_pt1 | contig 11824 bp, 10 predicted proteins | sample TSNJ031MetaG_FD_104697 | JGI IMG/M metagenome (GOLD analysis project Ga0153947, IMG submission 104697) | Attine ant fungus gardens microbial communities from New Jersey, USA - TSNJ031 MetaG | ecosystem: Host-associated > Fungi > Mycelium > Unclassified | place: USA: New Jersey, Wharton State...
CAAAAGCGCATCTCCAAAGGTATAGGTGTCCTCCACCTGATGAGGCGCCTGTGTCCAGGGCGCGAGCTTGTTATCGTTCTCATGGGAGTGGTACCACACATTCCATTCATCGAAGGAAAGGTAAAGTGTTTTCTTGCTCCGCTTCTTGGCCTTGACATAGTCACAGATGGCGGCCACTGACTGGATAAAGGCGTCCATCCCGACGCTGCCGGCCAAGAAATCCGCCATATCGCCCTTGTTGGCATAGTATTGGTGGAGTGACAAATAGTCCACTTCATCGTAACAATGATCCAATACGGTGGCCTCCCATTGGGCAAAGGTGGGCATATCCAGGTTGGAGCTGCCACAGGCCACCAGTTCAATGGAGGGGTCAAGCTGCCTCATTGCCCGGCCGGTCTCCGAGGCCAGCCGGCCATATTCATCGGCGGTTTTATGGCCTATTTGCCAAGGCCCGTCCATTTCATTGCCCAAGCACCACAGCTTGATTTGATGAGGATCATTGTAGCCGTGTTTTTTCCGCAGATCGCTCCAGTAGGTTCCGCCTGTGAAATTGCAGTATTCCAAAATATCCATGGCTTCCTCAATGCCCCGCGTTCCCAAGTTGATAGCCATCATGGGATTGGTATGGGCCTTTTTACACCAATCGATAAATTCATTGAGACCAAACTGGTTCGTTTCAATTACCCGCCAGGCAGCCTCAGCGCGTATGGGACGGGATTCCTTGGGACCGATGCCGTCCTCCCATTTGTAGCCGGACACAAAGTTGCCCCCCGGGTAACGGACAATGGGAACATGTATTGCTTTGACTAAATCCAGGACATCCTTACGGAATCCCTGTTCATCGGCGAACGGGCTATCTGGCTGGTAGATGCCTTCGTACACCGCCCGTCCAAGGTGTTCAATAAAAGATCCGTATACCCGCCGATCCACCTGATCCACAACAAAGCGCTTATCGACGGTAAGAACCGCTCTTTTCACCACAAATCACTTCCTCGCCAAATTTTGGTTATTATCCTCTATTATAGTGCATTAGGACATATTTATCGAGGGCTCTGCCAATAATTCTTTTAGCTTCAATTTTTTACCGGATTTCACGCTCAACCGACAGGATTTGAGCATCGGTGGACAATTCAATAAAGGATTGAATATTTTCCAAAATGCTGTCGGCCTGTGCGTTGTCCGCAGCCAGTCCGGCTATCATCAAAACGATGCTTTGATGAAGCTCTTGATCTGCCGCTTCGGCAACGGAGATATTAAATTTGGCGCTCAATTTAGAAAGCAGGCTTTTAACCACCATTCTCTTTTCCTTTAAGGAATGCACCCAGGAAGCGTATAGCCTTATTGTAATGACTGCAAGAACCATAAATACCTTACCTCTTTTTAAATATATTCTAACGGCAGGCGGTATAAAAAGCAAATCGTAAAGGCGCCTTTGAAGATTCCCCGCGCATGCTTCTAATTTCTGTTGATTTACCTTGACAGAACCTAGTGAAAAAGATACAATAAATAACGTACATGACTGCTTGTATGTACTGTGATTTTATGTGGTTTTAGTTAATATATTTGAAAAAATTGAATAAAGGGAGGTTGTATAAAGACTAATGCAATTATGGATTGCTATACTTCTCGCTGTTGGCAGTGGCATAATTTTTTGTATTCTTGGAATCTTATTTGGGATTCGTTATAGAAAAAGTATAGCGGAGAGGCAAATTGGTTCGGCCGAAGATGAGGCCAACCGTATCCTCAACGAGGCTTTAAAAGAAGCGAAAAACCGCAAAAAAGAGGCGCTCATAGAGGCAAAAGACGAGATACACAAAGTGCGTGCGGAAGCTGACCGTGAAATAAAGGAAAGGCGTGCTGAGATTCAGAGGCAGGAACGCCGCATCACTCAAAAGGAAGAAAATCTGGATAAGAAGATAAACAATGTAGAAAAAAAAGAGGAAACCTTAAACAGCAAAATCCGGCAGGCCGAAGAGAAGGTAGCTGAGGCCGATCAGATTAAGAAAGCCCAACTGGAGATGCTGGAGCGGGTGTCCGGTTTTTCTCAGGAGCAGGCCAAGGAATTGCTCTTGTCTACATTGGAAAATGAACTAAACCACGAAAAAGCAGTGAAGATTTCTTCCTTCGAGCAGCAGTTAAAAGAGGAAGTGGATTCCAAAGCGCAGGAGATCATCTCCAGCGCCATCCAAAGGTGTGCCGCCGATCACGTATCAGAGGCTACCGTTTCCGTTGTCCCATTGCCCAGTGATGAGATGAAAGGGCGCATAATCGGCCGTGAAGGCCGCAATATCCGCTCACTGGAGACTCTGACTGGCGTTGATCTAATTATCGACGATACTCCGGAGGCCATTACATTGTCCAGCTTTGATCCGGTTCGCCGGGAGATCGCCCGCGCTACCCTGGAAAAGCTGGTAGCGGATGGCAGAATACATCCCTCCAGAATAGAGGACATGTATGAGAAATCAAAGCGTGAAACTGAGCAGAAAATCAAGGGTGAAGGTGAGCGGGCTGTTATGGAGGTGGGTGTCCACGGCATCCATCCGGAGCTGGTGAAGTTGATTGGCCGGTTATATTTTCGTACCAGCTATGGTCAGAATGTGCTGAATCATTCTTTGGAGGTGGCTTATTTAGCTGGGCTGATGGCTGCCGAGATTGGCGCGAATGTCACAGTTGCCCGCAGGGCGGGCCTGTTGCACGATATTGGCAAGGCGCTTGACCATGAAATGGAAGGCTCCCATATACAGATTGGCGCTGATATGGCCCGCAAATACAAGGAAAGCAAGGATATTGTCCATGCCATTATGGCTCACCACGGTGATATTGAGGCCAAAACCATTGTGGCTTGCCTTGTACAAGCAGCGGATGCTATTTCGGCCGCGCGTCCCGGCGCCCGCCGTGAAAACCTGGAGAATTATATCAAGCGGCTTGAGAAGCTTGAAGAAATCGCTTCCTCCTTTGATGGAGTGGAAAAGACCTTTGCAATTCAAGCCGGCCGGGAAATTCGCATCATGGTTCGCCCAGAGGTTATCAATGACGACATGATGACCCTGCTTGCCAGGGATATTGTCAAGCAGATTGAGAATGAAATGGATTATCCCGGACAGATCAAGGTGCACATCATTCGCGAGAACCGTGCGATAGAATACGCAAAATAATGAATAGAACTATTGGGTGGAGTACAGCGCATGTGCTCCGCCCTTGCTATTGAAAGCTCCATAACATATTCCGCGACTTTTACGCAAATGCCACTCATCTTCGCATAAATCCGCAATAAATAAAATTTCTGTTGCGGCCTGCTCCGCGCGGTTTTAAGAAATTTTATTTACACTTTAACCCAAGATTCGTATGGATAAATAACAATGAAAGTAGAGAATACAATGAATATTATATGTGTGGGAGATGTGGTAGGCGATATTGGATGTGAGTTTTTACGCGCAAAGCTTCCTCTTGCAAAGAGGTATTATGGGGCTGATTTTGTCATTGTAAATGGTGAAAACTCCAATAATACCAACGGTGTTACACCTAAAACCGCCGACCACATTTTCTCCAGCGGCGCTGATGTGATCACCACTGGAAACCATGTGTTCCAGCGAAAAGAAATCTATGACTATTTGAATGAAATTCCCTATATTATCCGGCCGGCAAATTATCCCGACAGTGTGCCTGGAAATGGATTTGTCACGGTGGATAAGGTGACTACCTCCGTCACGGTTATCAACCTTATGGGCAATGTATATATGAGCACTTTGGATAATCCCTTTCACCGCATGGATCAGGTTATGGACCAGATTGACAGCCCCATAGTCATTGTGGATTTTCATGCCGAGGCGACCAGTGAAAAGATTGCCTTTGCCGCCTATATGGATGGAAGGGTGTCCGCGGTAGTGGGAACCCATACGCATGTGCAGACAGCCGATGAGAGGATTTTGCCGGAAGGAACCGGGTTTATCACTGACCTGGGAATGACTGGGCCGAAGCATTCATCTTTAGGGGTTAGCCTAGAGCCTGTGATCGCCAAGTACCGCAACTATATGCCAGCGCGGTTTGACGTAGCCAAAGGCCCCTGCATTATGTGCGGGGTGGCCCTAGACATTGATCAAACGTCTGGAAAAACTGTGACAATAGAAAGATTTCAAATAGAATGAAAATAACACCTGATGCTACTCGCATAAGGTGTTTATTCCTAGAAAGACGCATTTATACTAATCTTGAACTAAAGTATAAATAAAATTTCTTAAAACCGCGCGGATCAGGCCGCAACAGAAATTTTATTTATTGCAGATTTAAACAAAGATTAGTATTATTTGCCGATTTTTATTGCAATAAATTGTCTGATATAGTATTATTATGAATGCAGAATATCATTCTGGAGGTTACAACAATGGAGGTACTAAAAGTTTCAGCTAAGTCGGTACCCAGTTCTGTGGCAGGTGCGATTGCTGGCGTTATACGGGAAAATGGTATTGTTGAAATCCAAGCGGTAGGAGCCGGAGCTTCCAACCAGGCAATCAAGTCCATAGCAATTGCCCGGGGATACCTCGCTCCGGGGGGGATTGACTTGGTCTGCATACCGGCGTTTACAAATGTGGTCATTGAAGGAGAAGATCGAACGGCAATTAAGTTAATCGTTGAACCCCGATAAAAGGCGATATATACACAGAAAAGCATTTCTATTTACTTATTTTCCGATATTTCTACTTACAAAGGATATTACATTTACATGGAATGCTGTAAGCGAGGGATAAGCTGTTTAACAAGATGTTGTTGAACAGCTTATTTTTTTGGTATACAATGGTAGGCAAACAGGGTTTATAGGGTTTTAGCGGTACGGCCGGACGAGCTTACAAAAGCAAACTGTACACCGTTTTAGGAAGTCTCGCTGTCACTTCATTTTTGCCGGACCGCTTTTGAAATTGCTTAAAGGGAATAGGGGATGTATTTATGCGGGTGTTGACATGTGAACAGATGCGTCAAGTGGAGAAGAATGTCGTCAATTTGGGAGGAAGTTATCTGCAACTGATGCAAAACGCGGGACGCGCTGCCTATAAAACTATTGCCAAGCATGAGAAAGCCTTGGAGGGGAAAACTTGTGTGGTGCTCTGCGGCAGTGGCAATAACGGAGGGGACGGATTTGCAGTGGCCCGCCGTTTGACACAGGCCGGCGCAACAGTGACATGTGTGCTGGCAGGAGGAGCGCCGTCCACCTTGGAGGCCAATGAGATGCTCAAATTGTTGGAGAAGTGTGGATGTCCTATTCTACAGTACGCGGATCAATTGACGGACCTAAATAGTATGCTGCTGGAATGTGACATTATCATTGACGCTTTATTTGGAACCGGATTCCGTGGTATACTGCCGGAGAAGCTGAATTTGATTGCCGAAATCTCAGCCATGTCGGAGGCAAAGGTGTACGCCCTGGATATACCAAGCGGCATGGAGGGGGATTCGGGTCTGGTAGAGGGGAAGTGTTTTAAAGCGGATATTACCATCTGCTTTGAGGCGCTTAAACCCGCCCATTTGGTATTACATGAAAAGGATATGTTTGGCATCATTGAAGTGGTATCAATAGGCATTCATGAAGACGCCTATGCCGGTGTTGCCTGCCGGGTGTTTTATATAGATGAATATATGGTTTACACCACCATGCCTAAACGCAGACTTGATGCCAACAAAGGAGATTTCGGCAAATTATTCTGCCTCTGTGGCAGCTATGGCATGACCGGGGCGGCGGCGCTGTCCGCCAAAGCGGCCTACCGGAGCGGCGCCGGATTGGTCTATATGGGGGTGACTGAAAAGACCCACTCCATCCTTGCCGCGCAGTTGGTGGAACCGGTATATGTGCAGTTGCCTGGGAATGATATGGGGACATTCTCTTACAAAGCGTTGCCTGCCATCCTAGATTTTCTGGAAAATGCATCCTGCTGCCTAATAGGCTGTGGAATGGGATTGAATGAGGATACGCAGCAGTTAGTGTATGAGCTTGTGCGCAGGTCATCTTGTCCGTTGGTAATTGACGCGGATGGTCTAAACGCGCTGTCCCGCCGCATAGATATATTACAGGAACGGCGGACAGACATTATATTGACGCCTCATCCCGGCGAAATGGCTAGACTTATTGGACGATCTGTGGAGTATGTTAACCAGAACCGGGGGAAGGTTGCCTCAGATTTGGCGGTGAGGTATGGAATCACTGTGGTGCTTAAAGGGGCCAATACGGTGATTGCCTCCCCTGATGGGAACCTATTTATCAATGGGACGGGAAATCCTGGGTTGGCCAAGGCCGGCACTGGCGACCTGCTTGCGGGAACCATAGCATCTCTCGCGGCCCAAGGGATTTCGCCGGTGCAGGCTGCCCAGAATGGAGTGTATCTCCATGGCATGGCTGGAGACTTTACAGCCGAGAGGTTGTGCCAATATTCTATGATGGCTACCGATATTTTGGATGATTACCATAAAGCGTTTAAGGAATGTGACAGATAATCGATGATTGAGAATTGATAATCAGACGGAGGTGCTTTGATTGGGTGGATCAAAATGGGTGAAAAGATGGGCGGTAATTGTAATTAGCAGCGTTATATTAATGGCGCTGTTGGTTTCCTGCGGCGAGAAAGCGGTGGACCCTGTCCAAGTGGTGGAGCAGGCTGACAAACCCTTTGAGTCTACCGCCACAGTGGAGTATAAAGATATCAAGGCCGATATCCGTATTCTCCGTGAAGGTGAAAACCTTTATGAGGTGGAGATTTTAAATCCGGCCCCATTGAAAGGGATGTCCTTTGCCTACAATGGGGATAAACTTACCGTTCAATATCTTGGGCTCGCTTTTCAGGTGGATCCCGCATCTCTGCCGGTACAAGCAATGGCTAAAGTTCTCATGAACACCATTGAGTCTGGGCTCGACGAGCAGGGGATACAGGTGGAAAAAAAGGATGAACTGTACCTGGTTTCCGGATCGGGTGAATCCGGGAATTTCTCCATGACGTTAGATACCGCAACCGGCAGTATTGTGGAACTGGAAGTGCCAAATGAAAATCTAAAAGTATATTTTGAAAATTTTTCATTTTTGCCTCAGTGATATAATATTAATCTTCATTTAACTTTTGCATAAAATTCCTTCTCATATTTACCGCTCTATAAGGCAACCTATTGTTGTGACAGTTATACTGATCAAATATCATAATGCTACAACAAGAAGGAGAAGAAATATGAAAAAGTTAATTGTTGTCATTTCAGCTGCGATGCTGTTAAGCTTTGGACTTGCCGGCTGTAGCACCAATAGACTCAACGATAATGTAAGCAGCGTTCCCAATTCTGTTGCAAGTTCAAATTACAGCAGCAGCTCTCATGTTAGCAGCTCGCATATTGTATCCAGCTCTGAGAATGCCCTGGACAGGATAGAGGACAGGATAGAGTCCGGTTTGGACGACGACCAATTACCTGAAGAGAGCAAAGCTAGGTAGTATTCATTTTTAGGGAAAAGTAGTTTTAAATCTTTTTAAAGCTACTTTTTTTCTTTTTAACTTTTCGGTAAACATAACCAATATTTTTACATATAAATAAATAGTGCAATAATTTATTGGCTACTATTCTAAATGGCCTAAGGGTAGCGGATGGGATGTGAAGCTGATGATCAAAAAATTTAAAAACGTCCGTGAAAAGCAGATATTTATCGTTAGGACGGTGGTGGTGATCGCTGTCTTTTTTGTTTTGGCCTTTATAGCCGATAGAAAAATCAGCCCTGCCATAGAACAAACTGCCCGGTACAATGCCATGATTCACGCCACCGAAGCCATTAACAGTGCGGTATATAATGAATTGGCCCATACAGAGTATACATACGCGAGCTTTGTAAATCTTTCCCAGGACGAAACTGGTACGGTAACCGCGCTGGAAACGGATGTGGTGGGGATCAACCGGCTAAAATCAAAGATTTTTAACCGTTTGATTGAAGATTTTGACGCTTTATCCGTGGAGGAATTTAAGATTCCCGCAGGCTCTTTAATGAAATCCAATTTTTTATCCGGGCGGGGCCCGGACCTCACTTTCCGAGTCTTGTATACCGGCAACATTGAAATTGCCTTTTCCAATCATTTTGAAAGTGCCGGCATCAATCAAACCAGGCATCAGATTATCATGAATATCTCCATGGATGTGACTGCGGTTTTGGCGGGCCGCACGATCACCGTCACTGTTCCCAGCAGTTTTTATCTTGCCAATACCGTGATTGTAGGACAGGTACCGGATTCCTTTACCGAGGTCAATGGCGACCAGCAGAAATTGATTCCACAGATTAACGATTACAAAAGTTAAAATCATTATTCATATGTTTCTAAGCGAGTAAATATGTGGTATAATAACCGCAAGGGCAGCGGTTATTATATGGATTTATAGGCCCGCCTACGGCGATGGCTAATTATACCATATCCGCTTTGCTTCTATGATATAATAACCGCAAGGACAGCGGTTATTATACGGATTTATAGGCCCGCCTACGGCGATGGCTAATTATACCATATCCGCTTTGCTTCTATGGTATAATAACCGCAAGGACAGCGGTTATTATACGGATTTATAAGCCCGCCTGCGGCGATGGCTAGTTATACCATATCCGCTCCGCTTCTATGGTATAATAACCGCAAGGACAGCGGTTATTATATGGATTTATAGGCCCGCCTACGGCGATGGCTGATTATACCATATCCGCTCCGCTTCTATGATATAATACCAGGGATATTAATGCAGGTTCAAAGAGTGAAAAATGGATATACCTGTGGTTGCGCCCTTTGCGCTACAGTGATAATAGAAAGGATATATGCAAATATATGGATAAGGCTCAGATAGAGAAACGAATTCAGATATTACGTGATATAGTATCCTATCACAGCTACCGCTATTATGTTTTGGATGATCCCGACGTTGAAGATTATGAGTATGACAAACTCTATCATGAGTTGTTGGACCTGGAGGAGGCCAACCCTGAATTTATAACCGAGGATTCGCCTACCCGGCGGGTAGGCAATGTTATTGTCAACACCTTTGACAGTGTGGAGCATACCGTTCAAATGGGCAGCTTGCAGGATGTATTTCATGTAGATGAGGTGCGCTCCTTTTGCCAAAAAATTTTGGAAAAGATGCCGGATGCCGCCTTTGTGGTGGAGCCCAAAATTGACGGCTTATCGGTATCCTTAGAGTACAGGGATGGCGTCTTTTTTAGGGGCTCTACCCGTGGGGATGGCTTTGTAGGGGAAGATGTGACCTTGAATCTTCGCACTATAAAAACGGTTCCCCATGAGCTGAAGGTGAAAACCTCTTACCTTGAGGTGCGCGGGGAGGTTTATATGTCCAGGGAGAGCTTTGAGCAGGTAGTAAAGGATCAGGAGCTTGCGGGGGAAACACCCTTTAAAAATCCCCGCAATGCTGCTGCCGGTTCGTTGAGGCAGAAGGACCCGAAAAAAACCTTAAAGCGAAATCTGGATATTTGTGTGTTTAATATTCAGCAGATTGAGGGCAAGGCATTGGCCTCCCACAAGGAGTCCCTGGATTTTTTGGGTGAGGCGGGATTTGCTGTGGTGCCAGGGGTAAAGCTTTACACCAGTCCGGAGGATGTGATTGCTGAGATCGAAAGGATCGGCCAATCCAGGGATCAATATGCTTTTGGCATTGATGGCGCGGTTGTAAAGGTCAATGACTTCACACAGAGGGAGGAGCTTGGTTCCACCTCAAAAAATCCCCGTTGGGCGGTTGCCTTTAAGTATCCGCCGGAGGAAAAGCAAACCGTTCTGCAACGAATTGAAATCAACGTGGGGCGGACCGGGGCATTGACCCCTGTGGCCATCTTTAATCCCATCACCCTGGGAGGAACCACAGTGGGCCGGGCAGTGCTTCACAATGAGGATTTTATTGCGGAAAAGGATATCCGCATAGGGGACACCATTGTGGTGCGCAAGGCTGGGGAAATTATTCCGGAGGTAGTGGCCTCCGTGGCCCATCAGGAGGGATCGGAGCCCTATCAAATGCCGGGCAAATGCCCATCCTGTGGAGAGCGGGCCAGCCGGATGGAGGGGGAAGCGGTGACCCGCTGTACCAATCCGGAATGTCCCGCAACCTTGCTGCGGAACTTAATTCACTTTGCTTCAAAGGACGCCATGGATATAGAGGGGTTGGGCCCCTCCATTGTGGAGCAGCTCAACAGCCGGGGATTGGTTCATTCAGTTGCTGATTTGTATGCGCTTTCCCTTGAGGAAATCAAGTCTTTAAAAAAGAGTGGGGAGCGGTTTGCTGGTAACCTAAAAAGGTCCATCGAAAAATCCAAGGAGAAGGATTTGTCCAATGTGATCTTTGCTTTGGGCATCCGCAATATTGGCAAAAGGGCGTCTTCCATTTTGGCGGCCGAATGCGGGACCATGGACGAAGTTATGTCGGCTGATGTGGAGAGGCTGACAGCACTCCCGGGCTTTGGAAAGATTTTAGCCGAGAGTGTGGTGGAATTTTTTAGTCATGAAGGGTCCCGCAAGCTGGTAGAACAGCTCAAAGAGACTGGAGTAAACATGACCTCCAAAGCACAACCGGCCGGAACGGGGTTGATGGGGTTGACCTTTGTGTTGACAGGTACCCTGCCCACGCTCAAACGCGGTGATGCTCAAAAGATGATTGAGGCTGCGGGAGGTAAGGTTTCCGGTTCGGTATCCAAAAAGACCAGTTATGTGGTCGCCGGAGAGGAAGCGGGATCAAAATTAACCAAGGCACAGTCACTGGGCGTTCCGGTGATTGGGGAGAATGAAATGATAGAGATGTTAAAATCGGGAGGATTGAACAATGGAAATTGATGTGATGAAGATTGCCAGATTGTCGCGGATTAAAGTGACGGAGGATGAGCTGGCCCATTTTCAAAAAGAAATGCAGAATATGATAAATATGGTGGAAAAATTGCCGGATATCCCGGTAGCCTCCCTTGCTCCGGATAAGGATCACCCTATGGGCTTGCGGAAAGATGAAATTCAGCGGTCCCTGCGCCGCGATGAGGTTTTGCAAAACGCGCCTGAGACTGAGGCGGGCTGTTTTGTTGTGCCCAACGTGATGGATTGAGGGGGTAAAAGCAATGAACTTATATGAAATGAGTGCCGCCATGCTGGCGCGGAAGTTGAGAAATAAAGAGTGCAGCTCTCAGGAAATCACGCAAAGCGTATTGGGACGCATTCAGGCGGTGGAGGGCCAGGTGGGGGCTTACATCACCCTCACACCGGAGCAGGCCCTGGAGACCGCCAAGCAGGTGGACAAGCGTCTGGCGGCTGGAGAGAAGCTGGCGCCTTTGGCCGGTATCCCCATCGGCATCAAGGACAACATCTGTACCAAGGATGTTGTCACCACCTGCGCCTCCAAGATGCTCCATAATTTTGTGCCCCCATATAGCGCCTATGTGGTCCGCCAGGTGGAGCGGGCGGGAATGCCTATTTTAGGTAAATTGAATATGGATGAGTTTGCCATGGGATCTTCCTGTGAAAACTCCCACTATAAAAAAACCAAAAACCCCCGTGACCTTACCCGTGTACCTGGAGGGTCCTCAGGCGGCTCCGCAGCCGCTGTAACAGCGGGAGAAGCCATTTTGGCCCTGGGGTCCGACACGGGCGGTTCCATCCGCCAGCCGGCCGCTTATTGCGGCACAGTGGGTCTTAAGCCCACCTATGGCAGTGTTTCCCGTTATGGGCTTGTAGCCTTTGCGTCCTCACTGGACCAGATCGGCCCCTTGGGACGCACTGTGGAGGATGTGGCTATGCTGTATAGCCTGATCTCCGGTTATGACCCCAAGGACGCCACCAGCGTTAACCGG